>Ga0233414_10000394_pt1 | contig 18806 bp, 8 predicted proteins | sample Na_anoxic_10_MG_FD_189020 | JGI IMG/M metagenome (GOLD analysis project Ga0233414, IMG submission 189020) | Seawater microbial communities from Saanich Inlet, British Columbia, Canada - Na_anoxic_10_MG | ecosystem: Environmental > Aquatic > Marine > Inlet | place: Canada: British Columbia... | reverse complement strand
AAAGAAGAAGTTGCAAAAGCTAAAAACTTTTTGGAAGAAACCAAGAGTAAATATTACGACGAAATCAAGTTGAGACCCGGCGTAACTCAGGAACAACAAAAAGCTATGGATTTTTTCAACCGTTACAATGAAGATCAAGAAACAGCTACTAGGCAGCATGAGGATTTTAAATCTCAAACTAATAACTATTTCAATAACGAATTCAAAGGTTTTGAATTTGATGTTAGTGGAAAAAAGTTTAGGTATGGAGTACAGGATCCAAGTAAAGTCGCAGAAGACCAGTCTAACATTAACAACTTTGTAGGAAAGTTTCTAAACAAAGAAGGTAAAGTAACAGACACTAAAGGTTATCACAAAGCTTTGTTTATGGCATCTAACGCAGACACTATTATTAATCACTTTTATGAGCAAGGAAAATCAGATGCTACCAAAGATATCATAGGTAAATCTAAAAATCTAAGCACACAGCCTAGACAGGTGCAAGAAGGTGAATTTATTAATGGTTTAAAGGTTAGGTCTATAAGCGGTCAAGATTCTTCAAGATTAAAAATAAAAACAAAAAAATTTAACTAAAAAATTATTATTATGAGTTTAAGTCCTCAATTTGGTAGTTTAGTCCCTTCGCAGTCGCAAGAGATTTTAAACAGTAACTACCTACAATTTAACGGTGGAGCTGGAGCAGGCGATACAAACACGTTCGCTCAACAGTATTTACCAGAAATTTATGAACAAGAAGTAGAGCGTTATGGAAACAGAACGTTATCTGGATTCTTAAGAATGGTTGGCGCTGAAATGCCAATGACTTCTGATCAAGTAATTTGGTCTGAACAAAATAGATTACATATATCTTATCAAGGTGTTGGAGTAGCAAACGCTGCTGGTACTACTAGTACTATTACATTATTCGCTCCTGGAGCAGCTGGATTACAGAATGTTATCTCAATCAATGATACTATTGTATTTTTAAATCCTGCAACAGGAGAAGAAAGTAAAGCATTAGTAATTGATTCTGGAGCTTACGCTGGATCTGGTCTTGCCGCTGGAGCAATCGATGTACAACCTTTTGATAATGTTCAAATTGGTGCAGCACTTGCAGCAGTTGGATGTAAAGTATTTGTATACGGTTCTCAATACCAGAAAGGTCAAAGCATGAATGCTGCTTTTGCTGCTGCTGGAGCAAATCAAGGTCGTATATCTGTTGAGCCTCAATTGACTCAATTTTCTAACTCTCCTATTATATTAAGAAGCCAATACGTAGTTAGTGGTTCTGATATGGCACAAATTGGATGGGTAGAAGTTGCAACTGAAGATGGAACATCTGGATACTTATGGTATTTAAAAGCTGAATCTGAAACAAGATTACGTTTTGAAGACTATTTAGAAATGAGTATGGTAGAAGCTGAGTATAATCAATTACCTGCTGTACCAACAACATCTCCAGGATCTGAAGGTTTATTTGCAGCTATTCAATCTCGTGGTAATGTAGAAGTAGGATTTACTGCTGCTGCTGGTTTAGATGAGTTTGATGCTATCTTAAAGAATTTAGATACTCAAGGAGCTATTGAAGAGAACATGTTATTTTTACAAAGACAAACATCTTTGGATTTTGACGATATGTTAGCTTCTATTTCTGGTGGATTCGCTGGAGGTACCGCTTTTGGATTATTTGAAAACTCAGAAGAAATGGCTTTAAATTTAGGTTTCTCAGGATTCAGAAGAGGTTCTTACGACTTCTATAAGACTGACTGGAAATACTTAAACGATGCGTCAACTCGTGGAGGAATCAATGGTATCAACTCTGTTGAAGGAGTATTAGTACCTGCTGGAACTTCTACAGTTTATGATCAAGTATTAGGAACTAACATCAGAAGACCTTTCTTACATGTAAGATATAGAGCTTCTCAATCAGATGATAGAAGAATGAAATCTTGGTTAACTGGTTCTGCTGGTGGTGCTGCAACATCTACTTTAGATGCTATGGAAGTAAACTTCCTATCTGAAAGATGTTTGATCACTCAAGCTGCTAACAACTTTGTATTATTCAAAGGAATCTAAGGATTCAAAATTAATGTAATATTACCCTCGTAATAACCACGGGGGTAATTATTACTCTTATATGACATTAGCCTGCTACTATTAATATATACTAGCTATTGTCACACTTTTAAATTATTTAATTATATTATATTATGGCTGCAAAAAAAGCACCAGCAAAGAAAGTTGAGGTTGCTCCTCAGCAAGAAGTAGTGGTAGAAACCCCTACAAAAAAACAACCAACAAAACCAAGTTGGGAAATAAAAGATAGAGTATACTATTTAAAAGGTAATAAATCACCTTTAACTTTAACAATACCAGGTAAACATACAAAGAAACATTCTTTGTTGTATTTTGATTCTAAAACTGGAAAGCAAAGAGAAATAAGATATGCTACAAATCAAGACTCACCACTAGTTGATGAGCAAAAAGGAGAATGCACTTTAGGTCACATTAGATTTTTAGATGGAACTTTAAAGGTTGGTAAAGAACAAAAAAATTTACAACTATTGTTAAGCTTATACCATCCGTTAAAAGGAAAACTATATGATGAGTTTAGCGCGGCAGAACAAGCTGAAGATGATTTAGATATTCTATTCTTACAAAACGACGCTGTAAATGCGGCTAGAGATATAGATATTGATCAAGCTGAGGCAATAATGAGAGTTGAAGTTGGATCTGAGGTTAGTAATATGAGTTCTAAGGAGCTTAAAAGAGATTTACTTATGTTTGCTAGAAGAAATCCTGCTTTGTTTATAGAGCTTGCTAATGATGAAAATGTACATCTTAGGAATGTAGCTATTAGAGCTCAAGAAGCTGGAATAATAGTTTTATCACAAGACCAAAGAACATTTACTTGGGGATCTAATGGAAGAAAACTAATGACAGTTCCTTTTGATGAAAATCCTTATTCTGCTATGGCTGCTTATTTTAAGACTGATGAAGGTGTTGAAGTATTCAGATCTGTAGAGAAAAACTTAGATTAACATGTAATAATATAATATACCGGCTGCATTAAGTGGTCGGTTATATTATAATAAAAAAACAAAATAATGGCTATAAACGTAGATTTAGTTTATAAAACTGTGTTGCTAATACTTAATCAGCAACAAAGAGGATACATAACTCCAGACGAATTTAATAAAGTTGGCGATCAAGTGCAACAAGGAATATTCGAAAAGTACGCTAGTGATCTAAATCAACAGCTTCGTATCCCAGAAAACGATAGCGAATATGCCAATCGAGTAACAAATCTTGAAGAAAAATTAGAACATTTTAAATTAATCGCAGCACCTACTTTTGCTGTAGATCACTTCACAACAGGTTCCTTACCTAATTTTTATAGGCTAGGCAGTGTTATATATGAAGACGCTACTCTAGTTCAACAGGTAGAGCGTAATGATTTTTATTTAATACAAAAATCTCCATTAACAGCAGCTACTAAATCTCAACCTATATTTTTATACGAACAAAATAAATTGTTTGTATCTCCTTCAACTATAACTACGGATATTAAAGTATCGTACCTTAAAAAGCCAGCTAAAATAAATTGGGCATATACAGTTGGTGGCTTGGGTCAATTTCTTTATGATGCAGCTAATTCTGTTAATTTTGAAGTTCATCCATCAGAAGAGGTGGATATTGTAATGGGTATACTTTTATATTCAGGTGTTATAATACAAGACCCTACTATTATACAAGTAGCATCTCAAAAAATTCAACAAGAAGACATAAACGAAAAATCATAATAAAACATGGGATTAATAACTGAAAGTAATCAGCAATACTACGCAGGCTCTCAAAGGTTTCTATCAATAGCAGGAGCTAATCAAGCGTTTACAACTACGTTTGATACTAATTTAGTATTTGGAAGCAGTGATCCTTTGCAAACTAATTACGCTTTAAATAATTTTAAACTTTATACTGCATTACCTGGGGTATTAACATATACCGAGTACGTGTTACCATATACAGTTGCTAATAACGTAATAACTATAAACGGAAACTTAGTAGCTAATACAAGTGTAGTAGTTCAATTAAAATCTTTAAACGGAGGGCAATATGGAAATAGGGATGCTTTTGGTGAAGCTGTTGAAAATAACTATGATAGTTATTCTTATATAAAACTTAGAGATATTATAAATAACTTTCAGGTAGCCTATGTAGGTACCGGCAAATTAATACCTAGCTGTAAAAGAACCGACATTATATTTCATGCTAAAAGAGGTTTACAGGAATTTAGTTATGATACATTAAATAGTATAAAGTCTCAAGAGCTAAACATACCTTCTAGCTTAAGCGTTATTATACCTCAAGATTATGTAAACTATGTTAAAATGTCATGGATAGATCATTTAGGTGTAAAAAGACCTATATATCCCGCAAACAATTTAACTATAAATCCTTACTCAACGCCATTACAAGATAATTTAGGAACACCTACTCAAGATAACTTTGGAGAAAATACAGAAGGAACTTCAATAACAGAAGAAAGATGGGCTAAAGCTAATGATAACTTAATAGACGGTAGGGAAATTATTGACAATTCTTCTATTGCTTTTGATGCTTATGGTAGATTTAATGGAATAGACGGAGCTCTTGGCCAACAGTACGGATTAGACCCTCAATATTCTCAAGTAAACGGATGGTTTGGTATAAATCATAGAGAAGGAAAATTTTCTTTTTCAAGTAACTTAGCTAATAAGTTGATAGTGTTGGAATACATTTCTGATGGATTAGCTTACGATGAAGACACTAAAGTACCAAAGATGGCAGAAGAAGCTTTGTATGCTCATATAAGCCATGCAGTCATAGCTTCCAGAATAAATCAACCTGAATATATAGTTAGAAGATTAAAGCAAGAGAGAAGCTCTAAATTAAGAAATGCTAAAATAAGATTATCAAACATTAAGCTTGACGAAATAGTTCAAACAATGAGAGGTAAATCTAAATGGATTAAACACTAAAATTAAATGGCTGAAGTTAAAAATACTTTTCTTAAAGGAAAAATGAATAAAGACCTTGACTCTCGTATTGTGCCTAATGGTGAATATAGAGAAGCTAGAAACTTATCTATAAGTAGGTCAGAAGGTTCAAGGGTAGGAGAGTTTGAAAACGTTTTAGGGAATACAGCAATATCTAGCTTGAGTGATTTAACGCCTCCAGCTATTGCAGGTACTGAAATTATTGGCCAGCTGATTGATGAAAATAGTAATGTAGGTTACTTTTTAGCAACAGATTTTAATTCAACAGATCCAGCCATAAGAGCTACCAACGCAAACAATTGCTACATTGTTAAGGTAGATCTAGAGGTAACTCAAATTACTGAGCCTGTGGTTTTAGTTCAGGGATTCTTTTTAAATTTTAATAAAAGTTTTCCAGTAACGGGTATAAATTTAGTTGAAGATTTATTATTTTGGACGGACAATCTTAATCAACCTAGAAAAATAAACATTACAAGAGCTCTTGCTGATGCAACTCACTACACGACTGAAGAGCAAGTATCTGTAGCTAAATACGCTCCTTTTGAGCCTATATTAGTTATGGAAAGAGTTCAAACTAGTTTAACTGCGGCTGTAAATAACTCGGCGACTATATTAGTAGCAGACTTAACAGGAATAAAAGTAGGAGATATAATTACTAAAAAAAATAAAGTTACTGAAACTTCTATACCTGGATTAGTTACAGTTATAGGTATACCGGGGACTGCAAATACTTTAACATTATCAAACGCTATTACATTAGCAAATGCTACGGATGTTGATTTCACAAGACCTAGCATGACTAATAAGCAAGACTTTGAAATGGCTAATCATTCTTCTGGTACTGTTACCGTTGTTAATCCAGGAACGATAGGAGCTACGTACACTATAGGTCCGGGTAATGGTAATAATGATATAAGTAACTTTATTTATGGAGGTAAAAACGGTATACCTAGAATAGGAGATTTAGTAAGCGGCAATGGCGTTAATGCAGATACTACTATAGTTAGTGTAGATGTAGTTAATCAGTATAAAAACCCTACAAATTCATCAGTTCCTGAAAACTTTCAAACATATCAAGATATAACTGTTACTCTAAACAAGATTACAACTCTTTCTACAGGAGACACTATATCAATAAGTGATAACCCTAATTATGACCCTACTTGGAGTGGAGACAAAAAGATTTTAGAAGATAAATTTGTAAGATTTAGCTATAGATTTAAGTTTGAAGATAATGAGTATTCATTAATGGCACCATTTAGCCAGGTAATGTTTATTCCGCAACAGTACGGTCAATTCGGCGGTGGAGCATTTTCAGATGAAGAAGATATGGATAACGCGTACAAGTCTACTATATTAGCTTGGTTTGAAAATAATATAAATAATATACTATTAAAAATACCAATGACTAGCGCAACTGCTGGTGGAGTACGATCTGGTCTTCATATAGAAGAAGTTGATATATTATACAAAGAGTCTGATGCATTAGCTGTTAAAGTTTTAGAGACTATAGACCTATCTTCATTGAATCAAACCAATACATTTCCTTCAATATCTTTTAAAGATGCAGCTCATAGTAATGCTGATGCAAACAATGTTGTCCAGGCTGTTACTAAATATTTTTTAGATTATGATTACAGCTCTATAAAACCATATAAAACTTTACCAAATGATCAAATAACTAGAGTATCAGATAAGGTGCCAATAAAAGCGCTAGCTCAAGAAGTTATAGGTAATCGTGTTGTTTACGGTAACTATTTAGATAGGCATACAAGTCCGGCTTTTATAGACTTTAGTGCCTACGCAAGTAATAAATCTACGCGTTACGATAATTATACTCAATTTCCAAATCATCAATTAAAGCAAGACAGAACTTACCAAGTTGGTTTTATTTTATCAGACATATATGGTAGACAGTCAGATGTTATACTTTCTTCACGTGATGGAACCGCAAACGCAGGCTCTACTGTTTTTAATCCATTCAATGATTTACAGCTTCAACAACAATCACCAATAGTAAATTGGTTAGGTAATGCTTTAAATGTAACATTATATACAGCAATATCAGGCACAGGTACAGCCGGGGAGCCTGGAATATATGACGCAGTTAATAATCCGTTAGGTTGGTATTCTTATAAAATAGTTGTTAAACAAATGCAGCAAGAATATTACAATGTATATCTTCCTGGTTTTGTTAATGGTTACCCAATACGTGAAGTAGTGGATTCTGAAAAAGATGTTAGTTTTTTTACAACGCTGCAAGGCGATAATGTTAATAAAGTACCTAGAGATTTAGCTGAAGTAGGCCCTAATGACAGAGAATTTACAACAAGTGAAAACTTAATAGTAAGGGTCAATAATCCTACAATAAATAATAAAACAATAGCAAATCCTACTTATCAGCAAGATAGAGCATGGAACACTCAGTATTATCCGTTGGGTATACAACAAGAAATAACCCAAATAAGTACAATTAGGGATTTTGAAATACAAGCAATACCATTTAAAGCAGATGTTGCAAAAGGAGAATACGGTGAGTCTAGTATATTACAAACATATAATTATGAAGGTGGAGATTCAGCTAATCCAATACAAAGTATTAATGAAGTTCCAGAGCCTACAGGTGCGATACCTTGGGGAAGAACTGGTCCAGATGCTACTTTTTACAATGGAGATTCAAATCCTTTTGTGTTTAAAGGAGAACAATCACAAAATAAAAACAATCCTATAGGTGCCAAAGTATTTCTTAATTCTGTTAATGCAATACCGCCTCTTGAAACACAGTTATCAATGGTACCTTTTTTATCGGTAGCTGAAACCAAGCCAGTAGAATCATTATTGGATATATATTGGGAAACATCGCTGTCGGGTAATTTAATAAATCTTAATTCTTTAGTAAACACCCAAGACGACGGCATAGTAAGTAGTAATTTTGAAGCGGCTAGTTTTTCAGAAAGCATAGGAGCTGGAGAAACTATAGGTTTTGGATTTAACTTTTTAAATGAAGTTGGGCAATTTGTTCCGGCTTCGCAGGTTACATTGAATTCTATAACTGTAACTAACGGTGCGGGTACTGTTTTACCTTCTACAACTTTTACAATTACTAAAAATACTCAGCAAACCTCTTTTGTAATAAAAACAGGAAATGCTAATTTCTTTTACAGCGAAAGCGTTTTAAGCAACGCATTATTAGGAACTTATAATATAGAGGTGGATGTTGATTTTAATGGTGTAAATACTGTTCTTACTTTAGCACCATTAACATTAACAAATGTTGCTCCGACAATAGATAGTTTTATACAACCAACACCAACTCCAGCTGTAGGAACTATAATAACATTGGCTGGTAAAAACGGTAGCGCTGATGCAACAGTCAATACAACAGAGCTTAATTGGTCAATAGTTTCGATAAGTCCTGTAGAAAATCCTGCTAAAATTCAAATAAATGCAACAACAGGAGAATTATCTAACGACGAAGTTTTAACAGATGCTACTTTTTATAGTATAAGTGTTAAAGCTACTGATTGTAATGGAAATGGATTAGATAGTATACCTAGATCTGTAGAATTTCAAATTGGGTCTGCTGCTGGTAATCGTGTTAACGCTGCTCTATGTCAAGGATGGCAAGGATCTGCATTTACAGGTTGTGGTGAAAGTTTAGGTGTTATTTTTGCTGGGTCTAGATTTACGCCTTTAGCCGTACCTACATCTTCAGTAACTGTTGGAAGTGTTACATATCCAGCTAACAACGCTGCTAATAGTTATAATGTTTTGGATAAAAATCAAAGTTCAGGAAGCGGATTCGAACCAACAGTAACTCATACTACAGGAGCTTTAGAGCAAGGAACGCTATATATAACACCAACATTGACAAACGTAGGTGGTAGTGGATCAGACGATGACACTATTACTTTTACAATACAATTTAAAGGTTCTTCAGGTGGTTGGGTTCAAGCCGTTGACACAAGCTCTGCTACAGTTAATAATGTAGTTTTACAAGTGAGTAATGACACAACTGCAGATAGCAAGCACATATTTGATGATCCTGGAGAGTATAGGGTTTTAACAACTACTATAACAGGAGGTATGTGTGGCTTAGGTGAGTCTGGAACATCATTTAAGGTTGACTTTGGAGACGAAAACTTTAGTAGTTGTGCCGGGGCGCCAGCATAGGTAATAAATAAAAAAAACAAGTAATTAATATAATATGTCAATAACACTAGAAGTAGGATACTTTAATTCCTTTTACTTAAAGAGAATAGCTGATATACCAGTACCAGTAGGACCTATAGTTCAAAGTGTTGGTGGTGGAATATCATTTCCAGATCCAACAGCTATTCCATATCCTTGGGTAGCTCCATCTACTTCTACGACAGAAGAAGATTGGTATATTGAAGAGTCAAGAATACGAGGTGGTTATAACAATACTTCAACTGATTTAGGCGTCAAAGCATATATAGTAGAAGATAATGATGCTCAACAACGAAGATCAAATTCATTAATATATTCTGGAATATTTAATTCTAGAACAGGTGTAAACCAATCTAATCAATTTAGTGTTGCTGAAGAAATAACTAGAAGTGTTGATCCTATTAGTGGTAGTATACAAAAGCTTTATGCTGAAGATACTAACTTAATTATATTCCAAGAAGACAAAGTAAACAGAGCTTTAATAGATAAAGACGCTATATACTCTGCTGAAGGTAGTGCGATTACAACAACGGCTAATTTAGTTATTGGTCAAATAATAGCTTATGCTGGCGAATACGGTATATCTACAAATCCAGAATCATTTGCTGTTTACGGATATCAAAAATACTTTGCGGATCGTAATAGAAACGCTGTATTAAGATTATCTAGAGACGGTATAACTGAGATATCCAATTACGGCATGATTGATTTCTTTAGAGACAAGTTGTCATCAGTAGGGTCTACTGGTAGTATAATGGGAGCTTATGACATATATAATAAAAACTATGTAATGTCAATTCAACGTTTAGGTGATGCGAATTATGACACCTTAAGCTTTGATGAATCTATTAATGGTTGGGTAAGTTTTTATGATTATAAACCAAAGACTGGATTTAGTTCTCAGGGAAAGTTTTTTACAACAAACGGAACTTCTGTTTGGGAGCATTATGTTGAAAGAACAAAACCAATCCCTCCTGCGACTCCACAACCAGTACTTAGAAATTCATTCTATAATGCTGCATCTTTACCATCAACATTGAAGTTTATTATTAATCCAGATCCAACAAGAGTTAAAACGTTTAGTACTGTTAACTATGAAGGATCTAACGGCTGGGAAGTTACATCGCTGATTTCTGATCCAACGGGGGCTCAGCCTGCTATTCCTGTTGATCCAGATGGGTTGTTTGTTGAAGATACTTCTCAAAGAATATGGAGTTATGATGAAGGTCTTTATATGGAAAATGGAATTCCATACAGAGCGGGGTTTGATAGAAAGCAGAATAGATATGTGGCTGCCATAAAAAATAGTTCAACTATACCAATAGCTGGACAAGTTTTAATTGGACCTGACAATACAGGTATAAAAGCTTATTATACTACAGTAACAATAAAAACAGATGCAACAACATTCTTAGGGCAACCAAAGCAGTTGTTTGCAGTAGGCGCAACATACGGAAGATAAAACAAAATAACATGATAGAATTTTTAGAAATATTTTTATTTGGACAAGGTAACGTCCAGCAGGCAATGCCAATTCCGATAGGAGTTGCTATTGGAGGAGCAGCCCTTAACGTTTTAGGCGGTATTTTTGGAGCAGGAAAAGCAAAAAAAGCAGAAAGAGCAGCTAGAAGAGAACAAGCACAACTTACTAGAAAGCTTAATTATTTAGAAAATAACAGACAAGCAATAATAAATCCAGCTGAAGGAGTTTCAAATTTAAGCGGGCTAGCGCAGGATTTAAGTGGACAATTAACAAATCCAATGGCTAATTTAAGTGTAGCAACACAAGCCGCTGAAATGGAAATAGAACAAGCTGATATATCATTAGCCAACACTTTAGATACTATTAGATCAACAGGAGCTGGAGCAGGTGGTGCAACAGCATTAGCTCAAGCGGCATTGCAAAGCAAAAAAGGTGTATCTGCTAGTATAGAACAACAAGAAGCTCAAAATGAAAAACTAAGAGCTCAAGGAGAACAACAATTGCAGCAACAAAGAATGTCTGAGCAACAAAGAGTACAAGGACTACAAATCAGCGAAGGCGGTAGAGTTCAAGGAATGGAGATGCAAGGTAGACAATTTCAATTTCAAACACAAGAAAATAGGGAAGATGCTAAATTAGATAGAGTCTCTGCTCAATTATCAGGAGCACAAGCAAGACAGGCTCAAGCAGCCTCAGACAGAACAGGTGCTATCACAGGTGCAATTGGCGGATTAACATCTATTGCGGGTGCTTTTTATAGTGGGTAATAAAAAAATAAAACATGAGTTATAGAAATCCAAAACAAGTAGTAGATACACAATCAGGGCAGTATATTAGAGACGCGATGAAGTCTGTAACTGGTTCAGCTGTTGGTGCAATAAAAGCGCAGCAAGAAAAGGAGGAGAAAAGACAAAAAGAATTAAGGGAAAATGAAGAACAGAATATAGCTTTTTATAAAAAAACTATTCAAGCTCAAGCAAAAATAGCTAATAGCGCCAACGCAGAAGATGTTAAAAATAGCGGAACTGACTGGGCTAGTGCTATTAGGGAAGGTATAGACGAGTATGGTGATTTATATATGAAGTCTCTTAAATATCCTTTACAATTTTCAACTGAAGATGCTTTAAAAATGTCTTCCTTGGCTAATATGGGAACTCAAATTAAACAGCAAGCAATAGAAGATCAAGCTGATATGGACACACTTCAAAGCGGTTTTGAAGCAGGACCTGGTCAATATGGAGGGTTTGGTAAGTTTGTAGATAAAGATATTCTAAAAAGATTAGCTATTCAGGGTAAACTAGGCGCAACCCCTGGTAGCTCTGTTGGTTCATTCTACAATGACCCAAAAACAGGTGGGTTAATAACTAAAGTTACGTCTTATGATGCGGATGGAAAACCCATAGGTACTAATGCTAACGGAGGAAATATGGCGGATTATTTAGTACCTAATCCCACAAAGAACATGCAAGGTATTAAAGCAGCTATTAAGCAAAGAAATGATGATTACTTTAAAGATCAAGAAATTCAATCAAATTTTGATGAAAATACAAAAACTATTATTAAGTCGCAATTTCCTAACAGAAAAGCATTAATAGAAGATATTAGAGCTTTATCTGATGGCTATATAGAAGGTTTGGGAGCAAATTCAGCTATAAGATTGCGTAATAATAAAATGATGGGCTATATTAAAGACGAAAACGGAAAAATTGTAAAAGATCCTCCCATAATAGATCCTAACAAAGCTATGTGGGATATGGATAAGCAAGGTAATGTAATAGACCCACAACTTGAGCAAACTAAGCAATTATATGCAGAAATGTTAATAGATGAAATGGGATTAGGAAAAGATGAAAAAATTGTTGCTACAATAAAACAAACAGTTAAAGATCCAAAAGCTTTTCAAGAAGCTATTAAAGAAGGTTTTGATATTAAAACTTCTAAAGGCGAAGTATGGGAAGCTAAGGGTGAGAGAGGAACACCTGGTTATCAATACGTTTTACCACAAAAAGTAAAGAGTACTGGACAACCGGACACCAATTTTCCAGAACAAACAGTTAATTATTATTTATTAGGAAAAAAAGGAGAGCTTTTATTAGATGCAAATGGTAATCCTAGAATAAATAGGGTAGGTATAAATTCAAGTTTAGGTATAAAATAAAATAAAATATGTATATAAATACAACAAACGGAACTGAAGTTAGTGTAGAAGAAATGCAACAATACGCAACGGAAGCAGAAATGAGCATTGAAGAATACGCAGCGGCGGCAGGGTTTACATTAAAGTCTGATGAAAATAAAACAACGGATTTTCCAACAAGCACTGCAGCGGATGCGGATGTAGTGCAGCAACCAATGACAGCATCACAAGCGGAGTATGTAGAACCAGAAGATACGGAATTACCGCTGGTAGATACTTCTTTGGATTCACCAGATCCTGAGCCTAGATTCATAGAGTTTAAAGGCAAAGGAGATAGACCTGGAGCTATAGTATATGAAGATACTTATTTAGAAACTAAAGCAGGTCAGCCAGGGTATCCAGATACTTTTGATGAATATGCTGCGGCTTTTAACACAACACCGCAAAGTTCAAGTACTGAAGAAATAGCTATTAAAGCTACTTCAAATGAAAAAGTTTTTGAAAGTTTAAATAATTCATTTAAAGGCATAGACTTAAGTAAAAAAACAGGTAGTTTTGATCTTAACCCAGGCAATACTAAAATATATAATCAAGAAGAAGAAGTTAATAAAAAAATATTTAACAAGCTTTTTACAGGATCAGGAGTTGATTTTGAAGAAACCGATATAGTTCAAGGGAGTGATGTTAATGCGGTGATTGGAAGTGAAGCGTTAAGAGCTAGAATTAAAAATCCTGAAACAGGGGAATATATATATTCAGAAATCTTAGAATTGGAATCTGATGGATCCTTCATGAACAGCGATAAAATTGAAAAATTTTTAAGCGAAAATAAATCATATTTAGATTTACCAAAATGGACTAGATCTAAAAATAAAATGATTGCCAAATATAAGCAATGGGAAAATAATGAACTAGATCCTATAGTAAATAAAGCAAGAGTTGAAGCGGAGCAAGCATATATAGTTAACCCAGATCTTTTTAAACCTTACGATAAAAAAATAAATGTAGGAGGATATAATACCAGTACTACTGTTACAGAAACAATCAACCCTTATCAAAAAGAGATCGCTGAAGAAGTAAATAGATTAGAAAGAAAAGGAGTTAAAGGAAACTTAGAAGAAAGAGCAAAAATAAACGTAAGACAAAGTTTAAAACAAGCCGACATAAACGAAGCAATACGCGAAACCAGAGCTAAATTTATAAACGCATCGTCTAATAAAGAGGAGGCTCAAGCGTTTTTATACGCTAGTGAAACCTTTGTCAAACAAGAAAAAGCTAAGGCTTACAATGAAAATAATGAACGCTCTCAAATATCCGCTGAAGGCGCAAGCAGGAATAATCAAATGCAAAAGACCGCTATAGATGTTTTTAGCGCAACTCCTAGCGAAAATCAAAGTGTTGATGATTTTATTACTCAACAAAAAAATAAACTGCAACCTATAATAGACGAGCTAAATATAGAAATACCTGAAGATAAAAAAGAAAAAATAAATAGTCCAAAGTTGAACATGCTTCTTGGTTTAGATGAAGAGGTTTTGTTGCCTAAAAGTTTTTATAATATAATGATGGCTTTAGAGGACGCAAAAAATGCGAACATAAGCGATTATAATGATAAAAGAATCAAGATGGCTGAAAGCATAGGCGACATATCAGATATTGATGTTGCTATGGAGGCTACCGCTAAAAATTACGAACTAGTAGAAAAATACGCTGTAAGTGCTGGGTTAGGCTTTCAAGATATTGTTGTAAATACAGGAATGCTAGGTTTGAATATATTATCATTGGGACAGAGCGAAAAAGTAGCTCAGCTAGGATCAGACTATGTTGAATATACAAAAGAAATTAGAGATTCGTATCAAAGAGATGTTTCTTTTGACGAAGCTTTTTCTACGCCCGAAAATACAACCAAATTTATATTTCAAGAGGTTTCTAATCAAATACCTATACTTGCAGCTATGATGGCATCTGGAGGCGCCGCTGCTTATGTAATCGGAGCATCTAGTGCGGGTGGCAAGATGATGGATATGCAAAATGAAATCGCAACAGGTACAGCTGAGTATTCTCCTCTTAAATTGTGGGGAACAAGTTTAGGTTACGGTTTAGCGGAGGGTCTTTTTGCTCAAATAACTACGGTACCTATTTTAAAAAGAGCTAAGCTTAATTGGATGAATAACGGTAAAGAGTCTGTTGTTAATAATTCCATGAAAATTTACGCAAAAAAACAAGCGCCAGGTCTTATATACGAACCTCTTTCAGAGGCTTTTGGAGAGGCTGCTACAGTAGGGGTGCAAAATTTACTAGACGGTAATCCTTTTATGCAAGGGATGGATCATGCTAGCGCTTCTGGTCTTGCTTTTGGTTTTGCTTTTGCTGCAATACCATTTCTTAAAGGAATGTACAATTCTCAGTTTTCTACTTATGAAACTAGAAGTGAAATTAGAACTATGCAAAATAAGTTAGATGATTTAAACAAAGAGTTAAACCTAAACTTGTTTACAAACCCTAATTTGTCTGATAAAAGTAAGTCTATCTTAAAAGGAAAACAAAATTTACTAAAACAATCTATTGAAGAAAAAAGTACTCAGCTTGCTGATAAAATCAAGCAACAAGAAGTAATTGTAGCTAATAATTTAACAGAAGGTGCAAAAAACGAAGTAGTAAAAATTATAAACAAGCAGGCTGAGTTAGAAAATATAGCAATTGAAATACAAAAGAATCCTAACATAAGTAATAAAGAAAGAACTCAATTAATAGCTGAAGTAAAATCACAATACGATGTTGTAGTTAAAGCGAGAAACGAAGCGGTTAAAGATGAGACCATGCTTAAGAATGGCACAGAATGGGCTGCTTTTAAAGGATTAAATAGATCTGAATCTCAGGAATATTTAGATACCGCAGATGCTATGCTATCTGGCGAAAGAAACGGTAAGCAAGCAAGTAAAGAAGATATAAACGATAGAGCTTATGATCTTTATTTTGGAGATAAAGTTAGAGTAGAAAATAAAAAACTAGGTAGAAGTAATTCAAGTTTGTTCAAAAATTTTAAATCTTTTGATACCGTAGATGAAGCTATAACTGAAGTTAATAATGACGATACAATTGCCCCTGAAGATAAAAAAGAAATAATCCTAAAGCTAAAAAACGGTAATGATGGTTACTGGAATCGAGCAAGTGGCACTATGGTTGCTATTGTTGAAAACCAAGTAAAAAATCAAAGAAAGTACATTAAAACACATGAGGTAGGCCACAAGGCTTTTGAAATGTTATTAGGCAATCCTGAAAACAGTGCTTCTTTTAAAGGCATAAGTGATCAGCTTTTGTCAACGTTAAAAGCTACAGATAGAAAAACTTACGATAAATTTATAAAAGACGGTATTGATGATGATGCGGGAAATATAGATCCTACGGAAGTAATATCTAGATTCATGGAATATGTTGCTGATGATCAGATAACAAATGTACAAAAAGCAAAAGGTATTTCTGGTCTTTTTGGTGTTATGATTCAAAAAACATTTGGTAGCGATTATAAATTTGACTTTAGAGGAGAACAAGATATATTTAATTTTGTTGTTGGGTTTGGAAAAAAATTAAAAGACGGTACCTTAACTACAGCTGACATTAAGAAAGCTAAAGAAAGTAAAGTTATAAAAGATTTACCTACTTCTGATATAACAACAACTACCGACAGGGGAGTGAGTTTTAGTAAAGCACCTTTATTAGATAAAATTAATTCGCTTGTCCCACCTTCAATTACCACTCAGGAGGAATACTTTAGCCCTAAAATATTTAATGAAGTTTTTAAAGCTACAGAAGAAGGTGGTGCTATAAGTAATTATATAAAATCAAAAGCTTCAAGTAAAGAAGCGGGTATAAAAACCATAAAAAGTATTCAAGAAAGATTAACTAATTATGATCCTGCTGCAGAAAGAAAAAAAGCAGGTAATAAAGAGCCTATAACTTTTGGAGAATTTATATTTTCAAATACGCCGTTTGCAATACGTGATGCTAAAAAAGCTTTATTTAAAGAAAGCGAGGCTGCTAAGAAGAAAGCAGACTTAGATAGCAAAGAGGTGCAAGGCAAAACGGTAGAAGAAGATTCTGGGTCTGAAGTAGATACTAGAAAAAAATACAAACCATTAATTTCAAATCCTAAATTGATACCTAGTTTTATATCTAGTGAAATTAAAACAAAGCTTGCAAATGTAGCGGGTAAATTAAAATCAAAATTATCAGACAGACCTAAGGGTAAAAATGCGCAAACTACTCCATTAGTGGCAGAAATTAAAAAGGCCATTGGTAATGTTGTTAAAGATCCAAAAGCTTTGCCTAAGCAGATAATAAATCGCATGGGTAACCCTAAAGATGGATCATATCAAAAGTTTCTAATAGATAATAAAAAATCTATTCTAGAAAACATGACAACCACCTATCTGCAATCAGCTATACCTGCGGCTATAGAGAAATCCGTTGGAGGTACTTATGCCTTGGATAGTGATGGTAAAAGAAAAAAAGATAGCAACGGTAATGATATTTTTAAACCAAAGTTTGTTCCTTATCCAGAATGGGTAGGTAAAGAAATCGACCGTGAAAAAGTTTCTACTAATAAAAAAGGAGGAACATCTGGTAATCAAATTGTTAGAAGAGCTATTCAAGTAGAAGTAGATGGCAAGTTTGAAGACAGCATTACTGATGAAAACTTTGTAGCAAATTTTATTGGTAGTGATGGTAAAGTTATACGCGGTAAAAGAGAATCGTTAGGAAAAGCTTTAGCGGAAGAAGCTGGTTTTGAGGTTTTTGTTTCAGAGTTAAAGAATGATAAAGTAGTTACTCAAAAAGATTTAGACGAAGATATAGTCGGTCAATTTGAAGGTAAACAAGCTGGTGATTTTGTTAGCGATGTAAGACAAGAATTTAAAGATAACCAAGAAGCTTTAGGGGAAATCTTAGGAGAGGACACTGTAGCTTTAGTATCAAGAGATATTGAAAGAGGTACAGTTAAGTTTAGTAAAGGTAAAAAACAAGCACTTGTAGAAATAGCTAATGCTAGGTCTAGTAAACAAGTTAATAAAATTATTGGTATAGAAAAACAAGCTATAAACAATAAAAATAGAGTAGAAAAGCAAAAAGAATTTGAAGGAATAATAACAAAATATAATTTATCATTAGAAACTTTTGATGCTGGTGCTTTAAAGAATTCAGGAGCTATAAGAACTAGACCTCGTAAGTCAGGACCTGATGCTAATAAATTAAACAAATGGCTAGTCGCTAATCCTAAAATAAAGTTTTCACCAAATCAAGTTTGGTATGCTTTAAGTAATGGTGATTGGATAAAAGCAACAGATAGAAAATTAGATACAGGAAATATTGTATATGATCCACCTACGCTTGAGGCTATTGCTAAAATTAGTGATGGAAATGTAACATTAGTAGCTAATACTAATAGATTGTATTATGGGGTAACTGACCCAGCTTACGTTGCCGCTAGAAAACTAGCTACCCAAAATTCTATAGATGCTCCTGTGTATAAAACAGGTAGAGTTACAACAAAATTCTTTAGCCCAAAAGCGGTAGAGAAGTTTGCGCAGAATATGTTAGCAATGGAAAGGGTTGCTTATGAGCTACAAGACGCTGTAGCCGCGGGGATGCCTAAAGAAATTGCAGCAATGATTATTGAAGGTGGTTATCAAGCTACTTCTGGATTCATAAAAATAGCAGCAGGCTTTAAGTATAGGTCAAAAGTTTTTGAGTATGCTTTGTCCGGAAAACCAAATCAAACAAAAGGTAAAAAATACAGAGAAGAACACAATCCACCTGCTTCAACCGTAGGAGGAACATTATTGTGGGCTATAGTTAATAATCAAGTGGGAGATGTAATGCCTTATGTTAAAAAGAATTACTACCAAACGCAATTATCAGTTAAAGATGATGCTAAAATTGATGCTGCTGGGTTAGACGGAACTCTACCTGAAGGCTACAG
>Ga0233414_10000393_pt1 | contig 18827 bp, 6 predicted proteins | sample Na_anoxic_10_MG_FD_189020 | JGI IMG/M metagenome (GOLD analysis project Ga0233414, IMG submission 189020) | Seawater microbial communities from Saanich Inlet, British Columbia, Canada - Na_anoxic_10_MG | ecosystem: Environmental > Aquatic > Marine > Inlet | place: Canada: British Columbia... | reverse complement strand
AAGAGTGTGGTATTTATTAATAGAGGAGTCGCTGATATATTTGAAAGACATTCAATACTATCAGAAATAAAAACAACTAATGATATTGATGTAAATAGAGGTGGATATATAAGAACTTAAAAAAAAATAAATTATGGCAACAGGAAATTATGGAACAATAAGACCAGCAGATGTATCAGTAGATGATGTAGAAATGTGGTATAGTTATACTCCAAGTAGAGAATTAGTAACGACAATAGAATTAAATAGTTTAGACCCTGCGGAGGTTTTAATACCCGCTAGTGACCCTAATAATGTTACTGAAATTTTAGGTGGTTTATATACACTTAAATTACCCACATCTGTTTTTGGTAGTAAGGGGTATTATAGTATTATTATTCGCCCAAAACAAATAAGAACTACAATACAAGATTGTGGTGTTTTAATCGATAACCAAAATGTTAAGGGGTTAGCTTTTGATATTAATCAAATACCTCCAGAATTACAAGGAAGATTTGAAAATGGTAATTTAGTGGGGTATAGGATAGAATATTTAAAAGAAGAGACAGGTAGTGGACAAGATAAGATACAAAATTTATTTAGGATAATCACATCAAACAATAAGGCGTTACCCATTACTCAAAATCAAGGTAATTCTAATGCATCACAATCGTATAGTTTTAATGATAATTCTACCACAGTATTTTGTACGGTAACACCCTCATCTGCACCATCTATAAAACCAAATGCGATTCCTTTTATTGGTAATCCACAGCAAGAGGTGATAATCACTAATACATTTTTTAATCCAGTTATGTTAGAAATAGAAATGGTGGAATATGATGATGAAACATTGGCATATGCATTATATTCTAACCAAACTAAATCTTTAGAGGATGGAATATACACCATATATAATTTTGGTAATCAGATTTATAAACAATATAACTTATATGAGGTTAAGGATCAGTTTACTGGTAAACCTTTATATGAAGTTAGAGAACAAAAGTTTACAATTGACCCGACTAAAGACTTTGATGATATAACAGACTTTTAAAATGATAAATGGCAGAAAATGATAGAATAAAAATTGCGGGATATGCTAAAAGAATATTTTTCAATGATAACATTGAATATAGAAATTTTAGCCCTGATTTAGTAGGTCTACAACTTACTAGTGAAGGTGGAACTACGCTATTTACTAATGGTAATTTTTCTATTGATGTTAACTTAGATCCAAAACCTAATGTAGTATTCACTCAAGGTGCAAAATCAAAGTTATTCTGTTTAGACGATATAGTAGTTGATTCGACTGAAAAAACCATACAAAAAAATATAAAAACAAAATTAAATTTGGATTTAACCAATCCATTAAGTTATATATGGTATGGGTCGTCAAAGGAGTTAATAAGGTCATCATTAATAGAGATACAAGATAATTGGCCAGCTGCGATACATGTAGATAATAAGGTTGGTAGTGTTACTGGTAATAATATAACTAATTATGTTTATGATATAAGTACAGATGAATCTACATTTACGGTTAATAGTAGATTTTTTGTAAACCCATATAATATTAAATATACTTTAGATTCTCAATACGTACCTACTGAAGACACCTCCAATAAATTAAGAAATTTTACAGTTAATTATTCATCATATGTTATAGAACATAATAACATATCTAAACCTATTATATCTATAACTCCCGCAACTCAACAAACAAATTCAGACTTGGAGATAGTTGTTAAAGGTAATCCATTTCCAGAGTTGACAGGGATATATATACCTACACTATCTTTTCTATTTACTAATGTAGATGGGTCAATACCATATTTTATAAAACCAAATGAGACTGAGATAGAAGGGTTTTTTAGTTCTCTTAACAATTTCCAAACTAATATATTAAGTAGAGAAACAAACCCACCTTATAATTCTATAATAATATCTACCGAAGCAACTGATGATGGGGTTATATTAACATCTAAAGAAACATTATTATTTCCAATAATGGAAGATGGTTATAATTTAAACTTTTTTAATAGTTTTTATCTTACTTATTTAGATAAATTAAATACTGTTGGTGAAAATTTAGATGAAAGTAGAACTGATATTATTATAAGGAAATATACTACTGAGGTTATAAATAGTTTTGATACTGTACCTAGAGGTGATGGTTATGATTTAACATTAAATGGTGAAAAGGCAACAAAATTACTTAGAATTTATGGTGTTTCCTTTGATGATGTAAAAAAATATATTAATGGTATTAAATTTGCACATGTGGTTACATATAATAAAAGAGATAATATACCAGATGTATTGGTAAAAGATCTTTCTCATATGTTGGGGTTAGACCCTGTTACCTTTGTTACAACTAATACATTTAATAAATTATTATTACCTAGTAATGGGGGTGGAGAGTTTAGTGGTACTTCAGTTAATTATACTCAACAACAGATAGATATAGAATTATATAGAAGATTAATTCTTAACATTGCTTGGTTGTGGAAAAGTAAAGGGACTAGAAAAGCGGTAGAGTTTTTATTTAGGTTTATCGGTGCACCAGAATCTTTAGTAAATTTTAATGAATATATTGTTATGGTTGATAAACCATTGGATATGGATGAGATTAAAAAATTACTATATCTTTACACTGGTGAGGTAAGTGATAATGATTTAAGTAATATACCATATGACGATAACGGTTATCCCTTACCACCTATAGATGGTGAAATAGTGGTAACAGATTTTATTGACCCAGCTACTGGTGAATTTGTTCAAGGTGGTTTAACAGATATGTATTTCCAAAAAGCAGGTGGATGGTATAGAGAAACATATGGTGGACCTGGTTTAACGGTGTTACGTGGAAATAATCCACACATTGGTCAATATGATGGTGGTAATGAATATTTACACTATTTTAGTAGGTGTTATATACCGAATTTTAATTCTGACCCAACAGTAATAGTTACTGCGGATACAATAACAAAAAACTATTTTATTAATTATAATTATGGTATTTTTAATGGTATACCCACAGGTACTACAGAATTTTATACAACACAATTAACATATAATTCATTAACAAATGGATACCAACCCATAGATGATTGTGTTGATGTTAACTATAGTATTATAGAGACACCAATACCCAATGATGGTAAAACAACTTTTCAACAACAATTTGGACAAGCAGAACAAGAGTATGAAGATTTTCAGGCTCAGATACAAGAAAATAGTTATTTACAATATTCTCCAGAGTGGCAAGTAATTAAAAATAATTATGAACTAGCACAAAACAATTGCCTGTTAGAGGTGTCTACAGAGAATTGTGACACTAATAACACTTTAGAAATCTGTATAAATGAATTAGTTAAGGATGTGATACCATTTAATTGTAATACTTTAAGTGCGGTAACTGATTGTACACCATTTATGTATTATGTTAACGAAGAAGGGAATAAAGTTACATTTGATGAATTTGGAGGTCGTGAAGGTTGTTGTGAAACTTTTGGTATTGGTCAATATAATCATGTGACATATGTAAATGAATCTGGGGTTAGGTCAGAATTTTGTTCCGCTGCTGCACCATGTATTGGTGAATTTGATTCTATATTAGGGGGTAGTAATATTATTGTTTGGAATATAACCAATAATAATTTACCACCAAATACATATCAAGTGTCTGGAAAACAGGGTGAAATTATATGTGTAAAATTCATTGATAAGGGCGATGGAGCTAATTATATTGATTTTATTAATAACCCCAGCAACCCACTAGGTCTTTCACCGGGAGAATATATTAATTATTTTAATGGACAAGTATCGTTGATGGATCCAAAGATGTTTCAATTTTTCACGATAGTTCCTTGTGATGCAACCACAATAATTAGTAGTCCTGAATGTTGTGCTTATTGGGGGTATGATTATCAAGTTGTTTCTGATGGTAATGGTGACGAATATATTGTTTGTGTTGTTAAGAAAGATAGAGGATATCCAACACTTATAAATAATCAAACTATCCCCATTATAGATAGTCAGAATACCATAATCCCTATTGTCAACATAAGCGCAAACACAACATATAACGAATACCAAAATCCTGTGGGAGATATAATTCCGTACTATACTACTAACATGTTTAAAGATTGTTTTGATGAATCTGTTACCTTATTAGGTCCTGACCCTAATAGTAATAGTTTATTCATGACACCAAACGCATTATTTTCATCAAGTACTCTTAATAATCCATCTGAATGGGAAGTAAACGCAATTGATCAGTATGGTAGGGTTAGTTTCACCCCCAAAGACCCATTTTATGATTTCATATTAGATTGGAATTCTATTGATCAACCATCTGTATTATACCAACAAATTGCTGAGTTATATGGGTATTCTTTCGGACAGTTTATTTTTAATTGTGAGGGTATTTTAATACCTTATTATGGTTCAAATAACACTATTGATTTGTCTGACCCAGTAACAACAACTATAGGGGATACAACATCTGTTAATAGAGTACCTAATCGGATACCAGCACCTAATACCCCATCGTCTCCTACACCACCATCTATTATTACTGCAGCTGTAGATGATAGTAGAATAGGTTGTGATGATATTAATAATGTTTCTGTTACATTTGCTAGTGAAAAGTGGCAAGGTTTTAAATTGCCCGAACTTGAAGATTGTTCCTGTACTATAGATTTTTCTTTTGATTATATGTTAAAGTATAATAGTGAAAATTTAATGGAGTGTGTTAAAAAGGATCCATGTAACCCATCTATATTTAATGAAGTGTCATTGAATAATATAGATTGTAGAAATTTTATAGTGTTTACATCTAATGAAGAAGACCCTAATGACCCCTTATCATTGGTAAATAATTTTTATAAGGGAAAGGAAGAGGTTAGGGTACCAATATTCCAAAACGAACAACAAACAGAAATTGGTACTTTATTCCCTAAACCAGATTATGAAATTTGGCAAAGTAATAGTTGTATAATAGAACCACCTTTAGAATGTTGCGAAGCAATAGGTGGAAATGTAGTGTCTGTAAATGAGTGGGCATCTACAAATCAAACTTGGGTTAATTCTATTAATGACCAATACCAGTCTATTAAAGACGGTGAACTAATTAAGCCGATACCCATAGAATTATCTGATTATATAACAGGTTTGGAAACAAACATAGAAGAAATAAATTCTATAATAAACGGTTGTTATAATATTACACTAACACCAATCAGTGATTGTAGGATAGATTATGATGAGTATATACAAACAGAAAATATTTGTTCTTTAGACGTTCCTTTAGAATGTGGATTATGGACAAATACATTAACACAGTATAGAGAACTAATTAAATCGGTAGGGTTAGTAATTGCTGAATATAATATTAATTGTGGTGTTCTTGGTGATAATGAAGGAATAAATGTGGGAAGAAGAAATGCTGAATCAGAAAAAGATAAAATCGTAGACCAAAACAAATTAAAAAAACAATTAAATACAGAACTTAGTTCATTAATAGAAGAAAAATCAAAATTAGATGCAAAATTAAAAGACATTGATGATCAAATAAATAGTAAACGAAATGATAATCAAGTGATTGCCCAATCGACTACGGAAATAGATACTAATTTAGATTGTACGGTTTATGAAACCAAGATAAAAGATTTAGATAATTTTGACTATAATAGTTTTTGTACTTTACAAGTATATGGTATGTCATCACCTAATTCATTAAACAAAATCGGTGAGTATAACAATTGTATTAGTACACAAACATTAGAAAATACAAACCAAAAAATAATTTATACCGATTTATTAGAAAATTGTTTAATAAATAATAGTTTACAAAAACAGTTAAAACAGGCTGATTTTGAAAAGAATAGTAATTTAATAAATGAAATAGAAAGTGACATTTTTAAAACACAAAGTAAGATTAATAATCTAACAATAGAGGGTAGTAAGTTTATTGAACCTGATTCTTCATTAGAGATGTCTAAATTACAGTCTAATAATATACAAGAAACTATAAATAGAACGGCAGAATTATTAAATGTTAATGTTGAAAATATTACTGATAGGAATGGTAATTTATCTTTAACAAACTCACAAAAAGTATCATTGGAAATAATTTCAACCAAAAACGAGTCTCAGATATCTACATTATTAATAGAAAAGGGTGATGTGCAGTCAATAATAAACTCAAACATAACCAAATATAATAATATAGATAATAATAAAGGTAATATAGGAAGTACCCTATTTAGTTGGGGTGTGGGGTTAATAGGTGCTGGGTTATTCCTTAAAGGTCTTTTAGATCCTGAAACCGCTGGTGTTATGTTAGGGGGTATTGGTGCGGTGGGTACTGGTAAAGGTGGTGGTGGACCCGAACCAGTTTTCGGTTGTACATTTGGTGTAGGGGATATCGTACTGGATCCAGCAAATGGGTATCAATATACAATTACCTCTTATGACCCAGATGCAACTGCGATGCATTCAAGCTATTATTCAAGTGGTTGGTCATTATGTGGTGGTGGTGGTACTGGATCATATTGTAGAGGACATTGTGTAGGTAATAGGTCAGAAATTCCACCAGACAATGATGGAGGTGGCGGAAATGGTAGTACTTCTTTGACACTTGATCCAAATTTAGAAATAGCACAACCTAACCCATGTACGACATTCTCTAATAATAATAATTGGACAACAACACTAACAGGGGTAGTACAAGATTTAAGTGGTAATGATCTAAAATCAGGATGCTGTGACTATTTAATATCCATTGGAGAGAATGTTACTTGGAATGGACAATACTGTGTTGTTTATGACCCTGAAACTGGAAATGATATAGGTAGTGGTGATAGGTGTGATTCGATAACCAACCTAAATTTTGATTTAATTACTGGGTATGTTATTGACAAACAAGGGGATATTATATCGAAATTATGTTGTGGTGAGTTAGGTAGTAATTTTGATTGGGATGGGACTGGTTGTTTCCGCAGAGGATCATTGGGTAATAATGACCCAATTGGTAATGGGTTAGATTGTTGCGATAAAACCATTATAGAAACTTTAACTAACTTATTAAATAATTTACAATCTGAATTGTCTATTATTGAAGAGTCCACACAAAATTGTTATGATAACTGGTTAAATACCTTAAATGATAATTACCAAAATTATTTAGTGGAAGTACAACAAAATTATTTAAAATATTTAGATGATTTAAAAATAAATTTTAAATTATTTGTTAATAATACAAATGTAGATACTAATACTAATATTGATACTGATTTAACTTATTTACCATATACACAATCTATTAACCCTATATGGGAATGGGATCCAACACAACAATATAGTGGTGTAATATTATCTGGTAGTGAAATAAATGTTGCGGTAATCGAGGATGCGATATTTAATAGTTTATCGTCACAAAACGTAGATTTTTCACCTGAAATGTTCCAACCAAATTGGCAAACACTCAATTATACTATACCTGAATGTGTTTGTGATGATTTAAGAAGATTATATCCAAATAAAGAATATTTTTTCTCTATAGAAATTGAAAATTATGAATGTTCTCTTTGTTTACTAGTTGATAATATAAGAGTAAATGTTACTGATTGTAAAAGTAATAGATTAATCACATTAAATAATTGTTTAGTACCTCAACTAAGTTGTGTTATTGATAATAAGAAGTCTTGGGTATATACTGATCAAGGAGTGGTTACTGAAACTATATATCCCGAAGGTGAATGTAATACAGAATCAGATAAAAATTATAATATAACTAAATTAACGACACCAGAAGAGAGATTATGGACAAATTTAGAGTATAGATATACTAATTACGATGTTAACCATTCAGATTTAATTATAAATGTTAAAAATACTTCATTTAGTATTGACCCAGCTAAATCCATTGAATGTGATGTTTATAATTTTTGGAAAAATATAGATTGTGATGAATGTCCTACGAGTTGTACTACAGGAGAAACAATTACCTTTAGTGGTCAAGTTTATACATCTACAACATTAGGTGATTACACATTAGATGTTTCAGCTTCTACAAGTGGAATAACATTTAGTTGTGATACATACACATCGATATTAACTGATCAAGTATTAGAATTGAAAAATGATTATTATTCATTAACCGCTGATTACAACGAATCATTAGACGCTAACTATAGTGATTTATTAAATAAAGGTGGATCCCTTTCTAAATTTTATATACAAAAAAATAATTGTGGTAGTGATACCATAGTGATTAATAATGATAATAACTTAGATAACCTATTTGGGTTAATTACAGAAAATAATGATGGTACATTATCTTTTTATGAAAGTTACATTTATAGTGGTTCTACACCATATGTGGGTGGTACATTAACTGAGGTGTTAAGTGGTATTACCGCACAAACATTTAATCAAACAAGTGGAATGACATTAGATTGTTGTACGACATTAAATGGGTTAATTAATGATAAGGGTACATTAGGTTTGGGTGTTGGTAAAAATTATGTTTGGGATTCCACAACAAACTCGTGTAATTGGAAAGATATTAATAATTGTAAAGGGGATTGTGAATATTCTGGAACTAAAAAGGTATTTAGTAGAGATTATTGTTTACTACAACAATGTAATTGTTTAAATATTGAATGGGAACTTAGTGGTGGAACAACTGGCGCAACTCTTAACACACATTTTGTTGGGTATGAAGACGGTAAACGATCTTGGGATTTTGATATAAGTGGTGATACTCACACAATAGAGTACAACATATCAACAAATAATTGGTTAATAGTTGATTCAAGTGGTTTCACAGAATATACCTACTCCTCAACAACAGAGTGTCCCACTTCAGAACTAATGGATTGGATACCACAACAAAAAGGGTGTCCAAATGGATATACTTTAGTAGGTGAAAATTGTGTATCAACAACTACAGCAACTACAGTGACTGCAGAAACAATAACTGCAGCAGGTACTTTTGCCACATATAGTTCATATGGTGCTAGGTTTTGTATTCCAGGAACATATACAACATGTGGTAGTGGTGCGGCAGCATCTAATTTTTTTAATACAGGAAATTCCGATTCATTTTGGGGAACTCTAGCAGGTTTTGATGGTAGATTAAACGAGGTGGGGGTCTGGGTAAATGAACCCCCAGTTATTGTAGATGAGTGGATAGGATTCTCAAATTGTATTACCGCCGCAACAGATGGTCAATATTTAGTTGCGTTGGCTGGTGATAATGGTATTAGATTTTCATTAGATGGTACACAATTGGTGGAAAACCCTTGGGATACAACCATGGCAGCGGTGGAGAATTTTAGGTACTGGTGGGTTTGGCCATTAGATTTAACGGCTGGTGAACATGTTATTAATTTGGAGGGATATGATATAGGTGGCTCAGAGTCTTTTGGTTGTGAAATTATCGGACCTTTTTCATCTGGTACGTTTACAACAAATACAGATTTTCATATTTTCACTGGTACAACTGGAAAGGATTCATATACAGCAAATACTATTTTTAGTAGTTCTGATGAAATAGGTAATACATTTGATACTCAAGCCAATACATGTCCTTCTGGGTATACATATGATGTTTGCTCGGATAGTTGTATAAAATATGAAGATCCCGCATCTACCCCAACACCATTTTCTTCATTAACTATTACAGAAGGTATTTGTACAGGAATAACTTCAGGAATAACTACGGTTGATGTGTGTGTTAACCCATTGGATTATTTAGATTTTTCACCATCCCAAATCAATATAAAAGATAACTTTGACGATATGGTGTTAAGTAATCTTATAGATGCTAAAAGTAGACAAACAATAAGTGATTATCCACTATTAAGGTTATTCTACCAACTCTATCTAACAGCCAATAATTGTGGTGAAGATTTAACTGGTAAACTTACATATAATAACCTATTTGAATTTATGGATAAAATAGGTGATTATTGGTTAGATTTATTGGAACAAGTTGTTCCAGCAACAACAATATGGGAAGGATGTGACAATTCTGGTAAAATATTTAGAAATACTATTTTTGATCAAAATAAATTTAAATATAAAAAATATAGTTTAAATATACTTTGTGGTGATCATTGCCCATTAAGTGGAAAAACTGATTTAAGTATAGGTTCGCAAGAAGTTTATGCTATTTTAGAAAATATACCACTATATCCTACAAATGTAGAGATAAAAGACACTAAGAATAATATTCTAATAACTAAGGTTTTAATTTCTAATACTCAAAAACAATTAAATCAGTTAAATAAACAATTGTGTTCTTTGAATTTACAAGATATAGACACACCTAATTTACAAAATAATATTAATACTATAAACACACAAGTTAGTGGTACAAACCAAACATTAATTACACAACAAACCGAATTATCAGATTTATTAGTCCAACTTGAACAACAACAAACCGAATATATATTACAGCAACAAGATTATTACGCTAAATATATGAGTTGTAGTGGGTTAACAGAAAGTTTAGTAAACGCACAAAACAACTTATCTAATTTTATTCCTGGGACTACAAATTATGAAAGACAAAGAAACTTTATTGCTGGTATTAGAAATAAATTAAATAAATGTATAAGAAAATCTTATTTGTTAATCACTAAAGAAGAAAGTACCGCTTTCATAACCCAAATATATGATACAAATGAATATGAGGGTAATGTAATAATATTAGGAGACTCAGACTGGGAACAAGATGGACCATTTTATAATACAGAATTAATACATAATTGCTAAAAAATATATTTATAATAAATGACTACATTAAGAACTAAAATAAAATCTTCATCGTTAAACGCAAAGTTAATAGAACAGACTAATGCACCAGTTGATGTAAATATTGTAACCAATATGACATTTCAATCTAGATCGTTATCACCGTTTTTGGGTACAGATATTGCATGGTTCCTCCCAATAGATTTATCTAAAATAAATAATATTTTTACATCAACACCACCAATAAAAAATGGTCAAACTATATTTAGAAATAGACAAAGCGAACAAACTATAATGTTATTTTTTAATGGCAATAAAAGTGAAGATATAGTTGCACAAACCTATATGTATACAATAACTACAAATTGTGTGGGATGTGAAGGGTGTACATTGTATTTTACATATGAAGATGAATATGGTAATAGTATTGATGATAATATTGGTTATTTAGAAAGTAAAACCATATGTTCCTCAATACCACTAACAATTTTAAGTACGTCAACATGTACGGGGGTTGTTACCACATCAGATAAATGTAATATATTATCACCTCCGATTACTGAAAACAATCAAATATTATATATAGATAATGGAAGAAAATATCAACTAATGTCTAGTAGAAACGAGAGTAAAAACTATGGTTGGCAACCAACAAGTAATGATGAATTATTTCCTTATGTTGAAAGGTCGGATTTTGCTAGTTTTGATTTTCCACAAGTTACTATAAGGGGAACTAGAAAAATACCAACATCTACAGCGGATACGTTATGTGGTCCAATAACATATACTGGATATACATATGATAGAATGAATTATAATTGGATGTTTGGTACTAATGCTGGAATAACATTTAACCCAATCCAAACTGGTGCAACACCCACACCATTAAGTGGTTCTATGGAATCACAAGAAGGTGTTGCATCAATATCAAATCAAAACGGTAAACTATTATTTTATACAAATGGAGAAACAGTATACACAAGTGGAAACACAGTTATGGTTAATGGAACAGGCTTGTCGAGTTCAGGTACATCTACACAATCCTCTATTATTATACCACAACCAGACTCAAACAAATATTATATTTTTACAACAGATTATAATGGATCACCTAATGGTTTCGAATATTCTATAGTTAATATGGATTTACAAAGTGGTGATGGAGCAGTAGAAACTAAAAATATAAAATTAATAAATTCATCATTAACTGAAAAAGTCACCGCTTGTAGTCATAGTAATGAAGATGGTTATTGGGTTATAACACACACTAGTGGTGACACTTCTTTTTATAGTTATAAAATATCTTCCGCTGGTTTATCTGGGCCAGCGATAACCAGTATAGGTAGTACACATAATACCGCTAGAGGATATATGAAAACATCTCCTGATTGTACAAAATTAATTTCTTTATTATATGATGAAGATATCATAGATATATTTGATTTTGAAGCTTCTGCGGGAACATTAAGTAATTTTATGACAATAACTGGTAAAACTTTTGATGTTGGACCTTATGGGTTAGAGTTTTCTTCTGATTCATCTAAATTTTATGTTTCAGAAGGTGCTAGTGAAAAAATATATCAGTTTGATTTATCATACACTGCGGGTACAGATATTTTAGATAATGAAATAGAGGTTGCTAATATTACTGGAAGTAGTTTAGGTGCGCTACAAATGGGGCCAGACGAAAAAATTTATGTTGCGGATTCGGGTGCAACTAACTTACATGTTATACATAGACCAAATGGGTGGGGAGTACAGTGTAATTTTCAAGAAAATGGATTTAATTTAAGTAGTAGTACAGTTACTGGTACATCGTCTACATGGGGGTTACCCAATGTTATTACTGATAAGGCAATATCGTGTGATAGATATGTTTTTATTAGTCCTTTAAATAGAACAGGGTTTAATTTTGAATTATTGGTTAATAATGTTAATAATGTTGTAAACCCCCAAAAATTATCCTATTACGGTGAAATATATAAATACAATCAATCTGATAAAGAATTTTCCAAATCAGCTTTACAAACATTTAATTTACCATATGAAACTTTAAGTGGTGACAATGTAAATACTCTTTCTATTCTTAGTAGTAATATTGGACAGGGTGAATTTTTAATTAAATCTTATTGGGGTTACGATGTGAATACTTTAATTTCCAAACAACAAAATTTAACAAAAAATAGTATTAACACATATAAAAGGGGTGAATTATATGGTATATATGTTCCAGAAACAGATTGGTATTTTATAAATATTATAGAAGCTGGTCAACCACAATTTAATAATTCTACTGCACCACTTATATCGGGTATAAATGAATTAACTGTTAATACACAATTTACTAAGTCAGGTAAAACTGATTATTATGTACAAAGTTTATCTGATGCAATAGTGGCGTATAATGGGTCAGTATTGGCTAAAAATATTGAATATAGTGCGGTTACATCTGGGTTTTCTGGATCACCTACACCATTTATAAGGTTATTATTTACACCGTTAGATAATCAAATTTTAACATATGGTTATGTTACAGATGGGTCTAGCAATGATTTATTGGCTGATTTATATACTATAAGTAATGTAATAACTAGTGGTGGAACAGGGACACAATCTGATACCGATAGAGTATTTTATAATAGTAGTGAAAATAAATACGAATTTTACCTAATTAGCGTACCAGCTGGTAATATAATATTAAGTGTAAATGGTTCAGTATTAACAAATAATATAGAGTATTTCACATCATTTAGTGATCCAAGAAGAATTATATTAGATATAACATTAAGTAGTGGTGATATATTGGAAGCGTTTTATACACCAACCGCAGGGATAAGTGGAGGTGTATCCACTAATAAACCAATAATTAGTTGGGCAATACCTAATGCACCAACAGATATTAGTGGTAAATTCACTATAGAAGTAGCTGCGGAGGATGACACAGATTTTAATTCGATATTATATAGTGAAGAAGTTGATTACGTATTAGGACAAAAAGCATATAGTAAGATAATAACATTGACAAATGCGAAAGCAGGAGATAACTTTATATATAGAGTTAAATATGAAATATTTTACATACCTATTGTTGGAGAAACAATCTATAGTGTAAATTATAGTAATATAGTATATATAAATATTCTAACAAATTCTGGGGAAACATATTAATAATAATAATATTCTGTATATTTATAATTAAATAAGATAAAGTAATGAGTTATATAAACAAACAAAGTACTACGTTAGTAAGAGTAAAGTTAACTGATATAGGAAGAGAACAGTTAGCTAAAGGACAATTAACATTTAATAATTATATGATAGGAGACTCTGAGGTCGATTATAACTATGTAAAGGGATGGTCACAGTTTGTCCCTAGTATTGGTGCTGCAACTGGTGAATTTTGGTTTCCAGAGGCAGATGGAAACATAGTTAAAAATATTTTTTCTAAAGTACTTAGACCAAAAGACGATAATCCATTTTTCTCTACATTTTTATTAGATCAAAGTAACCAATTTCTTTTCCCTTTAAATTTACAAAGTAATATACAATTAATAAAGGGGTTAGTAACTAACGAAGCAGCAGATAGAGGATTTTTCTCAGGTTCATCTGTGGATGTTGGTTTATCTGCCCAAACATCTACAACATTTATTAAAGAAAGTGGTACGGTGGATTTATCTAAGTTTGATGGTACGGTGGATTTAATACCATATACGCAAGGTGAATTAGTATTAGATAATGCCCTTACTGCGACAAGTGTAAACGATTATATAGTATTTAGATTTTCAAACCCAACAATAGGTAATGTTACTGGTGATACAATGACTGCAGCGACAGTAAATACTTTTTATAATATAACAGAAATTTCTGGAACAACAATTAAGGTTGATAGGGTATTACCCACACTAAGTGCGTATTCAGGAACCATTATAACTTATTACACAATACCTGGTGGAGATGACCCATCGGATGATTATTATGGATTAAGTTCATTAACAGCTTATTGGAATACAGGTACTTTATCTTTTGATAGTAGTTGTGATATTTGTGTTGAAAATGTTCCAGTATGGAATATGAATAATACTTGGGTTGAGAATCTAGCTGGACAATATAAAGATTCACCAATCAATTATCATGAACATAATTTATTTGGTTCTGAACAATTTGCTGGATCTAAACAATATTTGGGTTACAACGACACCTTAACAGTATCAACCACAGGATCTAAACTAGATTCTATTAGTTATATGGACCCATTCCAGAAAGGGATATGTATATTACACTATACTAATAGTTGTATATCTAATTTTTATGGTGAACAATTTTATGTGGATGAAGATACTGGTAAATTATTAAATTTAGACATACCTGTAATGTGGCACAGAAGAAATGATGTTGGTACTGGTAGTGGTACTACATTAGGTATGAGATTTGTGTCAGACACAATTTTAAAGACTACCACCACCAATAATGATATTGAATATTATGATTTAATTGAGTTTAGTGGTATGTCAGTTACCCCAACACTACCATTGGTTGTTGGTAAAGTATTTCCACAATTAAAAATAGTTGTGATAGATAATGAAGAATTAATGGCTGCTATGTCATATAAATCTAATAGAAATTATACCTTACCTGATTTGGCTGGTGAATTAGTTACATCAGTAGCTGGTAATTGTACGGGAGTACTAAAGGCGGGAGAAAGTTTATATATGACGTATTGGTTATCTAATACAGGGACAGGAACTACTGGAACAACAACCGTAACCACACCAACACTACCTAATCAAAGGTACACAGTTTTAGATAATACTACAAGTTCCGATAAAGACGTACAATTTAGAATTAACAATGTAGGACAATTACCATATATGAGAAAAAGAGAGTCTGTTGGTTATGATGGGTATGGATTCTTTGCGGATAACTTTAAATTATTGGCTCAAGTTGTGGACAAAACTTTAGTTAGTAGACCAAGCCCATCTAAATGGAGAGTTATAGATTTTACCACCACTAATATTACTGATGTTACTGGTGAAACAATTAATCCAGATCTTTTTGAAAATCAAAACCCAAACACTACAGGGTTTATTTTAACTGGTGGTGACTATAGTGGCGCATCAGCAACTACTTTTAGTTTAGGTGATGAATTAGATATGTCATCAGCATCTAATTATGGTAAAATGACTTTTGGTGATGAAAGGCTATTTTATGGTAATATAAGAACATATATAGGGGCAACAATATATAAAACATTATTTAATATCAATATAGATGGTGCAACCATAGCCAGTACCAGTAATCCAACGTTTGGATTTGGTGACGATAGATATATTAGTGAGGTTGGTATATTAGACAATAACCAAAATTTGGTGTTAGTTGGAAAACTATCTAGACCTATACGTTTAGCGAATTCTACTACTGCCTCATTAGAATTAACAATAGATTTTTAAAATAAAATAAAATGGGATTTATAGGAAGTGCAAATACAGTTACAATTATAGCTAGATTAACAAAATTAGGTAGAGAAAAAATTATTTCTAGTAACAATAGCATATTTTCACATTTTATCATAGGTGATTCTGATGCAAATTACATTACAAGTGAGGTATTACCCACAGGTAAAATACCTTCAAATAGTGGGGATTTAGGTGTTAATGGTGGTATTAATGATCACATTGCAGAAGGAGTGGGGGTTAATAGTAAATTATATGTTAATTCCGCACCACAAACATTGAAACCAGTAACCACTAACTCCTCAAACATATCAAAAGAAACAGCGGTAGTTGGGGAGTCGATAGTTAGTGGTAGTAATTTAACATATGTGACAATAAGTAAAAGTGCAACAACCACTGATTTTACAAATTTATTTAAAAGTTTAAGTTTACCCATTCTAGCCCCGAATGTTAATACATTTGTTAATATAGATAGTGCTAATGGTGGGTGGTCTGATACACCATTTAGTGGTTTAGGTAATAGTAATGTATTGTTAAGTGTTATAAATAATGATCAATATGGTGAGTTGATAGATGGTAAATCTATTAAAATGGAAATTCCGATATATACTGGATATACAACAGGCGGAACACCAACAGGGGTTACAACATATACACTATATAGTACCTTCCCAAGTAGTAACACACTCTCTATGGTTTTAGATGGTCAATATAAAGATACAAGTAACTACCCACAAACCTTATTTGGTAACCAAATAAATGTGGCGTATTTAGTTTCTGATGACATACAAAGACCAAATAATGATGCAACAAAAAGTTGGTCGACTGGATATGATACAGTACCTAAACCATTTTCGGTAGGGTTAAAAGAAACAATAAATGTACAAACAGTTACATCTACAGGTATAAATTCTGATAGAATTGCGGGTATCGCTTATTTAGATAAAGGTATTTTAGCGATTACTGATGAAACAATAGTCAATAACATTGCAACTGATTTCAGTGGTGATTCTGCAACAAATATAATTAATACATCTTTAGGTCTTTACTATTATAGTGCAGACACCTATAATAGTGTTATTGATAGTATACAAAATGATTTAGTACAGAATATTGTATGTGTTGCGGAACCAGGAGAATTTAGTAAAACACAAAACAATACAATAGGTATCTATGATGATGTTAGAATTAGTGAAATTGCAATTACAGATTCATCAGGAAATGTTTTAGCTATCGGTAAAACAGATAGACATATTGTTAAATGTATAAACGATTATGTTATTTTTAATGTACAGATTGTTATATAAAAAAGAGTAAAGTTTTTAATATGAGTAGAATTTTAGGGTTAGATGTGTCTACCAAGACCATCGGTATATCGTTGTTTGAGGATTTTGGTGATAATGGTAAATTACAGTTGTTAACACACATAACACCGATAGTAAAACCAAAACCAGAAAGTAACATTGAATTGTTAATAAAAAAGGCAGAAATTTTCCAGTTTGATTTTCTAGAAAAATATAGTGATATCGATGTTGATAGGGTTATTATAGAAGAACCATTAGTTAGATCTAATAACGTAAATACGGTGGCTACATTATTAAGGTTTAATGGTATGATATGTAGATCGGTTTTTGAGGTATTAAATATAATACCAGAATTTATTTCTTCTTATGACGCTAGAAAATACGCGTTTCCTGAATTAATGGAAATCAGAAAAATAAACAAAAAGGGTGAACCATATACAGAAAAAGAAATTTCTAAGAAAACCCCAGTCCTATTTGGTGGTCATTCATATGAAGTAGATAAGAAACAAATTATATGGGAAAAGGTTAACGAAAGAGAACCACAGATTGTTTGGTTATACAACAAACACCAAAAATTATCGAAAGAAAATTTTGATATGACAGACGCTTACGCTTGTGTTTTAGGACAAATGAATAAAGAAGGTAAGTGGAAATAAATTTTGTATTTCCGTTATTAATTCTTATATTTGTAGTTAAATGTCAGAATTAGTAGTAGAAATATTAGAAAATTGTTTAGGAAATTCCAAAAAACATAACACCAACACGTGTCAAATATCATTTGATTGCCCTGTATGTTCTTATGAAATTAAGGGTTTAAGTGATGGAGACGGTAAAGGTAATCTAGAAGTTAATTATAATTTTAATGTATTCAAATGTTGGGCTTGTTCTGAAACACATGAGACTCATGGTACAATATATAAATTAATTAAAGAATATGGTAATAAGGATCTCCTTAAAAAATATAAATTAGTAACTCCAGATTTAATACAATACCATAAACCAGACGTTGAGAAAAAGACTATAGATGGTTTACCTGATGGGTTTACACCCTTAACAATAGAGAGAGAGGAAAGGGGGTATAAGTCAGCCATATCCTATTTAAAAAAGAGGAATATTGGTTTAGATATTATTGAAAAATATAATATAGGATATTGTCCTTATGGTGAATACGGTAGTAGAATAATTTTTCCATCTTATGATATATATGGTGATGTTAATTATTATTCTGGAAGAAGTTATGATAAATTTAATAAATTAAAATATAAGAATCCAGATGTTTCTAAAAGTGAAATAATTTTTAATGAGGGATTAATTAATTGGG
>Ga0233414_10000392_pt1 | contig 18839 bp, 36 predicted proteins | sample Na_anoxic_10_MG_FD_189020 | JGI IMG/M metagenome (GOLD analysis project Ga0233414, IMG submission 189020) | Seawater microbial communities from Saanich Inlet, British Columbia, Canada - Na_anoxic_10_MG | ecosystem: Environmental > Aquatic > Marine > Inlet | place: Canada: British Columbia... | reverse complement strand
AACTAAAGAAGACACAAAAGGAGAACTCTAATGTCTAGACTAGACTACGGCAACGGCTACCGTGCAGGTATGCAGAAAATGCAAGACCTAACCCAAGCCGGTATTGATGAGATGGAAGAGGCTTTGTTTGACATGGTGGCCCTTTTCTCAGCAGACGACATTCTTCTGAAAGGCACTGACTTACACACTGCATTATATGCAGCCCGTGCAGCACTGCAAACACGCCGCATTGAAGCAATCCAGCGCAGCACTAAAAGGAACAAACAAATGACTAGACTAGAAGAGCTAGAGGCTATTCGTGATGCTGCTCGTGCTGATGCTCGTGCTGCTGTTGATGCTGTTTATGATGCTGCTCGTTCTGATGCTCGTGCTGCTGTTGATGCTGTTTATGATGCTGCTCGTGCTGATGCTTGGGCTCCTTTCCAAGCCGAGCTAAAGAGAACACAAGAGGGTAATACAAATGACTAAACTTGAAGAACTAAAGGCTGCTCGGGAAGCTGCTTATGATGTTCGGGATGCTGCTGTGGCTGCTATTGATGCTGCTTATGCTAATCGTGATGATGATGATATTTGGGATGCTGCTGCTCGGAAGGCTGTTGCTGCCCTTGATGCTGCTGCTGTTGATGCTTGTGCTGCTTATGAAGCTGAACTAAAGAAGACACAAGAGGAAAACCCTGTGACTAAACTTGAAGAACTGAAGGCTGCTGCTTGGGATGCTTATGAAGCTGCTTGTGATGCTGATGCTGCTGAGCGTGCTGCTAAAGCTGCTGCTTATTATGCTGAAGAGGCTGCTGATGATGCTTGGGCTGCTTACAGAGCTGAACTAAAGAAGACACAAGAGGAGAACTCTAATGATTAAGATACCAGCTACTTACAAATTTGAAAAAGGACGGGTACTAAAAGTAGACGAAAAGTGGTCTATAACGTATGACCCAGATAACAACGACAGACCTTTAAAGTTGTTTCGTCACGACGTGGACATCAATGTCAATATGCACAGCGAAAAGAACTATGTTTTGGCTATGTTCTATCGTATTCTTGAACTTGAAAATAGTTCTTGACATTGTATTCATACTATAGTAGTATTAGATAAGATGATAAAGCAAGGATAACTCTAATGACTGAACTTGAAGAACTAAAGGCTAAGATAGAAGTGGCTACTGAAGCTTTGGAGGGCATTGTAGTAGACCCTACGTGGGGTCTTGAACACGAGACATATATGCGATGCCAAGTGGCTCTACGAAAACTTAAAGGCGATGAGGTCGAATACATCCGAGTAGACGTACACGAAGCCCGCATCAAAAGGTTGGAAGATGAAATTTCACACTTAGAAGAAATGAGACCATTTTGGGCAGAGGGGTGGTCAAGCGACAGCGTGGCTGCACAAACCGCCACTGGTGCTTTGTCGAGCATATGGCGTTGTCTTGGAGTGAAAGATCAAACTGCTTGTATGTATGCACTTGAAGAACTGAAGAAACATAAGGAGAACGGTAGAATGACTAAGCTGGAAGAACTGAAGGCTGATTATGATGCTGCTGAGTATGCTGTTGACGCTATTTGGTCTGCTGCTGATGATGATGTTCGTGCTGCTGCTCGTGATGCTGCTTGGGCTGCTTACCAAGATGAGCTAAAGAAAACACAAACTGAGAACTCCAATGACTAAGCTAGAAGAACTGAAGGCTGCTGCTGAGGCTGCTGGTGATGCTGCTTATGATGCTTATGCTGCTTCTGTAGCTGCTGATGCCAAGCTGGATGCTGCTTGGGATGCTTACTATGACGAGCTGAAGAAGACACAAGAGGAGAACTCTTGTGACTAAACTTGAAGAACTAGAGGTTGATCTAAATTCTGCTTATGCCGCTGCTTTTAAGGCTGCAAATGATCCTGCTTATAATGCTGCTGATGCTGCTGCTCGTGCTTGGGCTGCTTGGGATGCTTACGAAGCTGAACTACTGAAGCTACAAGAGGAGCACTATAATGCTGCTTACGAAGCCGAACTAAAGAAGACACAAGAGGAAGAAACAATGACTAAACTAGAAGAGCTGAAGGCTGCTGCTATGGCTGAGCTGGATGCTGCTTATGCGGCTCGTGGGGCTGCGTGTGATGCTGATTGGGTTGCTGCTGATGCTGTTGTTGATGCTGCTATTCATACTGCTTGGGATGCTGCTCGTGATGTTCGCGAAGCCAAGCTAAATAAGAAACATAAGGAGAACTCCAATGACTAGACTAGAAGAACTTAAGATTACTCTTGGCGCTGCTCTTGATGCTTGTGATGCTGCTATGGAGGGTAATTATGGTGATATGGGTGCTATTGCTGCTGCTAATGATGCTTTAGCTGCTGCTTCTGCTGCTTACTACGCCGAGCTAAAGAAAACACAAAATCTCAAATAAAATCAAACTATTTTACAACCCCTTGTAATGCAAGGGTTTTTTCTTGACTAAAAAGGTTGACAATAGGTTCAACTGGTAGTATAGTATATGTATAAGTTGACAAAGAGGGAAACAACTAATGAACGACTTGATTGAAATCGTAGAAGACTTGGAAGACATCGCTGAATTTGGTAGCGACACCACAGCCTTATATACACTCGAAGACGTCATTGTCAAGTGGAAGGCCCGCTTAGAGGATGCACAAGACGCAGCAGAGCGTCAATTTGAATTATTTGATGGCTTGGAGGCCTAAAATGGATGGAAACTATTTTAATCATGCTAGTTCCGCAGGTGGCGGCGGTGATTCTGCTGATGCTTTGGTTGTTGAGGTAGCGGAGATGTACAAGGAGGCACACTATGCGTAAACTTTTATTAATCGTTCCTGCTGCACTGTTGTTGGCAGGATGCAAAGGCGATACTAGAATTACTGTGGAAGACCATGGTCCCGACAAGTACGAACGAGAACGAGCAATGGAATCGTGTGTAGGCGAAATAAGTTATATAAACATCTACAAAGCACCTGCTGAAGTGCGCATTGCTTGTACACAGGCTGTTTATGGAGGCACACAATGACTGACAACGATATGATTATTAAACTACACGATTTGGCTCGTAACCTAGACAACAAAGAACTGCGTGAAATCGCAGATCGCTTTGCAGAACTAACAAAGAAAGAAAAATAACTGGTTGACAACCAAGACATCTTACTGTATACTGTAAGTATAGTTAATAAGAAAGAGAGAACTAAAATGAAAAATGTAATCGCAACAACAGCACTTGTAATCGCAACTGTAGCAACAACAGGTATGCTATTGCTGCTAATAGCTTACAATTTGAAATTTATCTTTATGATGTAAAGAAACATAATCCCAAACTATTTTATAAGTCATTGAAAACACTGGATTCATTTCTAGTGTTTTCTCTTGACATCTACCCTAATATAGCTTATAAAGTAAGTATAAGTTAAATAACAATGAGGCAAGCAAATGAAGAAATCAATTTTAGACAGCTCAAATGTAAGTGCAAAGACTTGGCTGAAGCTAAGCAACGCTTGTGGAGCAGTTATTGTTGTACTGTTAATTGTAAATGTAATTAACATTGCATCAAAGTTTTTGTAAGTTAGAGGTTGACAACCAAGACATCTTACTGTATAGTATTAGTATAAACGGAGAAACGTTATGAAAAAGAAAACAAAAATAATCAAACCTCGTAACAAAGAATACGCCGAACTACGTACCAGTGGTGCTCTCCGTGTGCGTACTGTACGTGATAAAACAAAGTACACTCGTAAGAAAAAACATAAAGGTACACGCAATGATTAAACGTGTAGGCTTTGCCTGTAAATATCTGCACGAAGACCAAACGCAGAAGAAAAAGATTCTTGAAGAACTACAGCGTCCGCTAACAGAACGTAGCACTACAGCGGCGTGGCTCAATCGTCAAACTCGAGAAGAAGCCGAACAGCGTTTGTGGGACATTATGGTACACAACACTCGTGCCGCTTTTAATCTAGTATCTTACGTAGGCAGTTTGCCAGCAGAACAGCGTATGGTGCGTCTAGGCAGTAACCAATTGCCTATGTACACACAGCAGGACTTCAAATACTTTTGGCAGAAGCCAGATGTACAAGCATATGCGGCAAAGCGATATGCTGTTGTAGGACAAGCCGCTAGAGACCTTGATGTGCGTATGAGTATGCACCCGGGCCAGTTTGTTGTACTAGCAAGTGACAATCCAGATATTGTAGAACGTAGCATAGAGGAGTTTGAATATCATGCGGATATCATTAGGTGGATGGGCTATGGTCAGAACTGGCAAGACTTCAAGTGTAACGTCCACATCTCAGGTAGACAAGGTCCAGCCGGTATCAAAGCCATCCTTCCAAGACTGTCTACAGAAGCAAGAAACACTATTACTATTGAAAACGACGAAAACAAGTGGGGTTTGGCTGATAGCTTAGAACTAGCTGATGACGTTGCATTGGTAGTAGACATACACCATCACTTGTGCAGAGAAGCAGAATACATCAGTGCAGATGATGATAGAATCAAACGTGTTGTTGACAGCTGGCGCGGTGTGCGTCCTGCTATGCATTACAGTCAAAGCAGAGAAGAACATCTTAGCACACACTGTACACAAACACGTCCGAACTTTGTAGAGCTTTACGAAAGCGGATACAAAAAAGGCAAACTAAGAGCGCACAGTGATTTTATGTGGAACAACGCCGTTAACGAATGGGCCGGTACCTTCCGCAAAGATTTTGACATTATGGTCGAAGCAAAAGCCAAGAACTTGGCAAGTATTCCATTCGAAGAAAGTACAAGATAATGTTTGGTAAAAACAAGAAGTGTGATAGATTATTCTGCAGTAACCGATGCCCTAAGAAATATCGTTACTGTTACAGTTGTGCTAAGAACGACAGCGAAATGGGTGTTCTTGGTTGGCTACTGTTGGTAATCATCGTTGCCGCAACTATCTTTTAATATCTTCTTCTATCATAAATAGTAGTACTTGCAATAAAGCAGGTTTATGGAGCAACACTTCGTAGCGAATAGAACTCGCATTGGACTACTATTATAGGAGAAATCAAATGGGCAGACCACTAAATAAAAGATTTTTCGGCGTTGGAACAGCGGCTGGAAACGAAATCAAAGTACAATTCCACAACGGTACTGGAAGTGTAAAAGGTTACATTGGTAAGCAAACAGGTAGCAAGCGTTTTGTATGTAGCGATGGTACAGTTGAAAAAACTTGTTACCTAGTTGACAAAGCAAGTGCTGAAGTACTTGCAGGCGAAATGTCAATCTCAGTTAAAGGCGACGACAACACAGTTTACCAAGTTGTTAAAATTTCATCTAAAGTTGTAACATTGGACACAGGCGCACGTATGCCTTGGACATTCACTGAAGATGGAACTGATGCAGCAGTTGAAATGGAAGAAGCTGGCGACGACCTAGCTGGAACTAACGACGACGACTTCGAAGCAGACGACTAAGAATTTTTAAAATACAAGGACCCTTTGCTGTGGTAAATAACTATAGCAAAGGGTTATTATTATAATGTTTAGAAACACCGGAATCTTATATCACTTAGAAAACAAAATACCACTCCACGAGAGTGTGTTTCGTATGGGCAGCGATCAGTATTTTGATATGTGGACAGAAGCACGTAAGCTTTACAACAAAGGCTTACTCAAAGATCTAAATGATTTTGATGAAGAAATTCTACGCGACACACTTTTAGGCGAGTGGGTTACTGTTAAAGGAATAGGGCGTGTTCCGTTGGATATGATTATCGACGAAACAAATATGGAACTAGCAGAAGCAGAGTATCAAGGGCGTAAAGTAGACTTAGACAAGCCAAAGCGTGGCGGATCAAAGAAGTTCTACGTATATACAAAAAACAAAAAAGGCAACGTTGTTAAAGTAAGCTTTGGTGCAAAGGATGGTGGTGGCAAACTAAGTGTTAAGCTACAGGATCCTAAAGCACGTAAAGCATTTGCTGATAGACACGATTGCGAAAACAAAAACGATAAAACCAAAGCAGGATATTGGAGTTGCAGACTTCCACGCTATGCTAAGACACTAGGACTACAAGGCGGAGGACGTTGGTGGTGAATCCATACACTGATTATATGATCGCTGAAAATATTCGTGTTAGAAAGTTTGATGAACACGTAAGTCCAAGCGAACTAGTATGGCACCAAGACGAGCATCCTCGTGCAATTACAGTTGTAACCAGTAACAACTGGCAACTACAGTTGGATAACCAGCTACCAGAAGTATTAGAAGAAGGCGAAACATATCGCATTGACAATACTGTATATCACAGACTGGTGCGTGGCTTTGGTCCACTTGTTATTATTATAAAAGAAGAAGGAAACAGTTATGGCATCTGAAGTAACACAAACACAAATCGACGCTCTGGAAAGAGTACTAGATAGAGTATTTAAAGAAGTTGGTATTGATGTTGAGTTTTCACGTCACTTTGTAGATCGTGTTAACGATGAACGCAACAAGAAACAAATCACTGTACAGGAACTAGCACTGCTATTCAAAAAAGAGTTTATCCGTTGGGGCAAGCAAATTGCACAACTTGGACCAGACAGTCAAGCAGTAATGAAAGACCTTGAAAGTGATATTAACATTCCTTTTGCACTAGATTGGAACGGCAGTGAACTAGAGCTTGTTGCTAAAACAGTTATGCGCAAAGCAGGCTTTAAAACAAGCAATCAAGAGTTTCCAGTAGAAAGCACAGACCTAAGAGAAATGGCACAAGGCTTTGTAAGCTCATTGCGCAAACGTGCAGAGCAACTAAGCGAAGATATGACAGCCAAAGAAATTGACGACTTCCACACTGAACTAGATACACTTGTTCACAAGCATCTAGGACACAGTTCAGATGAACACGTTGAAGAAGCTGAAGTAGAAATGTGCAGTGACGAATGTTGTGGACAGCCAGTAACAGATTGTACTTGTGGTCCAGACTGCGAACCTATTAACAAGTAAACAACTGGAACCGGTACTATGAAAATTTCACAAATTACAGAACAATCACTTATAACAGAACTGTTTGACAAAGGACACGAATGGAAGTGGACAAACAAAGGTGACTTTGAATGGGTAGCTAAGTTTACTCCTGCAGGCGGAGCAGAAATAACAGTTGACCTTGCTCCTATTGAAAGAGACAGTACAGAAATTGAAGTAAACTTTATTACCAAGGGTATGGGCAATCTCAAAACAGGAGATGGCGACGAGTTTGCAGTGTTTGGTACTGTGATTGATATTATAAGTCATTACATCAAAGAACGCAAGCCAGAGCCTACTGCTATCCAGTTTATAGCAAGACGTGAAGGTGCAGCCGCAACTGATGTTAACATTGTAAACAATCGTGCTAAGCTATACAAGCGTATTGTAACACGCTTTGCAAACAAATTCAACTACACTGCAGAATGGAAAGACGTTGGCAGAATAACTGAATTCCGTTTGGTACGCAATGATGTAAGTGAAAGTGGCGTTGGTCGTATTACAAAACAAAATGCTACAGTAGACGCACCGATTGGCAGTGAATATCAAAACGTTGATAAATTATTTCCCGATCACAAACTAGATCAAAACAAGTCAAAAAAATAACTTCTATATAGGAGAATTGTTATGTCAAACAAAACCCCCAGTAAACATCGCCGAAATGTTCGTGTTGAAAGATTAGAACAACACATCGAAGAAGAAGTCGGCCCAATGAACAGTGTAGCAAAAGCAGATGCGGAAGTATATGTTGAACAGCACGAAGAAAAAGTAGAGCTAACAAAAGTACAGCGTGAAAAGTTGTTACGTGCTAAGAAAAAGAAGATACAGCGTAGTACAACTAAAAAGGAACGCAGTGTTAGCAAACAGCTAAAGAGATATATGGATAAATAGTTATATGAAAATAATAGACATCATACAAGAGGATACTACTGCCGCTAGCATTGCGTCAGTTGCTATGCCAATGACTCCTGGTACAAAGCCTGATGATGCACGTAAGGCAGTTGATCCTAAGGGATACGGTCCTAACAGCAAAAAGGCAAAGCGTAACAAAAAGAAAGTTGCTGGATATCCAAACGTTATTAGGAGAGTATACGATGAAACTAACAAACATAAGTGAAGCAATCACAGACGGCGTAGCTACTTACTTTCAGCAAGCACACGATAATTCAACTGGACAAGGTTCAGGTGAATACTTTGTTTATGAATACAAGCCAGGTAACGGTGGTAACCCATTGCACCTAAGTAAAATGCTACAAGCAAAAAGCGAAGAACTAACTGGACACAGTCACAGCGACACTATCCATTCGTGGGAAGGCAGCTGGTCAGACTTAGACGAAGTTCGTGCTACACACCAAGAAGAAATGGAAGACTTTGATCGTTACATTACTGGCAAACAATATAGTATCAGAGATGATCACAAAGGATTAGCGGCTATAGACAAAGTCCTAGCAAGCGGAGCCACGGTACACTTACCAGATGGCACAATTATTAACAAACAAAAAACAGAGGAAACCACCATGAGCCCAATGGAATCAAAGATTGAAAAAACATTTGAACGTGCAACTAAACAGTTCGCAACGTTACACAAAGCATTTAGCAGCCAATCACTAAATGAAGCTATTGCTGAAAACGGCGGTGACAACATTTGGCTAGCACAAATTGCTGAACAAATTGAAGCAGTAACTAAAACAATTGCTATGGCACAAGAACAAGCTCGTCCACTAGCTAAGCCACTAAACGAAAGTGCTGAAGCTGCACGTATTGGTCGTGTGCTACAAGTAATGGCAGTTAAAGAGCCTAACGATGCGATTGCTAATGCTATGGCTAACCTAAGCGATTACCTAGAAGACTACGGAACAACATTTGCTGCTAAAAGCATTGCAGACATTGAAAAGAAATCAGGACTAACACGTGAAGTTATTATGTCACTTATTAGTCGTGCTAAAAAGTACAATATGAAAGAAGAAGCAGTAGCAGAAGAAACAGTAGCAGAAGCATTTGACGGACCAAGAGTTGGACGTGCAATGCAAGCTATGGCAGTTAAAGAGCCTAACGATACTATTTCAAACGCTATGGCTAACATTGCTGATCACCTAGAAGATTGGGGCGTAGCATTTGGTCCTAAGAGTATGGATGACCTAGTTAAGAAAACTGGACTTGACGCTAACATCATTAAAGCACTTATTGCTCGTGCTAGCAAAAAACCAGCTATGGAAGAATCAGCACTTGTTGAAGGTATCCTAAGCACAGAAGATGCAGATGGCTTTATGGCTAAAGCACAACTATACCACCTAGCAAAAGATGCTATTGAATCATTCCAAATGATTGACGATAGCGATGATCTTCCACCTTGGATGGCAAGCAAGATTGCTGTTGCAAGCTCAAGTATTCAAAGTGTACGTCGTTATGCAGAATACAAAGATGCATCAATGGAAGCACCAGAAGTAGAACCAATGGAAGAAGTATCAGAAGAAACTTTCCTAGAAGGCGCACTAGCTGGAGCAATTAGACACGTTGGCGCAATGAAGACACAAGGACTATCAAAAGATGAAGCAATGGAAAAATGTAAAGCTTATGGCATCCATCCAAAAGTTGTTAGCGACCTTTACGGCGAAGACGAAATCAACGAAACACTTGCAAAAGTCAAGCAACAGTTTGCAGAAGGCAAAGGCTAAGACTATGGAGTTTAAACTAAGCAAGCGTTCATTGGGCAGACTTGATGGCGTACACCCTGATATGGTAGCAGTTGTTAAACGTGCCATTGAACTTACAAAAGTTGATTTTGGTGTAACCGAAGGTGTGCGTTCAATTGAAACACAAAAGAAGTATGTGGCTGCAGGTAAGTCACAGACTATGAAATCAAAGCACCTTGAAGGTAGAGCAGTTGACGTTGTTGCTTATATTGGCAGTAGTGTATGCTGGGAACTAAACCTATACGATGATATCTGCGATGCATTTAAAACAGCGGCAGAAGAATTAGACGTAAGCATCAAATGGGGTGCAGCTTGGAGTGAAGGTGATATTCGTTCATACAAAGGCACAGCAGAAGATGCTATGAACGCATACATCGATTTACGTAGAAGTCAAGGTCGTAGACCATTTATTGACGGACCACATTTTGAATTAATCTAAGGAACAGTTATGGCGGCAAATGGAATTTCAACACTACCATCTAAGGCAGCAAGACAACTTGCTAAACTAATTCTAGCACAATCAAACAGAATAGCATCTGGACGTAGAAGCAAATACAATGTTGGTTTTCTACCAGCACCTTACTTTGGTAACACATCTGTACCAGCTAATGGTAACACAGGACAACCACCAATTGTAGGACGTCCTTGGTTCTAAGAATACTGCTATAAATTCTAACATAAAAAGAGAGCTCAGGCTCTCTTTTTTCTTGACTTCTGTTTGACAAGTACCAAACGGACTATAATACTAAAACTGTTAAAAGGCAACTCCGGTTGTCTTTTAACTTGACACATCAACAAAACTTTGCTATAATGATATAGTATATGTAAAACTAAATGGAGAACACAATGTTCACAGATTCACAAATCACAAAATTAAAGCAACTAGTAAGCGAAGGCATTCAAGTCAACGGCGAGATCGAAACACTCAAAGAAGGTCTACGCGACACAGTAAAAGCTATTGCTGAAGAAATGGAAATTAAACCAAGCGTACTTAACAAGGTTATCCGTGTTGCGTACAAAGCAGAAATTGACAAGCATCGCGATGAGTTTGCAGAGCTAGAAGCAATTCTTGAAACTATTGGCCGCGGCTAAACAACTATGAACAAACTATTACTGGTAGCACTTGAAGAAGAATTCGACGCAGACTTATTGCCTGAAGATTGGCAAGTAGTTTACACAGGTGTTGGGAAAGTTAATGCAACGTTGCATATATGCGAAAGCATTGGCTTGTTCCAACCTGACTATATTGTTAACTACGGTACTGCGGGCGGATTAAACGGTGCTAGCGGCTTGTTAGAAATGAAAGCGTTTGTACAACGTGATATGATAGCAGAACCACTGTGTGAGCGTGGATACACGCCTGGCGAAACTGGTGCTATCATTACAACAAATGCAGGCATTGGCATTGGTAACATTTGTGCTACTGGTGATAGTTTTGTTACACAGGAAGATCCTTGGCTAACTAGCCTAAAGGTAGACTGTGTAGATATGGAAGGATATGCACTTGCCAAAGTATGCAAGTATGCAGAGATTCCATTTAGAAGCTGGAAATATATAAGCGACAGCGCAGATGAAAATGCATCTGATGACTGGGACGCAAACGCAGGAAAAGGGCAAATGCAATTCCTGTCAGAAGTTATTTTAGGAGAGTTTGGTAGTGTACGTAGATTCTATCATTGATAAAAACAAAGACATTATTAGCGTAGTTGAGCGTGTAGATGGAGTACGCAAGTATATCCAATACCCGGCTCGCTACGTATTTTATTATCCAGATGCAAATGGCAAGTTCACAAGTATCTTTGGTGATAAGTTAAACCGTGTGCAACACACTAGCAGTAAGCAGTTTAACAAAGAAAAGAAAATGCAGTATGGTAAGAAACTGTTTGAGAGTGACGTTAACCCAGTGTTTCGTTGCCTAAGTGAAAACTATGAAAATGCAGAAGCGCCAGAGCTTAACACTGCGTTTTGGGATATTGAGACTGACTTTAACAAAGAGCTAGGCTTTGCTCCACCTGAAGATCCGTTTAATGCAGTAACAGCAATCAGTGTACACTTGAGCTGGATGAAGCGTACATTTTGTTTGGCTGTTGCGCCTAAGAAGATGGATGCATCAACTGCAAATGATATTGCAGACAAGTTTGAAGATACAATAATTTGTGCAACAGAAGAAGAAATGCTGTTGATGTTCTTGGACTTGATTGATGATGCAGATGTATTCAGCGGATGGAACAGCGAAGGATTCGATATTCCCTACACTGTTAATCGTGTTGCTAAAATACTTGGCAAAGAATATACAAGACGCTTTTGTTTATGGGATCACTATCCTAAGAAGCGTATGTTTGAAAAGTATGGCAAAGAACAAGAAACATACGACACAGTTGGGCGTGTACACTTAGACTATTTGCAACTGTATCAAAAATACACATATCACGAAATGCACAGCTACAGTTTGGATGCTATTGCAGAGTATGAACTAGGCGAAAAGAAAGTTGAATACGAAGGCACACTAGACCAATTGTACAACAACGACTTTGAAAAGTTTATTTCGTACTCCAGACAAGACGTTGACTTGCTTGTGCGACTTGATAAGAAGCTACAGTTTATTGATTTGGCAAACGTACTAGCACACGCTAACACAGTGTTGTTGCAAACAACTATGGGTGCTGTTGCACAAACAGACCAAGCTATTATCAACGAAGCACACGGACTGGGTCTTATTGTACCCGACAAGCGCAGACACACTGATAACATTCCTGCCGCAGGAGCGTATGTTGCTGTTCCTGAAAAAGGTATGCACAAGTGGATTGCAAGTATGGATTTGAATTCACTGTATCCAAGTATCTTGCGTAGTTGTAATATGAGTACAGAAACTATTGTTGGACAGATTAGACACACACTAACTGACCAAGGTATTATGGAACAAATTGCTAAAGTAAAGAACTTTGACAAAAAAGTTGCTGATCCTACAGACAGAGATGAAGTAATGGCGTTTGGCAAAAGTATGCTAGACTCACCGTTTCCAAAGTATTGGGAGGGCAAGTTTGCCGCCAAAGAATACGAACTGGTTATGGAACGTGACACTGATACATTGCTAACTGTTGATATGGAAGATGGTAGCACTATGAATGCTACTGGTGCAGAAATATATGACATTGTATTCACAGGTGGTATGCCTTGGGTGTTGAGTTCAAATGGTACTATCTTTTCATATGAGAAGAAGGGTGTTATTCCAGGACTACTAGAACGTTGGTACAGCGAACGTAAAGTACTGCAAAAGAAAGCCAAGGGCTTTAGAGCAGAAGGCAATGCAGAACAGTTTGCGTTTTGGGATAAGCGACAGTTGGTTAAAAAGATTAACTTGAACAGTTTGTATGGTGCGTTACTTAATCCTGGTAGTAGATTCTTTGACAGTAGACTAGGACAAAGTACAACATTAACAGGACGTTGTATTGCACGACATATGGCAGGCAGTGTTAATCAAGTTATGACTGGCGAATATGATTACAAAGGTGATACTATTATATACGGTGATACTGACTCTGTTTACTTTAGTGCGTATCCAATGCTCAAAGAACAAATTGATGCAGGCGAACTAAAATGGGATAAGGATAGTATCATTGCATACTATGATGCAGTAAGTGAAGCCGCAGATGAAACATTCCCAGGCTATATGAATCAAGCACACAATTGTCCAGCAGACTTAGGACGCATTATTGCAGCCGGTCGTGAGATTGTAGGACAAAGCGGATTGTTTATTATCAAGAAGCGTTATGCTATTTTGGTAATCGACGATGAGGGTCAACGTATGGATGTCGATGGCAAAAGTGGTAAACTAAAAGCTATGGGCTTAGACTTGAAGCGCAGTGATACTCCAGCGTTTATGCAGGACTGGTTAAAAGAAATACTAGACCTAACACTAAATGCAAGTGGTGAAGAACCAGTGCTTGAACGTATCAAAGAAATACGAAAAGAGTTTCGTAGTATGAAAGCTTGGAAGAAAGGCACACCAAAGCGTGTTAACAAACTAAGCTATTATGCAGGACTAGAGTGGAAAGTAAACAAGCGCACAGGTGAAGAAACTTTCAAAGGCAAAGCAAATATGCCCGGACACGTTAGAGCGGCTATCAACTACAATAGAATGCGCAAAATGAATGGCGATGCTTACAGTATGGAAATTGAAGATGGAATGAAAACTATTGTGTGTAAACTCAAAGACAATCCATTGAAGATGAAAAGCATTGGTATTCCAACTGACTTGAAACGTGTTCCTGAATGGTTCCAAGACTTACCATTTGACGATAAAGAAATGGAACAAGCTATTGTAACCAAGAAGATTGAGAACTTGTTAGGTGTACTTAACTGGGACTTGCAAAGCGCACACGAAGCTACAACATTTAACAGTCTATTTGATTTCGACTAGACTATGAAAGACATACGCAGTACATATAACAGTCTAAATAAACCCAGAGGTGCAGTTTTGGACCTTCACGGATTAATTACACATACTGCGTGGAAAAAGGTTGCAAACTTCTTAGAATCGTGTTATTATAGTGATATAACAAATTGTAAGATTATTTGTGGCCAAGGGGCAATGAGTTCCGAACTAGGTGAATGGATTCGCCTAAATAGATACACAAAATCATATAAGAGCAGTCATTGTGGCGGCTCTTACACAGTTAAACTTAAGAGGATAAACAAATGAAAGACGTAGTTCTTGACATCGTAAAACACACAGCCGGACTTGGCTTTATTGAAAACATTAAAGTAACTGGTACAGCAACAGATACAAAGCTTGAAGCTATGGATCCTGATCGTACAGTTATTCTTAATGCATCTCTACACTCAGCTGAAGCTGATATGGTAGGAGAATTTGGTATGGGTAACTTGGGTTTCCTAAGTGGCGTAAGCAACTTGCCAATGTACAAAGCTGATACAGCAACAGTAGCAGTTACACGTCGTGAGCGTAACGGCGAAGAAAACCCTGAGTCAATTGTATTCACAGACGACCAAGGTAACAAAGACCAGTATCGCTTTATGAGCAAACAGATTGTTGAACAAACAATGAAAACTGTTACATTCAAAGGTGCTAACTGGAACGTAACAATTGAACCAGCAAAAGCAAAAGTAGGTGAACTACAAGCAGTTGCAGGCATCTACGGAAGCATTGAACCAACATTTACAGTTAAGACTGAAGATGGCGACTTGGTGTTTAACGTAGGCGCACAAGATGGTGGACTAAGCGGACGCCGTACATTTGCTAAGAACGTTGATGGTGAATTGACTTCGGGTTGGAGCTGGCCTCTAACACAAGTATTGAGCATCCTAAAATTGGGTATGAGCGGCACTTGCGTAATGAAGTTCTCAGACCAAGGCGCACTACAGATTGATATCGACAGTGGCTTAGCAACATACAGCTACGTACTACCAGCAATCACTAAGTAAGGAATAGCAATGCGCAACCAAGTAGACTTAAATGAATCTAACAAAGACTATGCAGTTTTTCTGCCTAGTATTAGTGGCTTCTATCAAGGCTTTATAAGCAAGGAAATGAATGGTCAGGGCATTGAAGCTGATCGTGTTCCTGCAGGCTTTGACAAAGGCATTAGTGGTATGAACTTCTTGGATCAGCACAACAGCTACTTTAAGTATAAGTGGGGATTGTATTCAGCAGGACACGCACAACTGAACACTGTTAAAAGTGATACAGAAGAAGCAATGGTACAAAAACGCAACCGGGATGAAACCTTTATCCTCGGTGACTCGGGTGGGTTCCAAATTGCCAAAGGTGTTATCAAGCTTGATTGGGAGAACTTCTTTGAAACTCCCAAGCAACCTAACTATGTTGGCAAGACAGACAAACTACGTCAAGACTTGCAGAACTGGTTAGAGCATACAGCAGACTATAGTATGGTACTTGATGTTCCAACGTTCTCTGCACTTCCTCCGCTTAATGCTAAAACAGGACTTAACAGTTTCCAAGAATGTTTGGATGCTACTAAGTTCAACAACGATTGGTTTGTGCGTAATGCACAGGGCAAGACAAAGTACTTGAATGTGTTACAAGGCAGTAATGACGCAGAAGCAGACATTTGGTATGACCAAGTAAAGAACTATCCTTTTGAAGGATGGGCTATGGGTGGTAACAATATGCAAGACATCAAGTTGTTCTTGCGTCGAATGATTACTTTGCGTGATGACAAGCTACTGGAAAAAGGCGAACGTGATTTGATTCACGTACTTGGTACTGGTAAACTTGAATGGGGTGTAATGCTTACAGCTCTAAAACGTAAGATGCGTAGCACTATCAACGAAGACTTGCAGATTACTTTTGACTGTGCTTCACCTTTCTTGTGTACAGCGTTTGGTCAGATTTATTCACAGCACGTACATCGTAACGATAGGTTCAGCTATATTATGGACAAAGCAATTGATGACAGACGTCTCAAAGGAAGTAAGATTCCGTTGCCTTGGAACAGCCCTATTGCTGAGCGACTAACTATGGGTGATATTTGTGTTTATGGTCCAGGCGACTTGAACAAGAATGGCAAAGAAAGTAACACCAGCTGGGATAGCTTGGGTTATATGTTACAGATGGGTCACAACGTATATCAGCACATCGAAAGTGTACAACGTGCAAATGCTCTTACTGATATTGAAGTAGCACTTAGTGATGCAGACATTAACGAATGGTCTATGCCAGCTAAGCGCAACAGTAAAGCACTTGAACTAAGTCGTTGGGTTCCACGTAACTTAATTTACTTTAACCACCTTGTAGACGCTGTTTTTGACAGTGAAACACCTATGCAAGTTATCGATGACAACAGTGCATTGTTGGGTGAACTAAGTAAAAACAAAGGTAGAGCAACAGCAAGCAACAACGTGTTTGCTAACTTGTTCGAAGAAGAAACTGCAGCATCTGATGTTGGAAGCGATCACGAGTTTGACGCAAGTACAGCAGAAGACATCTTTAAGGATCTATAAATGTCAAAAACAGCTAAGCGTCAGCCTATTGTAGGTATTACTTTTAGTACGTTTGATCTACTTCACGCAGGACACATTGGTATGTTGCGTGAAGCAAAAAGCAATTGCGATTATCTAATAGTAGGGTTACAAAGTGATCCTACTATTGATCGTCCCGATACTAAAAACAAACCAGTACAAACTATGGTTGAGCGTTACGCACAACTTAATGCATTGCACTTGGTAGATGAAATTGTTCCATACCAGACAGAACGTGACTTGGAAGATATACTAGAGTTATTCCAATTGGATATTCGGTTCCTAGGAGAAGAATACAAAGAAGATGACTTTAGTGGCAAAGACATTTGTCGCAAGCGTGGTATCGAACTTTACTTCAACAAACGTGACCATAGGTTCAGTAGTAGTGATTTACGTAAACGTGTTGAAGAAGCAAACAATCAACAAAAAAAGACTTGACAAACACTCTAACTTGTTATATAGTTAATTATAACATATGAAAGATACATAATGGATAGAATTTACGACAACGGGACTAGCGACATTGTTACAATGTTTGTTGGCGAAGAAGTTGAAAAAACTCCAGCTTACAAAACAAGAACTTTGTTTGTAGTAGGAGTACACCCTATTGAAACTATTGCTAAGTATTTCCGTGAAGAGAAATGTGAACACATTTACCTTGGCGCTAATATGAGTTTTGAAACTAGCAATCGATGGGAAGCTATGGTAACAGAATGTCTTAAACTTGACACTTGGGTTACACTAGATTATGATATCAAGCACCACGAATGGGTACTAGAAGCCGGCTTCAATGAGTATGACCGCTTTATTAGTATGATTAGTGCAAAACTACCTTATATTGATCAACTTAACTACAACGCTTGTTTGAAAGTTGACGACCGAGATTTCCGTGCTACAAACACGGGAGTATGGGTGCATCCAGTGCATTCATTACAAGAACGTTCTATGTATACAGACTGGAGTAAGTATACCAAGGACAAACCACTTCTTTAACTTTAACCTTAACCACTAATAGGAGATATCACAATGGCACGTAAAATCCGTCTTATTGATGAAGAGCCAAATGCAGAAGCAATGGATGCTGCAGACAACGGAGTTCAACTAATGGAACTTGCGAAAAGCATCGATTGGAAACTTTGGGAATTGCTACAAACTATGCAACGCCTAGAGAAAAAACTATCTGTAATCAACGAAGAAGAGTAAGTCATTGTGGAGCGATATTATACATATATGCTCCGACGAACTCGAGAACACTACAGGACTAAAACAATGCTGAAGAAAACTGAAAGCATGATTTGGGTAACATTTTGCAAGGAAGGTATTCACAAGTACCCTGCCGCACTAACTGATCCACAGTTAGCTACCGGTGACAAGTATGACGTGTCTTTCCTTGGTTATCCACATCGACATATGTTTCACTTCCGTGTCGAAATCGAAGTATTTCACGACGACAGAGACATTGAGTTTATCCAGTTTAAACGCTGGCTAGAAGAGCTTTACGGTGATGGCATTTTACAACTTGACTATAAGAGCTGTGAAATGATTGCCGAAGAGCTAGCTGAAACTATTAACGCTCGTTATGCAGGACGCAAGATGAAAATCACTGTGTCTGAAGATAATGAGAATGGCGCAACTTTAACCTTTGAGGTGAATTAAATGTCAACTACAATCAGTGTAAATGACATCAAGTACGACCTGCTTAAAATCATAGAACCATATGATGGGCTACTTGAAAGAGGTAAGAGCAAACCAGTATACCACTTGTTTGTTACTTACTTAAACGATATGCGTAAAGAAGGCACGATTCGTGAATTCAACGTAAGTTCAAGCGCACGTGAAAGTGCAACAACTTTCGACGTAAGCATCAAGGTAAGTGCAGACCGCACTCCCAAGAAGCTTAAGATCCACGTAGGTGTTTTCAAAGCACCATACATTCGAAAGTAAACTATTATGCATAGCTGAGAGATTGGCTATGCATTTTTTGCCTAAATACAATGACACAGGAGAAAGAACAATGAGTTATATAACATACAAGGTAAAGGTAGATTTTGAGGGTAATAAGTCTTGGTTCTTAGATGATGAACTACACCGAGAAGATGGACCAGCTATTGAGGATGCTAATGGTTATAAGGCTTGGTACTTGATGGGTAAACTACACAGAGAAGATGGTCCGGCTATTGAGTATAGTAATGG
>Ga0233414_10000389_pt1 | contig 18879 bp, 31 predicted proteins | sample Na_anoxic_10_MG_FD_189020 | JGI IMG/M metagenome (GOLD analysis project Ga0233414, IMG submission 189020) | Seawater microbial communities from Saanich Inlet, British Columbia, Canada - Na_anoxic_10_MG | ecosystem: Environmental > Aquatic > Marine > Inlet | place: Canada: British Columbia... | reverse complement strand
TTAAGTCCGCCACAAAGGGTGGTTGGATTGATGTAAACACAGGATTCCCTGTGACGATGGAACTTTTCCACGGCATGGAAGGTGAGACCAAAAAGAGTATTGAACCGCCAAAGACCGTATCGGTTAGGGCACCTAAAAAAGTAACAAGGAGGAGAAAACTAGACAATGGAAAATCCTAGTGAGGCTAACCCCAACTGCCTTCACTTGACGTTTGAACGAGGAGGCCGGACTCGCGTAGAAGCTTGTCCTGCCTCCTCTTTTCGTAACTCGAGCGTCAAAAACCTAAGAAAGTGGGCCATAGCTTTTTTGCTGAACGAAGACATCATCCAGACGGATTTGTTTTATACAACTCCCGAAGGTTACATGGCATGTGAAATTAGAAAATCCAAAAATAAGGAATAAAACCATGAGTACAGAAGAATCAGATTTTTCAATCCCACCGCACTTGATTGTGGTTGTAACCGTGACTTGGTTGCAGCAACAACTAAGCATGGATCATAACGCCAAGGTAATCTTGGCAAGAGAGACAGGTTGCGACATCAAAGCAATCAACTCTACCAGCATGAAGCTGCTTGACTGGGATAAACAGACTCCCTACCAAGCGTGGCTGAAAGAGGGTCGGAAGCTACACTCAGAAGGCCAAGATATTGCAGCGGCATTTAGCCGACCAAAGTACACCGCAACGATTCGGCGTGGCGTACAAGAAATCCTACCTTCGACACGAGTCAAGGGGATTCACATTATCGCGGCAGCTGTCCGTGACGAGTTCCTACAAACATGGGACGAGTTCATGGTCCGCTACACTGCGTGGGCAGCCCGCATCCTTAGCGAAGAAGAATTCCTTGAGGGTAAGTCCCTCTACGAGTTCATCCGTGCGTACCACGTGGAGCACATTTTCAAATCCAGTGCGATGGCGTCAAAGTTTCCCACGGCAAAAGAGATTCACAACCGAATCTTGGGAAGCAAGTACACCTTTATCCCAGTGGACAGCCACCAAATTGAGCCAGAAGAATGGACCCAAGAGTGGGTTGCGTTTCTGAAAGGCGAGACAGAGGATCTTGGGGAGCTACTGAAACGGATAGTAGCAAACACGAAGCACCGAACTAGGTTTATGCGTGACCCTCTGATGATCGGAGTGCCTTGCGGGCTGAAACACGCTGAAGTCACATCGGCGAAGTCTGTGATAGAGGACGGCAAAAAGCTATGGAACGTCGAATGCTATACGGTAGAAGCTTCGGAAAAAAGGAAAAGTTTCAAACGTAAAGGAGGAATTACGTATTTGAGTTTGACTGACGAACAGTACAACGCGTTAGATCCGCAAGAGACTCGAGAGTACGGAAAGCTCTCACCAGCTACCTTCGATCTGTTCATCGCAAAAGTAAAACGGTTTTCCCGCGTCACGCAGATGGTTGGCGACACGGCCTTACTGGAGCAGCTAAACGGCTTTATGGAGAAGCTGACAGCGTACGGCGAATCTGGTGACACGATCGCTAAACGGTTGAAATCCGGTAGCGAAGAGTCCCGACTAGCTGTTAGCAGCATGGCGGCAGAGCTGGCCCAGAGCTGCGTTGATATCAAGGAATCGCTTAACGTAAAGGGACGCAAGATCAACGTCAACCAGAAAAACTGGGACCTAACGCCCCCAGCAACGGACAAGGCTACAGCCAAAAAGTCCTCCAGAAAGCTATTGGTGTGATGGAGAAAGTATTCTACATCACAGAAAGTGGCGAGTTCGAGACTATAGATAGCGATATTTCGCAGATACTAGAGCTTGAACAAAAACGCCGAGTTAGCCACGTAGTGCCCGTCAACCGGGCCCTACGTTGGCTTTTTACAACTATCCGAAAACGAGTATCGGATGAGTCACGAATGGCTGCATTTACTCGCTGCTGGCCTTGTCGCTGGCAGGCAGCCATTATTGGCGGGCCGACACTAGGTCCGTTTAAACTACGAAAAGATGCTATCTCGGCCGAGGTAGCTTACATCAACAATAAATTGGAGACAGAATGAGCATCAATTTACAAAACTTGAAATTTGCAGAAAAAGTAATCGCTGCGGAAATCAAGAAAGCCGACGCAGACGGACAGAAGCTAGAGACGAAATCGTATCCAATCAATTTTGTTTGTCAGTTTGAAGGAACTCTGGCAAAACACCCAGAAAAGTCTAGGAGTGTAAACTACCCGAAGGCTGACGTGATCAGCACGACACTAAAATTGTTGATGGGTTATCTAATCAAGAATCATGGTTTTGATTCAGCCCAACTGGGCGAGCTTGTCGCAGGTATCGTGAACAAAGTGTCCAATGACCCTAACGAATGTCGAGGAAAGGTGGATTCTGCAGTAGAGGCAGCACTGGACAAAGCTCTAAAAGAGGGCAAGGCTAAGTTTCAGTTAGCAACGCCAAAGACCACAGTAGCGGGAATCACACAAGCCGTCGGCGAGGTGCGAGTTCCAACCGCGGAAAAGTTTGGAACACGTGAGCTTTCCGAAATCCTTAATCAACTGTAGGAGCCGACATGGAAAAACCAGAAGCCGTAACGATCACGGTAGAGATTCTTCGCATAACAGAGTATGCCGGAGAGCCCAAAGCGTGGTACGTGAAAACCACTGACCACCGAGGAAAGGAGATCAAAGTTTGGATTCCAGAGAAGGCGGTTGTAGAAAACGACTGCTGGGCCGAGTGTGATAAAGGCGATATGCGAATTGATCATTGGCTCGCAGTCCAAAAAGGAATTGTTAAAAAGAAAGCAGGATCATGAGTGAGAACAACAAGTCACACGAACTAGAGTTAGTGGTAGCTCTAACGGGAATGGCTAAAATGTATCCAGAAGGTGTTTCGTTTCAAGCATTCGTACTTCAACTGGGTTTTCCGATGACTCCGCCAACCTTGCCGCTGCCTGCAGGTATGCCAAAAGGTACGGTAAAAGAGTGTTACACTAATTGCTTTAACTGGAAATACAAAAATCAGGAAAATCCGCTAACCTACTGCGAGGGATACGCAATAGGTCGTTTGGGTCTTCCCGTGCTACATGCGTGGCTGGTGTACCCTGACGGCAAAGTGGTAGATCCAACTTGGTGTGGCGAGTCAGATTACGACGATACCGAACCAAAATGGACACCAACGCCGGGTAAAGCCTACCTAGGTATTCCATTTGATTTTGATTACGTAATGAAAACTGCGAGAAAGAGTAAACATTACGGCGTGATTGATAATCACACAAACCACTTTTCGCTGGTTGAGCGATGGCATGCCGCATGGAAAGACGGCAAGTCGTTTACTGAAGGGCTTGAAGCTACTTGGCAAGCTCGGAGCGATGCCGTTTTGGGGGAAGCTAATGGCTAATCTAAAAACTACCAAACGTTGGATGGTTAGGCGTGACTCCGGTCACTTTCTGGCAAAAAACAATAGGTGGTACAAGAGCGTTGCCTGTGCCACGGACATCAAACTGTACAAGACATCTGGTCACGCACTGCGAGCGTTGAAGATCTTTGGAGCACCCATAGTCTCCGACGGTCACTTTGAAAGCAGAGGTTCTGTTATCGCAGTCTACGAAAACGATGTTATTGACAGGTGCGGTCAGATCTCAAGAGGAGATTAACTGTGTCAAACACTGTTGTACGTAACGGAAAAGTGTGGCATGAGTACAAAGTCTACACCGACGTAGGTGCTGGCGGGGAGGCAACCAAAGTTAGGTTCGGCCCGCAGCACCACTGGGTAGGCGAAGATTACTGGTACCACGTTAAATCATATAAGCCCTCACGACAAATGAGGGCTTATTTTATTCTAAGCTTAATTGAAAGACGAGGAAGTATGGCAAAAAAAGGCAAGCGGTACAAATTTGTCCGCAATATTTTGCATAAAGAACTTGGGTGGTCAAAATGAGCATTCAACACGGCAACTCCAAGCTCGGTAAACTGATCCACACGTGGACATTGCCCAGCGGACTAAAGAAAATTTGCGTAGGAGCCTCGACCGTTTGCTTGGCTATCTGCTACGCAATGCAAAACCATTTTACAAGACCTAAAGTAAAGGAGGCGCACGAACGAAATTACAAAGAGTCTTTGCGTAAGGACTTTGTCGCTACAATGAGCCGAGACCTACGAGAGAAATTTGTTCGCATAATGCGAATTCACGCTGGTGGTGAGTTTTACAGTGCGGCTTACGTTCGTAAGTGGATAGCTATCGCAGAACGTAATCCGTCGGTATTGTTCTTCGCCTACACTCGAAGTTGGGCAGACAGCGAAGTACTTCCGTCACTTCGCGAACTTTCTCGTATGCCTAATGTCGTACTGTGGTGGAGCTGCGACAGAGCCTCAAAAGCTCCTCCGCGAGTCAAAGGCATTCGACGAGCCTATCTCATGTCTTCAGATGACGACATACCTAGGTACCACGTAGACTTAGTGTTCCGCAATAAAAGGAAAACCACACTTAAGTGGGTAGACGACGCCATTGTGTGTCCTGCGGAGAACGGGGTCACTTCTACGACCTGCAGTCAGTGTCAGCTTTGTTTTCGATCAAAGCCTGTACCAATACATCGGAAGTTTGTCGAATTAGGCGTCGCTAATTCGATCTCAGTAGAGAAACCAAGCTACTTACAAACGATTTCCTAGGGAAATCGTAATCATCCTTAAACCACGCACCCTAACCGGTGCGTGGTTTTTTATTTAGAAAACGAGTTGAAGATGAAAAAACTTACAGACAAGCCAATGAAACAGATGAAGGTATTCCTTACCAATCAGGAACATACCGTAGTCGTACTGGCGTCCAACTTGGCCGAGAAGTCTAGGCACGACTACATGAAACAGGTCATTTTGGCTCAAGCAGAAAAAGACACTAAAGATTACAGAAAGACAGGAACCAATAAAAAATGAGCAAGACACTATTAACTTGGGGGGACCTCCCAAATTCCGATCGAAAATGGAAGATATTTTGAGCTGTCGAAGTGCAGATTGGTACAGTCTGCCCCGACGGTTTTTTACCTGCCTATTCGGTCGACACCGAAGCCGAGGCCAAGCAACTGCTCGCCATGATACCCCTTGGGATTGACGGCAAGTATTACGCCAAGGAGCTGTTCGACAGTAACGGCGAAGCCCTCACAGGTAAGGCTCGAGTTGATGCCTTTGTGCGTTTTGGTCGGCGAATGGAAAGCATCCATCAACAATTAACTGCAAGAAATGTAACTTCAATCGAGGAAGGAGCTAGTAAATGCGAGTAATGCTGACCTACGATGAGCAAGACATTCTTGTCATCCCAGCACGCCGCTGCGAGTCAGTGGTTTATGAGGTTCAGGAACAAGTGGACAGAGTCGCTAGAGAACAAGGCAAGCCTTACGGTAAGCTTGTAAGCACCCGAAAATTGTAAAGGAAAATGAACTATGAATGTAACTATGAATGTAGGAGTAAAACCGTTGCCTCGTGAATTATACGCCCGAGCCAAAAAGCTCAACGTAACTAAAATCTTTCTGGAGTTCCGTGCCGGACACGCCGAAGGCATACTGGAAGCTTCGATTGAGTGGTCAAAGAAATTAAATGAGCAAACTATTCATACCGTCCGGATGCGTCATGGGTCACAGGGCAGAATCGGCGTGAGACAGGTCGGTCCCTATCTGCCAGATAGCCGCGTCTTGCTGAACGATGACATTCAGGAATGGATGGAGCAAACGTGGGATTACAGCGGTGCTGATGACGGTACGAGTTACGGAGACGACCTCACGTATGATCTTGTCGAAAATACAGTTGAGGCGTCCCAGTGGCGTTACGAACGTACAGATTTTCCTTGCGGCAATGAGCCTTTGCTTGTGACGCCAATTGTAAAGGAAAATGAACTATGAGTCACGAAACACGCCCGAAACATTCTTGGATACTAGACGTCAAAACAGCGCAGCACGCCATCACCCTAACGAATGGCGAGATTTTACTAGTAACAGAAGATAAAGTTAACAACGAACTTGAAATTTCTCTCGGAGATCGAGATCAAAGCTATCCCGATGGTGAGTTATCCGAGGATGCTTATTTTATGTTCGACACGAATATCTGCCATATTGGCCAAAACGGCGTCCTAGTGCTACCCAACAGCGGGGAAGCGCCAGCCATACTTTCAAGGGCAAAGGGTTAACACCAAACATTCAAAACAGAAAGATAATAATGAAAAACAAACTAGGAGACGGGAACGCAGCGGCAGTGCTTGCGTCTATTCGGCGATGTACGTCTGATCGCACCCACGCAAAATATTCTGAAGTGCGTGAAGATCTAAAAACTCGAGGTGCTCATGTTCGCCTCCTGAGCTTGCGAGTTTACATGCAACGCTTAAAGCACCGTAAGCTTTTGTCGGTCTCCCATAGAACAATTGACCGTCAAACCTATGCGAATTTTAGATTGACAGCAAAAGGAAGAAAGCTATTGAAACAGTGGGATAGTTTAATGGAGGAATGTCTAAATGAAATCTGACATTCTAAAAATCTTTGAAACTCTCAGCAAAATTGTTCTCGATGACGCTGACCCAACTGTGAGTTCATGGCGGCAAATGCAGGATCAAGTTAAGGAGCCGCTAGAGAGGTGGGAGAAGCTAAAGGGCGAACTGGCAGAAGATCTTTCCCAAGTTGCCAAAGAGCTTTACGCAAACGAAGAAGTGTATCAGATAAATGTTGATCCAATCAGCGGACCTTGGGATGTCTCGGAAGCCATCGACGATAACGACGAATTAGGCTATTGGGTATCAGGTTGGGTTTGGGTACCCGAGACGGAGCTTAATTTATACCGAAAACATAGAAAGGAAAATAATGCTTAAAGTCGAAACAGCGTTGAAAGCATTACGTGCTGTAGTAAGCGGAATGCCAGAGGAGTATCTCGACACGCACGTTAGAAACTTACTTGACCACTGCGAAAGGGCTATCAAGGTCCTTGAGACCGCCGACGAGCCGACCACGTCGTGCGTAATTATGTGCAACGACTGTGGTCATACGCGGCAAGTCTCAGAGGCAAACTGGAACACAATAGAGACGGAACCTTGCTGCGAAATCTGCGGTAAATATTCTTACTGTACCGGCAGTTTCAACGGCAAAATGATAGAGAACGAAAATGCGCTGAAGCCGTAAAGCTACCGGTACATTTTCGATAACTCTTCTAGTACCTCGTCTGTAATTGGCTCAAACGCGGCGTCCTTGTTCAGTTGCGGGTGTTGTCCCGCTTCTGCCAACAGGTTTTCCAGCAACTCCGCGTCTGGCTTGGGCAGGGTAGACGCTATTGCGGCAATCTTTTCTGCATCAATCTCGAGCCCAGTGCTGACTTCATTTACAAAGTCAGTTCCAAACAAACCTTCTACGTCCTCTCTCGCCAACTTAGCCAGCTGATCTTTTTCGTAGATAGATCCTGTCTGCATCGAGCACAGCTGACCAATATCAGAAGCCGATTTTGTGTACGTAGCTCCGAAGATGACATCTTCAGGCCGCGGTATCGTTTCGGTGTATTTCCCGCTAAGTTTGATTGTGTGGTCGTACAAGTCTACCGTAGCTGCCAGCTTTACAAGTTCTTTCGGTTGAAGCGTAAGCTGAGGTGAGTTAGCAACAGCCTCCGCGAGCTTAGACATTTCAGTTCTAAGCTCGCTACTTGTCGCTAATTTGCTGCGATTTCGTAGCATCCATACAACCTCTTGCGGGTCCGGAATGCCACGACCGGCTTGTTTCTCGACAAAATCGGTAAGGTCATCACCAAGATTTGCACCAAATCGACCAGCTTTCTGTAGGATCTTGTTTCCTATTGTGTTACGGCTTACAAAAGGAATAGAGTCTCTGTTCTCTGAAAGCCACTCAGCTGCGGTTTTGACTTCAGCTGCAGTTGTCATAGGATAGTAGCGGTCCTTGCTGCCGTCGTCTGACTGGTAAACAAAGGCGTAAGCACTGTCAGGTAGCTCGTTTGCACCTTTCAGTTGCTCCGCCTTCTTTACTAGAGCTTCGTAGTCAGGGCGAATTGCAAAGAAATCTGCAAGCTTATCGAAACGATTACAAATTTGTTCGCGATCTTTTGGGTGGTATTCTGCTATCTTGTCGTGGAAATACATGGCCGATACCCATGTCGCCGCGGCGGTGTGGCAGGCAAATTTTTTACGGACAGGGTCAGCGTAAGAAGTTACAGCGATTCCGCCTTCTGGGTTCATCACAGAATCCAAGTCGGCTTCGGAAACAAACGCAGGAAATTCATAACGGGCGGCCAACTTGACGAGTTCGGAGCGGTTTGAATCGTTTGCGGGATCAATAATATTGGAAGGTAAAGGCATCTTGTGAGTCTCCTAGACGTTCATGTTAATATAACATTTTCTGCGATTGCTCCGTACTTAGACTTAGAGGCTGTCGCAGGATTACCGGTTTCAACTAAATGCCCTTATTGTAAGGCAAATTCTTGGTCCATCTACCAAGATAATCGGAATCTTGAGGAATGGCATTATTGCTCTAAGTGTAAGGTTTCCGGCAGTATCATTGCAATGGCAGCTGATCTACTGGACATGTCTGAGGTGGAAGCTTTGCAGTATTTGTCTGAGGTAGTTGGACGACCGCTGGCCGCCACTTCGATACAAGATTACGTCAAATTTCAAGAACAACAGCTAGTCTACCGGAAGCTGTGGGACATCAGCCGGAACGGGCTACTCTGCCCCAGCCCGGAGCAAGTAAAATTACTTAAGAAAAAGAAGTGGGTACCTAGGACCAATATGGATTCCGAAAGGATTTTATCCGGTCCCGGCATGCTGTACGGAATTGTAACTGGCTACGAGCTATTCAGTGCATTAAAAATTTCCCACTCAACCACCAGCGGCCTAGGTCGTCGAGAAGATTACATTGTAATTCCATACTTCAAAGCACCTGGCAGGATCACAGGATTTTATCTAACCTCACAAAAACGCAGAGTTTACTGGGGCTCTTTGCGTAGATTCAAGAAATACAAGGGCGACGGTCTTTCCGGAGAGCACGGGTTTGTGGGAATGCAGTTTGTAGGCCAGTGGCAATCCAGCTCGGTGGTGGTTACGTCGCTAATGTCTGCTGCACTTCAGCTGCAGGTTAGAAACTTCTCCTCTTCCCTTAATCCATTGCCTATTTTGGCATGGCGACGTCCACCAAGCGACGCCACCCAACTACAATGGACGGGACTTGCTGGGAGAAACCTAGTACTCTGGGAACCGGAGCCTACAGGCGCTATCGTACACCAAGCGGTACTTTCTGATGCAAAGCTCACATTTGCTGGCCCACATAGGGTGGCAGACAAGCCACGTGTCGGTAAGTACAACCAATGGTTGCGGGAAAAACCTGCGTTAGACATCTGGAGGCAAGTTGCGTCTAGTGCAAAGGAGCCAGAAGATGCGTTAAGGACATGGGCTAGAAGTGCATCGCCGGAGCAAAAAGTAAAGCTCTTAGCAGATGCAGAAATGTGTGGACAAGATGCGGCAAAGATAGTCCGAAGGTCTGTCTCGGCAAAAGTTTCTCTTCAAGTAGCTAAGCGGGCGTTAGTTCCTACTAGGGCGATTAAGGGATCTCACGCCGCGACGCAGCACGGATTAACAAGCCAGAGGCATTCTGCGGTTGTCCTAGAAAAAGACTACAAATGGTACTCGCCCGACGGCAAAGTCCGTTTTCCTTTGATAGTGCGGGTGACGCACGTCATTGTAAAACCTGACGGAAGCCAAGAGTTTGCTGGATACATCCAGAACAACAAGATTAAAATTGACTACCACGTTCCTGAAAAACAAGCAACTACCGCATGGGCTAGGGACTTTGCGATAATGCAAGGAATGTGGGCTATCGGAGACACGTCCAAAACGTCGGATGACCGGATAGGTGAAAGCGACATTTTCAAATTCAACGTGTTTCAAGTAGCCCTGTCTTTTCACACACCAAAGCTAGTAAAAAGCATATCTTCAGTTGGCTGGGATGGGTCAGGGTATCAATTTAAAGCAGCTAAACTGCTCAACGGACAGTTCTTTCAAAATCCAGAATTTAAACTACCGGTAGACGCACCAGGTCCGAAGGTCTCACAATGCCGAATGCGAGACGAGGTTAAAATTGCTTTGAAACGTACGGGCAAAGAGATGGAAGTTGTCTGGGCGCTAGGTCTAGCTCTTTGTGCTCAAATAACCGCACCTCAAGCTGGAATGCCAGTCTACGGAATAAAAGTCAAACGACAACGACACGACGTGTTCTTAGCCAAGTTGTTTACGCTATTCGATCTAAAGAAAGGAAAAAACAAAGGGTGGGAGCACAATTGGCCCAGACGTGTGCTAAGCCTTAAAACAGTTTTGAGCCAAGACGACACTGGATTCTTTGTGTGCAGGTGCGTAGTAACCAAAGAGCAAACTGAAGATCTCATCGAAGTAAACATCATGGAAGAAAAACTCCAGCCGCGTCGCATCACTCACAGTGCGGACAAGATTGTATTGAATTACCTTCGTCACGTATCTTCGCTAGATCTGAAACCCATGGAAAGCTGGAACGATTGGGTTAATCAGACCTACGACAGGATGCGACAGGTCTTTGACTTTGTCGACAATGATGCGATTACCGCAGCAAAGGAAAGAGTGAAAATACTCTGAACCTTATTCCCACGAAAGATCTTCTGGACTCTGGGTACTTAAAACAACCTCGTCGTCTACAGCAACGTCTTCGTAGGCAGACAAATCTGGCCATTGGCCTCGCATCTGGAACAGCATCATGGTACCCATTGTTACTGCTTGTGCAAAGTCATCGGGACCTGCGGGATCTCGTAAGATCTTGTAACTGTCTCGACCTACGGCAGATTCTTTCTTATCTTCAATTAGATTAAGGAAGTCGTGCAGGAGCCCAACGTCTTCAGACCCATGGTAGTCGTATTTAAAGAAACGAATAACTCCGGATTGAATGAACTGGCAGGCATAACTTAGTGCCCTGTTTCTGTCCATCGTGTAATGGTTTCTAGGATGATTTTCAGTTGCAGGCTTGAACGTAATAATCCCAGACTTGGCCGCACCTGTGTAAGCGATCGGCAATATGTTCCTAGGGTTCAATCCCGCCTGTACCATAATAGTCTCCCTGACTGTACCTGCTCCGGTGTAGTCGTGTACCAGGTGACTGCACTTAAACGTAGACATAATTCCTAGTATGAGTTTAGACTCTCGGACGTGATCGTGCGGGTTCATGCTGCGGTATCCGTAAATGACATCCACACGCCCATCGGGACATAGGCCCAGCACTGCGATCGAGGTGTACGACTGTAAAGCAAGATCGCTTTTACCTTTAGCAACACCTCCGCCGCCCCAGTCAACTGAACAAAACGTGTGAAGATAGCCGCCAATGTGTTGCCTTGCTTGCTCCAGTTCTTTAGTCCACGGAAGTACGGCAGCTTTTTTAAGGTCAGTCACTGTGACAAGTTTTGATCCACTGTCCCATGACTCACCACAAACTTCGTTGTAGAACACGTTGATAGGGACATTGCCTTTTCCTTTGGACTTGTCTACCAACTTCGCCCAAGCCTCGGGATCAGCGTAATGCATAGGCATAATCATTTGCGGCACGTGGTATCCGGCAAACGACCATCGCTTATCCGCGATGCGGTGTACCCAGCGGCCTGTTCCTCCTTGGGAACTAGGTCTTGGGTTAATCGGCTTTTGGCATTTAGCACAGACAACCGCAGGGTATTTTTCTCCAATGTCGTCATGAACAGGGCCGATCATTTTAATTAAATCGTACTCTAGTGCAGGAATATTCCAGTGACCACACCCGCCAGTACGGCATTTAATCATCCACTCGGCCATCGAGGAATCCGCCCAAAGCCGCTCAATTGTGTTGTCCAAAGTTTTTGGGGTGCCCGCATATTGGAATAATTTCCAAGGACTAGCGGACACTGTCTCATGAATCACAGGCAAGAACGAGATGTCCATGTCCTGTATTTCGTCAATAACATTTTTGTCTGCAGAGATACCCCGAGTACGCTCGGCGTCTAAGTAAGCAAAAGAAAAAATCATTTGACTTCGGTTTTTAAATGACCGTTGAAGTACGTTATTGATTGTGCTTTGGCCGGAAAACAAAGATCCAATTGGACTAGTCTCAATGAACGGAGCGACGTAGTTCTGCGAGAAACGTCGAATCATTTCAAACAACGGCGTAAGATACAACGTCGAAAAATATGGAATGCAGTTAGAAAACAAAACCCCTTGGGACGCTAAAGACGTTGACTTTGAAACCTGTCGTCCAGTTTTCAAAAGTGTCATCTGAGACATCCTTGGCCTAAAGAAAGGAGCAAAAGGAAAATGATCTCTTAAGTGATATGGCTTTCCTCTGATGGAAAGCAGAAGTGGCAGCAACACCGCCAACGTTGCAAAATTACCTTTTTTCATCATATGATGGGCCATCGCTAATCGTTGCATAGTAGGGTCAACGATATCGGACTCGTAATCCGCCATCAGTGGTGATTTTTTTATGTAAGACAAGTCTACGCCATAGGGATCGTGTCCCTTCTGTTCTGCCAGAACTTGGGCGGCAGTCTTTGTCGTAATATCTATCGGAGAATCTGACATGAGAACCTATCTAAATCTAAGCTGCGAATACGCGTGCAATTCGGTACAATTGCAGGTAAACTAACTTAACACAAACAGGAGGGGTCAACTAATGGCTTCGCGCAGTTCCTTCGCTTTTACTCGTAGATGTCAAATGAGACCGCTTAACTGGCCGTCTCCTACTTTCTCTACTGAGCAATTATTAGTTCATCAGTATCCTACACCTAGTGGGAAACCAATCACTGAACTAATAGCAGGCGACGGAGTGCCTCCTTCAGATCGTGTTATGCTTAATTCGTTTTCTCCTCCAGATACTCTGGAGGATTAATTATGGCACCAAACATTGCCATGTGGTTTATTTGTTTCATCATCGCGACCCTAGCCTTGCTGTTTCTCGGAGACTATTCTGGGGCACTGCTCGGGTTAATCGTTCTAATTGTGGGCGTTACTTGGTGGATTAAAGTTTTGCGTACCTAACAGCAAAGTTGATGATGTTCTTAAACTTAATCGTTGCCGCGTTAGCTACGTGGCAGATAATTGAAATTTGGCACCACTCTAAACTGTTCGCACCGGCGAGGTCGCGTACAGAAATGTGGGTAGGCAAACTGGGCGACCTATTGGGCTGCCCTTATTGCCTATCCCCGTGGGTAGCTATTGTTTGCTTTTCATGCTTAAATGCGGAAAAATACTTTCACGCAGATACTCTATACTGGTTTGAATTGACCAGCCTAGTGATCTACGCATTCGCCGCAAGCAGGCTGGCAAACCTCGGCAACGATTTTTTTAAACCTGTGACATTAACCCCAAGGGTGAACTGGAATGAGTACTTCGACGACCTCGACTTCGGAAACGAACAACCTGAAGGAGGAGACGACCTCGACCTCGGAAGCGAACAACCTGACGGAAGAACAGAAGAGGATGTTATTTAGCGAAAAGCTGAATAGTTTTTTCCGACAAGCTGGACTTCAGGCATCAATTCATGTGCCTGAGCTACGTGGATTTGTAGTAATCTACGACTACTTCGGCACACTAAACGACCTAAACGGTCTCAGTAAAGGAATCGCACTGTCATCTGACGGTGGACCTATCAATACCCCTGACGGGCTAGTTGGAATTACACTTGCAACAATGCAAGGACTGGCTCACCTACAGGATGATCTAATGAATACCGCGCTTGGTATCTCCGATCATATCAAGGAATCTCAGAAAGAATTACTAGCCGCTAAAGAAGAGCTGGCTTCCCTGCAAGAAAAAATTGCTGCAGCCAAGGGGGAAACAAAATGAATCAATGGTGGCAGTACTGGGAAAGCTATTTCACACCAGATGCATGCAGTGAAATTATTAAGCTGGCAAAAAGGAATTACCCAAACCCCAATCAGGCAACCATCGGCCATGGTGGCGGCGGTTCGGAAGTAAACAGCGACATACGTAGAAGTCAAGTTAGATGGCTAAAGCGATCAGACCCAGACTTTTACGAATTGTTCACAGAAATCAACACTTTGATTCAAATGGCCAATGCATCTGCATTCGGCTTTGACTTAGCGGGATTCCGCGAGATTCAATTTACGGAATACCACGCAAGCGAGGCGGGCAAGTACGATTGGCACCACGACACTAAGTGGTGCTGTACAACACCGATGCGTAGAAAATTAAGTCTCGTGATACAGCTCTCAAGCCCGCTAGATTACGAAGGTGGGGCACTAGAGTTAAAAGAAACGACAAACAACTGTTCGGAAACACCACCTTCGGACGTGCTAGCTAAGCAAGGTACGGTAATAGTTTTTCCCTCATTCCTAGAGCATCGAGTAAGTACGGTCACCTCAGGTAACCGTTACTCTTTGGTCACGTGGGTGGAGGGCCCTGCCTTTAGATAGGAGTACCTATGGATCCTGACGATCTACTTAATGAATTTGAACAAGAGCCTTGTCCAGAAATGGATGAGGCTTTTTTTGTACTAACACCGGAGCAATTAAATGAAATAAAAGAAACAATACATCTAGCCGAGCTTAAGTTATGTAACTACCTAAAGCAGTGGCCGCCGTGCGCAACATGCGGCGACAAAATACTAGGAGGGCGGAGTTACTGGACTTTTCAGTTAAACGAAAAAACGGTCAAGCGATGTACTTCTTGCGTAAGAGAAGCGGGGCGTCGGCCCACCAAGGAAGAAGAAAAATTATTACACATAGAACAACGGAGAAAGAATGACAAATAACGAAAACGCTAATCCAACGGAAAGAGTAGGAGACTTGCAGCTTAAACCACAAGTATTTGACCAAACTGAAAAACGCTTAACGGTAAACATTAGCGAAGTGGAATACCTGAACGAAAATAAACAAAATGGATATTTGGTAAGGCAATACAAACAATTACCAAAGATCTACTTAACGCTAAAAGATGCCTGCAGTGCTATCGCCACCGGCATCTGCTCCGCTTTTGGTGGCTCCACAAGATTTGACGATATAAGCGTGAAGGCCGATTGCTGGGACTACCTAAAAGATGAAGTGTCGTCTTCCGAAACTGAAGAAGATTGGGTGACGTATGAAAGACTGCAAAAGATTAAAAATGAATTAGATAAAGTAAAGGAGTAACTAACATGCCAAATAGCTTAAACACAAAGCTTAACACGGCGATGGATCAAGCTAAGTGGAAAATACAAGAACCACAACTAGATTTGTCTTACGTCATGAAAAATCTTCCAATCAGATCTAACCAACGCACAGCGCGTAAGTCGCTGCCGCCAAGGTTAATGAGTCTCGCAAGGAAAAGTGGGATAAAATACATTATCCTAAAAGACCATGAAACAGAGAATGAAGAGGATCAATATGATCAAGGGGACTTTTCATTATCGTTGTTTTACGGCGATGACGCTAATTGCTCTGCGTTAGCGGAACTTGCGGACTCTACGGTTTCCTACAGCCTACAAAGTTGTAGTGAATTTGAGATCGACAACATTATCCCACACAGTGGTTTTACCGTATCTCAAGTACCGCTGGCTCCGCTACTCCCATCAAATTATACGCAAAACAAAAGTAACAATAATTTGAAGAACTTAACTTTTTCGGCGAATCAAAGCTACACTTCGGACGAGCAGGACAGCTTAGAGTGGTCAAAAAGACTCTACTTTAGGGACCTTAAATTAAACGAATATGTCGCCGAATTTCCCACAGGTCCTGGCATAGACAACGCCTTGGTTGAGCTAATCCACTACGAGGAACTGTCCATTTCCAAGCTAGACCTCTGGATTGAGGAAGGGCTAAGCCACAGCCTTGCAAGCGACCTTGCAGAGATTATGGCCGGAGAGTTCGAGACTCCAGCCCATCCGAAAGGTGCAGAAATCTTACTTGGAAAAGCAAATGATGCGCCTGGCCTTAAACTTAGTAGATTCAACAAACGCAGATACCGAATAGATTGGCACGCGGCGATGTCGTTCAACCAAAGCTTAACTACGGGCAACTCCCACGACATCCGCAACGCTGCGCTCAATTGGAACAGGACTGCGGAAGAAAAAAAAGAAAAATGGAGTAAAACCGTATTCCTGAATAACCATTCCGAAGTGGGCCACAGTTCGTATGGCCAATATATTTGGCTAATGGACTGTCACCTAACTGTCAACGAACAGCTAATCCCTGAAACAGTTACGCAACACTTTTGGCCTTTGCTGGGTTTCTGCCATACGGTATCAAACATAAATGGTAACGAGGATAGAGAAAAAAGTTTCTCTCAGCTACCTGACAACACGGAACCGTTACGTGCTCTAAGAGAAATTACAAAAAACGATAACTTTGTCGTGGACGAAAAAACCAAGTCGGCAACAGAATACCGAATACACAATACAAGTGATTACGACAATCGGTTAAATTCTGGGACATGGTGGGCTTCGCTCTTTCATCAGATATCTGATCTTCGCAGTCTAGAATACGAACGGGTTGCCTTACAAGAGTCACTGATCGCACTGAAAGGAGAATTAAATAATGGCACAGCGGAAATTATCTAAGTCGGCTTCTCAGGTATCAATGGAACTTGAAAAACAAATAGCCGATAAGCAGAAAAGGCTGGATGAGGTTAACAAAAAAATTAATGAGATAAAGGAGAAAGAAGCAATTGTAGTTCATCTGCTTAAGGACTTCGTCGCATCTAAGAAAAAAGACATAGCGGCGCTTAAATTTGCCGTTGAGTTTAACCACTGGTTGCACAGAAATTGCGATCCTGATGGGTTTCAGTATTATCAAGAATCGTGGATCGGAGAGGGTCGTCGTTCAACTGAAATTACCTACGCAATAGACGAAGAAAAAGCGTATGTGGTAACAGAGCACCTTGCGACTGTAAGAACTCCTGCCATTCCGTTTTCTATTGAGAAGGAGCCCGACGCCTTTGAGCTACTGGACGAGGGTATATTTGACACTGAACTAACTGCCCCGTCGCTCGAAGGTATGACGAGTCAAGACATACAAAAACACTGGAAAACGCAAATGAAATATTGTTTCCAGCGGTACAAGCTTGCACTAGAAAAAGAAAAAGAAGCCGAAAAGCTTGCACTAGAGAAAGAAAAAGAAGCTGAAAAACTTGGTTAGGTACTTGAGTAAATTAGCAATGTTGCTAATGTGAGTGCCGAAAATTTTTATTACTTTACTGAAGGAAGAGTAACTATGACTAAAACTACGAAGAAATTAAAAAATAAAATTACAAAAGCAGAAATGCTGAGACAATATTTCAAAACCACTAAAAAGCCGAAACTTGCTGAAGCAAGAGCTTACATCGAGAGTAATGGAGAAAAGCTGAGTTCGGCTCAGTACTACCAGATTAGAAACGCGTTCAAAACCAGACACAGAATACCAACAGTGAGCCCAGCTAAGCAAAAGGCTACCGCTGGCTCGGATGCTGGAGTTTGGGCGATCCAGTTCAGGGACGAGTTAGCTAAGCTAAAAACCTCCATGGGAAATAAAATATCCCCAGAGGCTCTGACCGAAGCGTGTCGAAGCGTATTTAAAATCTGACCAACTTAGCGTTTGTTGCAAGGCCGTACATCCTACCGGGTGTGCGGCCTTTTTTTGTTTACACACACTAAAGGAAAACACATGTTAGACAATGAAGAACTCGAGGCACAAGAAAAAATGGATAACTTGCAGTTTATTCTGGATGGCTTTGAAGCCGATCAAGAAACAAAATATCTTTACCACTTCGCTGTGCGCGATGATATTCTGCCAAACAACGGCCCGTGCCGCATAGTACTGGATTTCCCGTCTATAGCTGAGGCGGAAAAGCTGGTTAGCTCTTTGACTCCGCGAGTCGGATACCCCGTTGGGATGTACCCGCTAGACAGTATTTCTAAAAAAGACGTGGCAAAAGAACGAACATTCATTGTTCGCTCAACAACAAACATGCCAAAACCGCTGCAACTTAAAAAAATTCGGGTACACGTAACTCAGGCTGGGAGAGAACAATGACTACGGAAAAACTAAAAGCGTTGGAAGAGGCGTACAAGGACACAATATGGATGGCCCGTCGATATGCCGCTGGTCGCAGCACGCACGCTCCGTCCACAGTAGATCGACACATCGAAAATGTCGAAAAGGTGTGCGGGATCAAAATTGAGCCCGACCACACAATTGTGGGAGACGCAGGCATCACGATAAATGACCAGCACCCAGAATACACCAGCTCAATTACCGCTGCGATCGTAGTAAAGGCAAATCAGATATTTGTGGAATTTGAGGATTACAACAACTACTACACTTGCGACGAAGAAAACATTGGCGAAAGCGAGCGAGCAATCGCCATATTTGAAGTATGGGAAGGTGATCTGAATTGCCGGATTTGGAGTGACATTAACCGAGAGAGCCCCACGCACAGCATTAACCTTGAATCTGCCGGAGTAGCCAATAGAAAGGATTACAAGAATGAGTGATATTATGAAACTACCCGACTGCACACTTGAGTCACTTCGGGATTTTGTCAAATCAGAGATTTCTACGCACGGCGAGGACTATAGAGTAGACCTTCGCTCGACAACTAGATGACTGACCGCTAGATGGGCACGTGCAGTTGCACGTAAAGAATCTGACTACACCTTTAGCGTGTCGTGTTTTAAGGAGATCTGTTTTAATCGAACTACTATGCCATTCGGCAAGTGCAAAATACCTGTGCCTAAAGTATGGAGCAAGTACAGCCAACGCGAAGTTTCAAGTGCAAGGGAAAGAAAACCATTAGGAAAACTACTCAAAACCCTGAACTACATGATCAAAATTGATTCAAACTAAACTTAAATAAGGGACCTAAACCTTGGGAAGATACTTCACGGACCAAACTGGATTTGCCGTTATAAATGGAAATGACCCAAATCCCTCTACTAACGATTGGCACCAATGCCGA
>Ga0233414_10000385_pt1 | contig 18950 bp, 14 predicted proteins | sample Na_anoxic_10_MG_FD_189020 | JGI IMG/M metagenome (GOLD analysis project Ga0233414, IMG submission 189020) | Seawater microbial communities from Saanich Inlet, British Columbia, Canada - Na_anoxic_10_MG | ecosystem: Environmental > Aquatic > Marine > Inlet | place: Canada: British Columbia... | reverse complement strand
AAATTCAGCAAAAACCTCGCTATGTCCGTATCCAAATACTCTGTTTGGCTGTTTTTATTTTTATGTTTTTTATTGTTTCTATTTGGGTAATTTCTCTAAAGGGTTCTTTTTCAACAACAGCTGGGAAAGAAGGAACACCCTTGGATGAAATTAAAAAAGAAATGCCTTCTTTTAAAGAAACACTAAAAGCCAGCATTGGGGCATTTTTTGAAAAAGATTTGGAAGAAGAATTAGAGCAATTAGACAATCAAATTGAGCCAGAAAAAAAACCAGAGAAAATTAAGCCAATAAAGCTGCCTTTAAGTGATTAATAATAAAATAATGGAGAAAATAAACAAGGAAGAAAAAAATAAAATAGGGATAGGCTCTGTAAAAAAACGTTCAATTACTGAAGAGATGAAAGATTCATATTTGGATTATGCTATGAGCGTAATTGTGGCGCGAGCTTTGCCAGATGTGCGCGATGGTCTTAAGCCAGTCCATCGCCGTATTTTGTATGCTATGTACAGAATGGGATTGACTAGTTCATCTAAGTTTAGAAAATCAGCTACTATTGTTGGAGAAACATTAGGAAAGTATCATCCGCATGGAGACGCAGCTGTTTATGAATCAATGGTAAAACTGGCACAGAATTTTCATACTAGATATCCATTAATTAATGGACAAGGTAATTTTGGCTCGATGGACGGTGATAATGCTGCTGCAATGCGATATACTGAGGCAAAAATTCACAAAATTGCTGAAGAAATGTTAATGGACATAGACAAAGAAACGATTGATTGGACAGATAATTACGATGGTACAATGAAAGAACCAGTTATTTTGCCAGCCAAGTTGCCGCAATTGCTTTTGAATGGCTGTATGGGCATAGCAGTTGGCATGGCAACTAATATCCCGCCTCATAATTTGGGAGAAATAATTGATAGTGTTATTTTCCTAATTGGCAATTCTAAAGCAACAGTTAAAGATCTTTTTAAATTTATTAAAGGGCCTGATTTTCCAACTGGCGGAGAAATATATAATAAATCAGGAATGATCCAGGCATACAGCACAGGCCGTGGTCCAATTGTTAACAGGGCCAAAACAGAAATTATTGAAAGAAAAGCAGGCAAATTCCAGATTATTATTCATGAAATAACTTATGGAACCAATAAGGCTAACTTAATTACCAGAATAGCTGATTTGGTTAAAGATAAAAAAATTCAAGGGATTAAAGATGTTCGTGATGAGTCAGATAAAGACGGCGTTAGAATAGCAATTGATCTGAAAGGAGATGGCCATCCAAAGAAAATTCTTAATCAGCTTTTCAAACTTACTGATTTGCAAAAAACTTTTCATTTAAATATGATTGCTTTAATCAATGGTCTGCAGCCTCAAGTTTTGTCTTTAAAAAATGTTTTAGAGGAATATATTAAGCATCGTAAGGACGTTGTTACGCGCCGAGCTAAATTTGAATTAAAACAAGCTAAAGCAAGAGCTCATATTTTAGAGGGTTTGAATAAGGCAATTGACCATATTGATGCGATTATTAAAACAATTAAGGAATCAGCTAACAAAGAGATTGCTCATAAAAATTTAATCAAAAAATTTAAATTAACTGATTTACAGGCAACAGCTATTTTGGAAATGCGCTTGCAGGCTTTGGCTGGTTTAGAAAGAAAGAGAATTAAAGACGAATTAAAAGAGAAAAAACAGATAATTAAAGAATTAGAAATCTTATTAAAGAGTCCAAAAAAGATTTTAGGAGTAGTGAAAGACGAATTAAAAGAAATAAGGGAGAAATACGCTGATACAAGAAAAACCAAGGTTCATAATCAGGCTGTTGGCCAGCTTACTGAAGAGGAATTAGTTCATAAAGAAGAATGTGTTATTCTTTTAACCAAAGGCGGTTATATTAAAAGAGTTAATCCACAGGATTATAGAGCACAAAAAAGAGGAGGCAAAGGAATAGTTGGCATTAAGCCAAGAGAAGAAGATGTGGTTAGCTATTTCTTACCTGCTTCAACTCATGATGATATACTATTTTTTACTGACCAAGGACGTGTTTTCCAGTCCAAGGCATATGAGATTCCAGAAACGAGCAGAATTGCCCGCGGCCAGGCTATTGTAAATATCCTACAATTAGCTTCCCAAGAAAAAATTAACGCTATTCTTAATGTGGATAAAGAGCAAGGTATGAAATATTTGGTAATGTCCACAGAAAATGGTATAATTAAAAGAACCAAAGTTGAAGATTTTAGCAATGTTAGAAGGACTGGGTTAATAGCTATTAATTTAAACAAAGGCGATAAATTAAAATGGGCCAAACTAGCTTCCGGACAAAGTGAAATTATTTTAGTTACTTCTAAAGGACAAAGCATACGCTTCAAAGAAAGTGATGTAAGGTCAATGTCTCGGGCTGCGGCTGGGGTAAAAGGAATTAATTTGAGAGAAAACGATAAATTGATTAGGATGGATGTTATAGAGAAAAATGCTGAAAAAAAGAACTTGAAAGTATTAGTAATAACTAAAAATGGATTTGGCAAAAAAACATATCTAAAGTTTTATAAAACACAGAAAAGAGGAGGCATTGGAATCAAAACTGCTAAGATTACAGAAAAGACAGGCGATATTATTGCTAGTCAAATTTTAGATGATGAGGAAGATTTAATCGCTATTTCCCAAAAAGGACAGATAATTAGGACTAATCTTAAAGATATTTCTTGTTTAGGAAGAGCTACTCAAGGCGTTAAGGTTATGAAAATGAGTCAAGGAGATAAAGTAGCTTCTGTAGCTTGTATATAATTTTATGACAGAAAATGCCAATGGCTTTTTCAAGCCAGAAGAAATTTTAAGCCAATTGGACATCCGCAATAATATGGTTGTGGCTGATTTTGGCTGCGGAGGAGGGTTTTTTAGTATTCCAGTAGCTAAACTGGCTAATCAAGGACAGGTTTACGCTTTAGATGTAGTTAAAGAAAATTTAGAAGCAGTAAAAAGCAAAGCTGAACTTGAAAATGTAGATAATATTAAAATAGTTCATTGTAATTTAGAAATTCTTGGCTCTTCAAAAATAAATGACAATTCAGCAGATTTAGTTATTTTACGCAATATTTTATTCCAGTCCCAAAAAAAACCAGAGATTATTAGAGAAGCAAAGAGAGTATTAAAAGACATTGGACAGATTGTAATTATCGAATGGATTAAAGGTTCTAATATGGCGCCTGAACAGGGCTGGTTTATTTCAAAAGAGGAAATTCAAAAATTAACCAGCGACGAAGAATTAATTTTAGATAAAGAGTTATCTCTTGATAATCAGCATTACGGAATAATCTTTAGAAAATCAAATCAAGGACAGTCCTTAGAATGACATCCTTGCAGAATGATATTTAAAATATTTACTAGGTATTAAAACTAAAATGGGAAGGATGTCATTCTAAGGACTGTCCTTGCGCAATTGTGTCTAAAGCAAAAATCGCCACTTTTTATACTTTTATTGCTCCAGTTATTCTTATTGGACTGGCTTCTATTTTCCCTGGCTGTAAAGAACCGGTTGAAAATGCGGAATTGGAATTTTGGGGGGTCTTTGATGATTCGGACATCTACGATTCTTTAATTGGAGATTTTAATAAAGAGCATCCAGAGATAAAAATTGAATATTATAAAAAGATTAACTCAACTTATGAGAAAGATTTACTTGAAGCAATGGCCAGTAATCGCGGACCAGACATTTTTATGCTTCATAACACTTGGGTGCCTAGATATAAAGACAAGATATTAGCTGCTTCATCAGAGCTTATTACAGTTAAACAGATTCAAGAGAATTTTGTTGATGTAATTTATGAAGATTTTGTTATAGACAATTATATTTTTGCTATGCCACTGTGGGTTGATACTTTAGCTCTTTATTACAATAAAGATATTTTTAATACCAATAGTATTCCTCAACCACCATCTAGATGGGAGGAATTTTTGGATGATGTTGAAAAATTAACTGTTAGTGACGAACGGGGGAATATTGTTAAGGCAGGGGCTGTTTTAGGCACAGCTCGCAATATTAATCGTTCAACTGACATACTTTCTCTTTTAATGCTTCAATCCGGCGCTCAAATGGTTAATGAGAAGAAAGATAGAGCTATCTTTGACCAAAAAATAGAAGATTTTAGTCCTGGACAAAGAGCCTTGGAATTTTATACTGATTTTGCCAATCCATTAAAATCAGTATATACCTGGAATACTCGGATGCATTATTCTATTGATGCTTTTTACGAAGGCAAAGCAGCTATGATGTTTAATTATGCATATAACCTACCAACCATTCAAGCAAAAGCGCCATATTTAAATTTTGCCGTAGCAGCTATGCCGCAAATTAAGGGCTCAACTAAAGATATTAATTATGCTAATTATTGGGGATTAACTGTCTCTAGTAATTGCCAAAAAGCCAAAGCTGCCTGGCAATTTATTGTTTGGCTGTCTGAAAAAGAAAATACGCAAAAATATTTAGAATTAACTAAAAGGCCGACTGCGCGCCGCGATTTAATCTCTTGGCAAAAAGACGTCCCTGGCATAGGAATTTTTGCCGAACAGGCATTAACAGCGCATTCCTGGTACCAGGTGGATAACTTAAGCATTGAAACTATTTTAGCTGATATGATAGAATCAGTAATATTAGGAGAAGCGACTATTGAAGAAGCAATTGAAAAATCAGCTAATCAAATAACTCTTTTAATGAGATAAAAATATCTATGTTTAAAAATAAATTAGTAAAATATCCTCTATTATTAATTTCAATTTTTATTTTAGTTCTATTCATTCCTTTCGTTGTTTATGGAGCGAACAGTAATTTGCCTAATCCAATCGGAACAACTGATTTTAGTAAATTAGTTGAAAGTATTATAGAATGGATTGTTAATATTGGCATATTAATTGCTGTTATTATGATTGTTTATTCTGGCATTCTATTTATGATTTCCAGAGGCAATGATGATGATATCACTAAAGCTAAGAAAGCGCTAACTTGGTCTTTAATTGGTTTAGCAATACTAATAATGGGGAAAACATGGATTACTTTGATTAAGAATATTCTCTCTTAAAAATAATAATCAAATAAAATAAAGAGTTCGTCTCAGATGGATGCTGTAATTCATAATAAAATTAAGATTTTGATAAATTATATGAAAGGGGGTGAAATTTGTGAAAAATAGAAAAATAAAAACATTTTTTGCTGTTGGAATTCTGACTTGTATGTCTTCATTTCTTATAGCCCCAGCAATATTTGCTGCAACTGGAGTAGGGCCAACAAGTCTTACTGGTATAACGAGGATTATAGAAACGATTGTTAACTGGTTTCAAGCGATTGTTTTAATCTTGGGTGTTATGATGATTGTTTGGGCTGGTTTGACCTGGATGACAGCTGGCGGTAATGACGAGAAATTAACAGAAGCCAGAAAAAGATTCGTTTGGGGATTAGTTGGTATTGGAGTGGCTTTATTTGCTGGAGTAGCTCAAAAATTTATAGAGAGTATAATAAAGTAATTTATAAATAATCAAATATTATAATTTATAAATAAAAAACCAGGCAATTTTTTGTTATGCTTGGTTTTTTAATTTAATTATCTTTTAATTGAAAAATCATCACTTCTGGGTATTTTTTAGATTGATAAACTTTTTCAAACAAAAAGGAGCTCTCTAATATTTTTTTAAATATTCTGTGTATTTCAAAATTAGATGTTTTGCGATTGTCTATGAAAATATATTCACTTTGGAATTCATCCTTAATAATTTGGTATATTTTTTGCCCGCGTATAGAAAATTTTTCAGTATAAACAGAATCAGGGCATTTTTCCTTTGACTGAGAACAGACAATGCCTTGGCTGGCAATATTATTCCAAAACCAATAAAGCTCTTTATTATAAACATACATAAAAGTAGGATCCATGCCAACAATATACTTATTTTGATGATTGTAGAAAAATAATTGAGGGAAATTATCCCAATTAGCGTTGAAAATAATTGACTGTTGCGGGGTATTTTGTCTTAACCATTTTCCAGCTTCTTGATATTTATCAAAAGGATAAATATTTTCTTCCATTGAGTTGATTGCTTGAGTAATATTAATATAACTAAAAAAAACAATAATTAAGCCAAGAAAAACAAAAGCAAAAGGTTTTAGCCAAAACAAAGAAAAATATTTTTTTCGGAATATCTTAAGAAATTCGGCAATTAAATTTCTCCAATAATTGTCTTGAGAAATATATTTAAAAGTAAAAACTGCAAACAATAAAGTAAAGGGGGTCCAATATTCAAAAAAACGCTGACTCATAAAAGTTAATAAGCAGAAGAGAATAGACAGGAAAAAAGTATAGATATAGACAATTGACAAATTATTTTTTTTAATTCTTTTTTCTTTGAAATTTATAATTATAAAAGATATTCCCAAGCCGAAAAGAAAAAGCAGGATTAAATTAATTTTTATGGGCGCGTTAATAATATGCAATTCATTGCCAATACTTAATTTGACTCCATTGAGTTTATAAAAAAGAACATAAAAGTTTTGGACAAATATATTGTAAAGATTTTGAAGGAAATCATATCGGGTAATTAATCCTATCAAAAGCCCGATAAAAGGATAGAACAAAAGCTTCCAATCAAATTTTCTAGTTTTCCAATATTCTATTAAAATATAAATTAAACCAATAACTAAAATAAGCTGTGAGGCAGTGTAAGTTAAAGCGTAAAAAATAGACAATACAAAAAGCCAAATGTATTTTTTTTTGACAATTAAATAAAAACCTAAGATTAGAAATAAAATAGACAGAAGAAAAGCTCGTGAAAGGGTTAAACGGAAAATAAAATTACTAGAAGCAGAAAAAAATAATAAAGTCCAGAGAAAACTGTATTTTATTTTAAATTTTTTCAAAACCCAATAAAACAAGACAAAAATCAAAGAAGCAAAAATAATAGCTGCTAATTTGCTTCCATTTATTAGATTGCCATAAGTAAAGGGAATTAAAAGAATATGATAAAGAAAAGAAAGGTCTGTTGGATATTTGTTTAATGTAGTATATTCTCCTGCGCTAAAATTATTTAAAGTTTCTTTTATACCTAAAGTTCTATAAAGCTCGGCATATTTAATATGATAATAGGCGTCTATACCGCATAGATTAAGAGATGAAAATTGGATTAAAAAGAAAACAGTAAAAAATAAAGTAAAAACTAAAAAAAGACAAAGTATTTGATTTTTGTTTATATTGTGAAAAATAAAAGATTTCATTTTTTCAAGTATAACAAAAAAGAGGCAGAGAAGCGAATGCTCCCTGCCTCTTGTTATCTTATCCCTCCTTTATTTTTATGTTGGCAACAAACTTACCAATGTTGTCTTTTCTCCAGTCAGGACGAAATTTTCCTCGGCCTTCATGGGTGTCGTCGTTAACGGTAAAGTAAAGTTTTCCGTCTCGTTGCGATTGGAAAACTTTATTTTTTCCAACCAGAAACCATGGCCCGTTTCCAACTCTAGCGCAAAGGGCCATAAACGGGGAATTGGTTGATCCAAGTGGGCGTTTCCTCTTGGCGTTCCAACTCCAATTTCTTCCTTCTGGGTCTGTCCAACCAAAAGCCCCATCTCCACGATCGCTGCAACTGTTAACTTTTCCAGTTGCAGTAATAATGACTTTTTTGCCTTTTGTTACTTGGACAGTTGAGTCAGTGGCTATTTGATCAGCTGACACAGAGATTGTCCATGACCCATCTGAATTTTTCGTAACAGCAGGCACATAATAAGTGCCTGAGAGATGACGAGGAGTTTTTTTGATAGTTTTATTTTTGTTGTCGTTGCTGTCCTTGTTATTGTCAGTTGAACTCATTGTGATCTTCAAAACATAATCAGTTATTTTAAGCATATAATCGTATGTTAGATATATACAAACTACGACTACAATTAAAGAAATTAAAAACTTTTTTGTCATCATTGCCTCCCTTAGATTCCTTTGTCCATTTGTGATTGAATGGCTGCCATGGTTGCCGCGACGTTGATTGGCGCATTAAGCGTGCCTGCTTCACTGGTAGCTATAATTGTTGCGGTTTTAAGGTCATCATAAAGTTTATTGGTAAGCAAATAGGCAAGAACCTGTTGAGGTTCTAGTCCCAGAGAAGTAGCTATTTTGTTAATTTTTTCGTATTCACCCATACCAATAGCCAATTGATCTATAACTGTTTTTTTCTGCTTTTTTTCAGCTATTTCTATATCTTTTGAGGCCTGTTGTAGTTCTCGACGTTTTTTCTCTGTATCAGGATGAAGTTCAATATCTGTAAGTAAAACGTCTTCTAATTCTATGCCCCACTTTTCCAGAGAAACGTTCACTATTTCTTTGACCTGTTCAGATATTGATTCGTTTTCTTCCATTTGCATTGTTTGGATAGTAGTCTTAAGAGCTTTGTCTATAGATATGCCGCCGCAAATTCCTCTAAAAGCAGAATCTACCTGTTCTTCTACAGCGCATTCCCAGTCCTGCAATCCTTCAGCAAACTTTTTTTTGAATTCTGGAGAAATTTGTACCTGATAAGTCGCAAGATAAGCATTAGATGGCCTTACTTTTATCCTTATCCGTACTGGCGCAGAATCGTCCTCAAAGTCTAATTTGTTCTGTTCATCCATATATAATTCAATGAATTGGGTTGCCATGGAGACCTTGCTTCTGACTTTCATTAGTCCTGGGATAAGAATATGTGGCCCTGGTATCCATTCTGTCCAATAATCTCCCAAAAATTCAATAATCCAGTTTTGGGGTTTTTGCACAACATGAAATCCAGCAATACCTAAAATTAAACTTATTGCTGAAGCTATTATTAATCCCTTAGGGACAAATATTATGATTGCTGTTATAGCAAGGATAATACCTACAATAATTATCCATACCAATCCTGTGATGCTTGTTTCTCTCTTTTCTATCTCTTCTCTTTCTTCTGTCATGATTCTTTCTCCTTGTTTTTTAGTGTTTTTATTTATTTTTAAAGGACTGTAAAGAAACTTAGCCCTAGTTTTTGCCAAATTTCTTGCCTATATTATATATTATAAGAATGGAAAAGTCAAGCCTAAATCATAGTAAATTAGATTTGGGCTGAAATAGTTGATTTATGCTTTAACAGGGTTTAAAATACAGATAAGTTTGTCCTCGTGGCGAAACTGGAATACGCGCTTGGTTTAGGACCAAGTGGGGAAACCCTTGTGGGTTCGACTCCCACCGAGGACACAAGATATTTATTTTAATGGTTTTGACTATTGGATTTCTATCCTTACTATTTTATGAATAAAATTAAAAATATTCTTCAGTCAATCAGGATTGAAGAGTATCTTTTATTAATCTTTTCAATATTTTTATTTTTCTTTTATTTTGTTTTAAACCCTCAGTTAATCTGGTGGACTTTTTTTAAGAACGGTTTTGAAAACATTGCTTTAGGAGCAAGATATTTTTTACTTAGTTTTATTTTTATCTTTTTTTATATCCTTTTTAAAATATATCTTTATTTAATCAAAAGCATGTCTCCTTTTGTTGAGAAGAAAGATTCTTTCAAAAATACTATTTTTTCTTTGCCAAGACAATTTTCTAATAGCTGGCCTAAATTCAAAAAATTTTTAGTAAATGTTTTATTTTTTATAAGACCATTTTTAGGAGTGACTGTCTTCTTTACTTTGATTAATTCTTTGCTCGGGTTGCTAGCTGTTCATCTGCAAGAAAGATTAGTTGATACTTTATTTGCTAAAATGGACGAATCTATTTTTGGTTTTTATCCGTTTTTTGCTTTAAGCAATCAAGACGTTCTTTCCGGCAAGATTCCTTATCTTTTTGTCTATTCTTTTCTTGGATTGGGGATAGCCATGGGGATTGCTTGGATTGTCTTTTACGCGAGCGGCCAAAAAGCTTTTTTCAGCCGATATATTATGGCAACAGTTTCTGCTGTTATGATATCTTTGCCTTTATGGTTTTGTTTTCCGGCAAACAGTCCTCAAAATGCTTATTTAAATAATGTTTACAACAAGGAAATAGATATTTCTTTGTCCGGGATAACAAAAAACTATAGTCCTGGCGAATGCATTATAGACTTTCACAAGGAATCGGGCGTTGAGCAAGGCAAGACTGCTCCGATCAGCACAATGCCCAGCATGCATGTTGCCTGGGCTATTATTATTATCTATTATTTTTTCAAATTTAAGAAAAGGACTGTTTTTTTGACTTTGCCCTGGTTCTTTTTCTCTACATTCGGCACTTTTTATTTGGCCCAGCATTATTTTATAGATATTTTGGTTGCTTTGCCAGTTGCTTTTATATCAATTTGGCTGGCTGGGATTCTAATTAAATTAGAGAAAAAATATTATTCATTAAACAGAATGGATATTCAGGAAAGTAAATTTAAAAGCCAGATCAGAAAGGACCTGGCAAAAATTCCTCAAGCAATTAAGACAATAATGCGTATAAAGGATCCAAAAGGACAGTCCAGTCAATCTTCTTCGTCTTCTTCTGCTGCCCCTACTGGATATAAATCAGGGGATTTGTAATTAGAATAAAACTCTTGTTTATTAATAAGTTCGCCTTTTTGATAAATTTCTTGATATAAGACGGCTTTCATTGAGCCGTCTTCATTGCTTTCTAAAATATAAGGTCCTTTGATTCTTATATTTCGGCCGTCATTTGTGCCATAAAAATTAAAAATTAATTGATAGCCCCGAACTTTTGTTTCAATTAAAATATGGTTGGGTGTATTGTTAACAAAACGAAAATCAGGATGCGGTTCATAAATTGTAGCATCAAATCCTTGTGGATTATAATATTGAACTGGAAAAGCATGAGCTGACCGTTCAGTAATCTTTAAACCGCTATTAATTGCTACTCTAAAAAAAGTAGTTGAAACCTGGCATAGCCCGCCTCCATATTCAGGTACGGTTTTATTTTTCTTAATAACTAATTCAGGCAAAAATCCTTGTTCAGGCCCGCTGCCTCCTAAAAGAGCATTAAATGAAAATTCTTCGTCCGGATTAATGATTAATCCATTGAATTTAGCTACGCCGGTCTTTATATTATGCACCCTATTTTTCGGCGAGCCATAAAAATTGGAAGTACCTTGGCCAAGCAAAACATTAATTCCCAGGTCATTGGTTTGATTAAGAGTAATTTTGGGCAATAGTTTTTGCGCAGCAATAACAGTCTTTTTAATCGGAGAATCAGCCACAATGTTTTGCTCTAATTGTTTAACTGTTTTATTTATATCTATTCCATAACCTTCTTGATTTGGCGTAAAAACAATGGCCCGATTTTCTTGAGTTTCTAGACGAGCATCAATGGGATATTGATTAATGGTTGATGTTATTTTTTTTAAATATTCTTTAATCTTGATGTTATCTAAAAAGATTCCTAAAATCTGATTGTCTGTTTTGTTTTCCTGGATTGGCTCAAACTTGAGCCAGTCAATTAAACGGGCTTTATCAATATTCCAAATCCTTGTTTCTAAAATTAATTGGTAAGGTTGTTCAGACAGGATTTTTTGAGCCTTTTCTTTAACTGAATTCACTTCATTGTTTTTAATCGTTGGCTCATCAAAAACCAATTCTAAATTAATTGGCTCATTGGAAAGTGACTTAATCAATTCTGTTAAGTTAGATAATAGTTTTTCTCTATTAACAACAATTCCTTCATTTGAATCTTGAAGCAAAAAATCATTAGCTTTTTCATCAAAAAATAAAGATGCGTTTTGTCCTGGCCTTTCAATATCCTTAAAAAGCTCTTTTGTTTTTTCTTGGAATTTGTTTTCGTCTATAGTATAGATTACTTCAAGATTATAAAGTCCTATTAAAGCGTTTAATTGTTCTTTAATATTAATAAAAAAATTTGATCTATGGCCAATTTGGTAAATATATTTAATGGTTGCTGATTCATCTATTTGTAGTCCTAAATCATTTATTTTAATTTTTAAATCAGGAATTTCATTCTCAGCAATAAATATTATTTCTTGTTCGGAAAAACTCTCTGATTTATTTTTTAATATTTCTTGAGCAGAGGATAATTTATGTCCGCCCAAATTAAGATCAGCCAGTTTAATTCCTAAAGCAATTCTTTGCCCATTAACTATTTGCAGAATTAATACTAAATAGATTAAGCAGATTAAAATAATTAGACTTGTCTTGATTGCTTGACGAACAATTTTCTTCATACTTTTTATAATACCATGACCATAGATGGCTAACAATAAAAAATTAGCTCCTAAGAGCTAATTTTTTATTGTTACATTGCAATAAATTTATTCAGTTTTTATCATTATCTTTTTGGTTTTAACTTTCTCAATCTTAGGCAGTTTAATTGTGAGAATGCCATTCTTCATTGAAGCGTCTGATTTATCTACTTCAACATCAACAGGCAGGATAACTGAACGGGAAAAAGGTCCCCAATAGCATTCTTGGTAATAATAATCTTCTTCTTTAACTTCTTCATCTTTTTCTCGATTCCCTTTTATAGTAATCATATCATTAGTCATTGTAATATCAATATTTTCCGGTTTAACCCCTGCAATAGTTGATTTAATGACTATTTCATTAGGCGTCTGGTAAACATCAATAGTCAATTGCCCTTCTGATTCAGCCAACCAGTCTTCTGATTCTTTAGTCTCAATAATCTTTTCTTTTTTAACTGGCTTTTCAGACTTTTCAGAAAAAGCAACTTTTTCTTTTTCCTCAAGATTATCTATCTCTTCATTAAAAGATATTCTTGACTTTTCTTTTTCTTCCTTGGGAAAAGATTTAGTTTTAACAGGTTTAACTTTTTTTTGTTCTTTAGAATCATTCTCTGACCAGTTAGCTCCTGTTAATTTTTCAAAAAATGATGGTTTTTTAGCCATATGTATTTAGCGAACATCAACAGAGAACAGCGAACAATATTTTGTTCATTGTTCATTGTCTATTGTTCATTAATTTATACAAATAGATTGTTGTTTTTTTAATTTTCTAAAACAATAAGAAACAAAAAGAGCTGTGGAAATCAGAAGAATAATTACTAAGAAATAGAGGATTAATGTTTTCTGTCTGGAGATTGTGATTATAAGATAATTATAGCAAGCGTGGAAAATAATAGCAATACTTAGTCCAATTGAAATAAATATTTTTTTTTGTCTAGTACGAAGCAATCCTAAGGCAATCCAATAGCCAATAATACCAGCTGCCAGGGCATGAACAAAAGTGGCTCCTATAAAACGAAAGCCAATTATAGTAAAAGCTTCTGGCCAGAGCATTGAAGTAGATTTAAAAAGAATGAGTAGATTTTCCACAGCAGCAAATCCTAACCCAGCTATAATACAGTATAGCATGGCGTCAGTTGGTTCGTCAAATACCGAATTCTTAAGAATTTTAAATTTAACTAGTGAATATTTTAAATATTCTTCAACTAAGGCGGGGATTAAAGTAGCAGCTAAAATTATTTTAATAAAACTATTATGCGGGATTTCCGAGAAAAGAGATGAAAATGACAAACTTGGATTAAGCAGCCAAATTAGTAATAATTCCAAAATAATAGCTAAAGGAGCCAATAGCATACCATAGATAAAAATCCTTAAGACCATAGAATTTGGCTCAGGATTCTTGTCTTTCCTTAAATAAAAAGCTAGCCAGATTAAACTAGGCAATAAACCAAGCAGAATGTATAAAAAGTAATTCATGAAAATTAATATTCTGGCCAGTTCTCAATCATTAAAAATTCTTTTTCTTTAAATGGCAGTTGTTGATAAATCGTTTCAGTAACAAAAGGCATAAAAGGATGGAGTAATTTTAGGGAATTAAGAAGAACATGAGCCAAGATTTGTTTAGTTTTTTCGTCGTCTTGTTTTTTAGCTTTTTCAATATATTTATCGCAAAAATCATGCCAGAAAAAATCATAAAGCAAATGCGCTGCTTGTCCAAAGTGAAAGTTTTCCAAATCAGAATTAACTTTTTGAATCGTTTCAGATAGTTTTTTAAGAATAATTTTATCAGCTTTAGTAAGGGAAATATAAGGTTTGACATTGCGAGTAGTGACATTGCCATGGGCAAGGTCGCGCTCAAAAGGTCGAACCTTATGGTCAATGCTTAAAACAAATCGGGAAGCATTCCAAACCTTATTAGCAAATTTTTTCCCCATTAGCATATTTTCTTCGGAAAAATGTATGTCTTGTCCGCCTAATGATTGGTAAATTAAGCCAAATCTGGTTGCGTCAGCTCCGTATTGTCCAACTAATTCCAAAGGATCACGACCAGTGCCAAGAGATTTACTCATTCTTTTGCCGTCTTTAGTTAAAACAGTGGCATGAATAATTACATGACTAAATGGTATTTTTTTAGTGAATTCCAAGCCAGAGAAAATCATTCTACCTACCCAGAGATTGATAATATCACGAGCCGTGCTTAAAACATCGGTTGGATAAAATTCTTTTAAATCTTTAGTTTGTTTAGGCCAGCCCAAAGTTGCGAACGGCCACAAAGAAGAAGAAAACCAGGTATCTAAAACATCAGCGCTTCCCTTAATAGGTATTTTATGGCCCCACCATATCTGGCGAGAAATGCACCAATCTTTAATATTTTTAAGCCAGTCAAAATATACTTTTTCCCAGCGCTTTGGATGAAATTTAATTTGTCCATCCTTAACCGCTTTAATTGCTTTTTCAGATAATTTATCCATTTTTAGAAACCATTGTTTACTGATTAATGGCTCAACAGCATTATTACAGCGATAACAACATGGGATTTGATGAGAATAATCTTCTATTTTCTCTAAAAGACCCTGTTTTTTTAATTTATCAATTACTTTTTCCCGCGCTTGCAAAATTGTTAAGCCCTTAAATTCTTTCCCGGCCTTATCAGTCATTTTTCCTTTTTCTCCAATGACTTGAATAAAAGACAGTTTGTGGTTCTGGCCAATTTCTGCGTCAATTGGCGAATGAGCCGGAGTAACTTTCACGGCTCCGGTTCCAAAATCAGGGTCAATTGCTTTGTCAGCAATAATGGGAATTTCCCGGTTAGCTAAAGGTAAAAGTGCTTTTTGGCCAATTAATTTTTTGTATTTTTTGTCAGCTGGATGAACAGCTATGGCAGTATCACCTAGCATTGTTTCCGGTCTTGTAGTAGCTACGATAATAAACTTATTTTTGTTTCCTGTTAATGGATATTTAAGATACCACAAATAACTCTTTTCTCCTTTGTATTCAAGCTCTAAATCAGACAAGCTAGTCTGGCAGCGAGGGCACCAATTAATTACTCTTTCTCCCTGATAAATCCATCCCTTTTTATAGTAATGTAGAAAAGTTTGTTTAACTGCTTTTTGATAATTAGGATCCATGGTAAAAGCGGTTCGCGACCAATCACAAGAACATCCAAGTTTTTTTAATTGCAATAGAATTAAATCACCATATTTTTTCTGCCATTCCAATACTTTTTCCAGAAATTTTTCTCGTCCAATATCATGACGAGTTAATCCTTGTTTTTTTAATTCCTTTTCAACTACATTTTGAGTGGCAATTCCAGCATGGTCTGTGCCAGGCAGCCAAAGAGTTTTGTATCCTAACATTCTTTTCCAGCGAATCAGAATATCTTGGGTAAAGGCATTAAGAGCGTGTCCCATATGGAGCTCTCCAGTAATGTTTGGCGGGGGGATCACAATAGAGTATTTTGTATTTAGTGTTTTATATTTAGAATCTTTTAAATTATTAGGATTGAAAAATCCCGACTTTTCCCATTGTCGGTAAATTTCTTTTTCATTTTCTTTAGGATTATATGCTTTTGAAAATTCTTTCATATTATTATTACTCTATAATAAAATGCTTTATTAGGCAATTAATTTTAAATTCGCGTTTGCTTCAATTTCGTGCCAGCTTTGTTTAGAAATTGGCTTTTCTTTATGAAATGCAGCAACAGCAATCATAGCAGCATTGTCAGTGCATAGGATAGAATTTGGAATATAGAAATTAGAATTTGGCAAACTATTTTTAACTGCCTGGGCCATTTGCTTACGTAATTCTTTATTAGCAGCTACTCCGCCAGACAGCATAACATTTTTCACTTTATATTCTTTAGCTGCTTTTATAGTTTTGCTGATTAAAACATCAATAGCTGCTTGTTGGAAAGAGGCAGCCATATCATTGATATAATCAGAGGACAATTTTTTTATTTTTCGAACTTCATAAAGCACAGCTGTTTTTAATCCTGAAAAAGAAAAATCAAAATTATTAGAATTAATCATTGGTCTAGGCAAATCAAATGCTTTTGGATTGCCTTGTTTGGCTTTTTGAGAAATAATTGGTCCGCCTGGATAGCCAAGATTAAGAAGTTTAGCAACTTTATCAAAAGCTTCGCCAGCTGCGTCGTCTCGTGTTTGTCCGAGTAATTGGTATTTGCCATAGCCTTTTATTAAAACTAATTGCGTGTGCCCGCCAGAAACTACTAAGCATAATATAGGGAATTTATTTGTCATTACAGCAGACAGCCAATTCGCATATATGTGTCCTTCAATATGATTAATTTCAATAATTGGTTTTTGCCAGTTGTATGCCAAGGCCTTGGCAAAATTAACGCCAACTAAAAGACAAGGGATTAAGCCTGGCCCAATAGTTACAGCTATTAAATCAATTTTAGGATATTTTGCCTGTTCAAGAGCTTGTTTAAGACAAGGTTCAATATTTTTTAAATGTTCACGAGCTGCTAAATTAGGCACCACTCCGTGATAAGGCGCATGTATTTTTATTTGCGAAGAAATAACATTGGATAAAATTCTAAAACCCTTTGAGTTTTTCTCAATCAAAGCGATCCCAGTATCATCGCATGATGTTTCAATGCCCAGAATAATCATAATTTAAGGACGACGCCTCTAAATTGTTTTTCTAATTTATATTAACTCAAACATTGTTTTTTTCCAAATTTTTGGTAGAATACTAAAGATACTGACTGGCCCCATCGTCTAGTGGTTAGGACGTCAGGTTTTCATCCTGGTAACAGGAGTTCGATTCTCCTTGGGGCTGCCATTAAATTAATTGACAAAATAGCATGTATGTGCTATTTTATTTTTAGAAAATAAATATGAAAAGTAAATTATTGACCATAAGTTTGATTATTTGTCTGGGGGCGGTTTTTGGTTTTTCAGTAAAAGCGTTTCAAGGAAAAGACACATATCCTAAGATAGCTAATTATTATCTTCAGCCCTTAGTCCCTAAAAGTCATTATTCTGATTTGGCTGAATATGATTTATTGATTTTAGATGTTGATGTCCAGACAATTGATCCGGATATATTTTCTTTGATAAAAGGAAAAAATCCAGAAACTCAATTTTTTGCATATATCCCTAGCCAAAGCGTTAATACTCAAGATTTAAGCTCTTGGGCCCGTTTTCGCAATATGGTTTATGATAAAGTCAATAGTAATGATTGGTGGCTAAAAGACAGCCAAGGGAATTTTATCAGCTTTTCAAATACTTGGCCAAGCATTAAATTTGTTGATCCAGGCCAGGGCTGGAGTAATTATTTATCAGATTTAGTAAAACAGGATGTTATGAGTCGTGATGTTTGGGACGGCATTTTTTATGATATGGTCTTTGCTAATTTAAGCTGGCTTAACAATGGTGACATTGATATAAATAAAGACGGCAAAAAAGATGATATTGATACAATTAATAATTATTGGCAATCACATATGACTGATTTAATAAATGAAACAAAAGCAAAAATTCAGAATGATCCGTTAATAGCAAATGTTGATATAGCTGATAAATACCAGAACGAACTTAATGGTTTAATGATGGAGAATTTTCCAGCTGATTGGCTGGGCGAAAATGGCTGGTCTATTTTAATCAATCAATATCTAAATGGCTTGCCTTTGAATAATAAATTGCCTCAAATATATGTTATTAATTCAAATACTCACAATCTTGGGAAAATGGAGAGTTATAGAGAAATGCGTTTTGGATTAGCGAGCGCTCTTTTAGGCAATGGTTATTTTTCTTTTGATTACGGAGATCAAGACCATAGTCAAGTTTGGCTGTATGATGAGTATGAAGCTTATTTAGGAAAATCTGTTTCTTCTGCATATAATTTGCTTGATAGAACAACTCAAGAAATTAAACCAGGATTATGGAAGCGTGATTTTGAAAATGGACTGGTTTTGGTTAATTCAACCAATCAAAAACAAACGCATGTTTTTAATCAAGAGGAATTTGGCAAAATAAATGGCAAGCAGGATAGAAGAATTAATAATGGCGCTAAAATTAATTGTGTTAGTTTAGAACCAAAAGATGGAATTATTTTATTAAAAACAATTGAGCGGGTCAGAAACAATACTTTTTTAAACGGAAGTTTTATTCGTGTTTTTAATAAGCAAGGCAATCAGGTTAAAAACGGATTTTTTTCTTTTGAGGATAATTTCCCTGGCCAGAGTCAGCTTTTAATAACTGACATTGACAAAAAGGGTGATTCTGTGGTATTAGTTGATAATAAAGGAAAGATATTCGTATATCAGAATGGAAAAGAAATAAATAATTTGATTCCTTACGAAATGTTCAATAGTAAAATTTCTTTAGCAGTTCACGATGTTAATGAAGATGGCCAAAAAGAAATAATCACCGGAGCTGGCCCAGGAGGCGGTCCTCATGTCAAAGTGTTTTCTTTAGACGGCCAGATGCTAAATGAGTTTATGGCCTATGATGAGAATTTTAAGGGTGGTGTTAATGTAGCAGTCGGGGATGTTAACAAAGATGGCCAAAAAGAAATAATCACCGGAGCTGGCCCAGGAGGCGGTCCTCATGTCAAAGTGTTTTCTTTAGACGGCCAGATGCTAAATGAGTTTATGGCCTATGATGAGAATTTTAAGGGTGGTGTTAATGTAGCAGTCGGGGATGTTAACAAAGATGGCCAAAAAGAAATAATCACCGGAGCTGGCCCAGGAGGCGGTCCTCATGTCAAAGTGTTTTCTTTAGACG
>Ga0233414_10000381_pt1 | contig 19001 bp, 14 predicted proteins | sample Na_anoxic_10_MG_FD_189020 | JGI IMG/M metagenome (GOLD analysis project Ga0233414, IMG submission 189020) | Seawater microbial communities from Saanich Inlet, British Columbia, Canada - Na_anoxic_10_MG | ecosystem: Environmental > Aquatic > Marine > Inlet | place: Canada: British Columbia... | reverse complement strand
ACCTTTATCTAATGCAATTTTCTTTTGTACAATACGTTCATATTCCATCATACTAGTAGCACCACGTGAAATAACGCCTTCTTCTGCAGCCAGCATTTGGTTTAATTTTGGGGCATCGTAACCTAATCCATATCCTTGTGATGCTGGTTTTGCATAAAAAGTCATAAGTTGTGGAGCTGAATATGCTTGTCCAGACAATGGTGATTGCCCGCCATACATAAATCTATCATACATAGAGCCTTTGATTTTTCTATCTAACCTATTGTAGTGTTGTCCAAATGTTCCTGTAAAACCTGTAGCTGTAGATTTAGCTTCTCCTGTTACTCCCCATTCTGGTCGTACAAACTGAGTTGGTCTATCACTAGCAGACGCAAATGCACCAAGTGGACCAAAAAGATCTTCTCCAAGATTTCTGGTAGTAAGCGTTCCAGAACCAGCAGCACCAGGTGAAGTATAAGGGTATAATCCTTGTCCTAAAAGATTAAGAATATCATCTCCTTGCATACTGGCACTATATGCAATAGCTTCTTGAGATGTTAGTCGCGCCGAAGCCAAACCACCAGAAGTTGTATACCTACTACTCCATACAGCTGCAGCTCTATTACCAGAATCACGCAAGTTCATATGTTCAATTAGTCGCTGATTTTCATCTAATACGTGTCGTTTAAGTTGAGCGTTTGTTTGTGACTTTTGCACAGATTCAACAAGACTTTGTTCGTACACTTCTGGGAACGACATAATATTACCACTTGCATCATATGCCTGACGTGTAACATATCGAGTATTAAGATTTTTCCCGCCGTATGTAACTCCAGTATTCGCTAGTGGCATTGCAGCTATTTGCTGGTCATTAATAGAACCAATCATCATAGGAGTAGTAATTCCTTTACTACCCATAACATCATTAACATTTTGATATGACCAAGTAAGAGATACATTAGCTCCTGCCGCTTCAGATACCCTACCTTGTATACGCATAGCATTTTTGCGCGCCTCAGCAGAAAGTAAAAAATTATTTGCATCAGAAAAAGTAGCCTGTTGTATATTGCCTAATCCACCAATAGATATATCACTTTGAACACTTACAGCACTGCTAAACCCTTGCATAGATGCTTGGAAAGAACCTATATCTCCAGAGTGTCTTTGTACAGCAGCTAAACCTGCTTTATATGCACCAGAAGCAGATGTTTGTTTATTAACTGAAGACATAGCACTTAAGGCTTCTTCATGTGTTAATGCGCCACCACCCATAAGAGACTGATATGTAGATGCATGTATATTTGCAATAGATTCTACTGCACCAACTCTTTTTTCAAAACTAGATATTCCAGCTTGAAGTGCTTCGTTAAATATATCTGAAGCAGGAACAGTATTTTTAATAGCATGAAAACCAGTAAGGTTTTGAGACTGAGCAACTGTTTGGCTAATAACATCAGTGTTAGCCATGTTCCATGCTTCTTGAAAAGATCTTTTGTTTTTTAAAAAAGCATATCCAGCAGCACCAGTAAATGCAGTTCCCGCTGCAATTTCCCAAGATGTTCTATTGTTATCGTTAATAACCATCTATCTAGCTCCCATAAATTTAAATGTATCTTCAACTAGTTTTTCTCGACCATCTACAACTTCAATAGTATATTTATCTCCTGCAAGACCTGCATCAATTTGTGATTGTGTTATTTCAGTTTGGTATTCACTAAACATTTTACCAAAAGCACGAGATTTACGCGCTACTTGATCAGGACTTTCATATGTTTCTTCTGCTTTCATCTCTTCTATAAGGTCATCATCGATATATGGTTTGTATGCTAATCCTTTTTTTCTTTTGCCCCACAGGTCAAAATCATGAAAGTCAAATCCAGCATTTTCAACATACTGTAACTTAACATCTTCTAGATCAACAGACGGATGCCAACCAAGCCAATCTGCACCTGGTAATGAATGTGTTTCAAAATACTCACCAGCTTTCTGTTCTCTCATCCAATCATCAAACTCAACGTTTCCACCTGTTTCTTTCTCCCATTGATGTCTCATATCTGGCGAATAATCAAAACCTTCACTTTGACGGTACTTAGCGGAATCAGCAATTATACGATTATCATTTTCCGTAGCCATCTTTGCATCTACTTTTACTTGCGCTGCTTTAGAATTCTGTTGCATCCATTGTGAGCGATATAATCTCTTTTCATTTTCAGGAATAAGTTTTAATATTTCATTTCTATCTTGTTGACTTTTTGCATCGCGAAAGTCCTTGAAGAAATCTCTTGATCTACGCGGTAGTGCTCTCATAATACTAACGGGACTTTTAAAGGTATCTACACCAAAGACAGTACTTTGTCTTTGTTGTCTGTATTTGGCTGCAGTTCGCGTATCTCCTTCTATTGTTGCTTTGCTTTCAATTCGAGATGCCTTTGTCCATTTCAACATGTCAAAATATTCTTGTATATTTCTACGTTGTTGAATTTCTTCAGGAATTTCTTCAGACCCAAATGCACGTTTCATCATATTCCATGCAGGTCTAAGAAAATTCTCTATTGGTTTGTCCCAGAACGAAGCGCTAGTACCAACAGCTTCAGTAGCAACATAGTCTTCAATTGCAGATCTTTGACGAATAAGTTTAGATGCTGGTGAAAATGGAGTCAAATATTCTAAAGGAGTCTCCATACCATGTAAAATCTTTTCAGATAACCCACCAACTAAACGATCTAATTTAGATAATTTAAGTTGTTTAAATTCATCTTGTAATTTGCCGCCAGTGGCTAAATCTTTTTCGGCCAGTAACGAACCATAATCCTGCCCGTCTACCATAGCAACACCCTTCATAGTCGGACCAGCAGCTGTGTCTGTATATCTTCTTGATTCTAAGGCAGCGGTTTGTATATTAACTTCTTTACCAAGCATAGTTTCGCGAGTAAAAGCAAGTGCTGCTTCTGTATCTTTTACATCACCTATGCCAGCCAGATTGATAATTATATTACCGTATTCTTCAGCACGTATTTTACCTGGAGCCAAAACCTCTGAGACAGTAATCTTTTGCTTACTGAGTTGTTCTTCGGCAAAAACATAATTATGAAAGTTTTTACGCTGTTTCTTTTCTTTTACTTGTTGTTCTGTATCGGTAATAATTTTTATTTCTGCTGCGCTCATAGTATGCATTTGTTCTTTGGCTTTCTTTAACATTGCTCTATATTCTTTACTCCACATTGCAACGTCGCCAAGTATTTTTAATTTATGAGCGATAGGGTATTTTTCTGGATCTATTCCTTTAACTTCTGGATGTAGCGCGGCGTATCCTGATCCTGGTAATCTAATTTCTGCTTCTTTAATTTTGTCAAATGGATTACCATGTTTAAGATCTAAGAAATATTTATCAGGCATCCATGATGGCATAGTATTTGTAAGTGGATTATATGTATCTAAGTAACTTCTTGTACGCGGAATAAAACGTCTAACAATTTCTGAAGTTCCCATTCCACCACCAACATTTAAATGATCCCATAACCAAGACTCAGCACCAGTTTCTTTTCCCATAGTTGCCATGGTTTGTTTGTTTTGAAAAGTTTCTTCACGGCCAAAGATAGCCTTCATGATAGATGCTTCTGTAAAACCCATAAGACCAACAGCTTCTCTACGTCTATAATTTAATTCATTAAATAATTGACTGGGATCATCTGGTGCGACTGGCGCGCCAGCATAAGCTCCACCAATTATTCTTGAAGCTGTTGTTTCTCCTCTAGCATCTGTTTGATATAAATATCCTCCCTCGCCACGTTTCCATTCTTCTGATCTTATTTCTTTGCGAGGTTTAAATATTTTACCAAATGTAGCAGCGACGATAGGACCTATAAAAGGTATTTCTTCTCCATAAGTACCTGTCATTGGTGCGGGTCGTTCATACTGATACTTTTGTTCGTAGTGATATTTCCAATCATCAGAACCAAACAGTGCTTTAAATGGATGAAGTAATGGATCATAGTCCCATTTTTCAGATTCATCCCCGTATAATCCTTTTTGATAAGCTCTAGTATTTAATCTAGCTATTGCGTGTGGTCGATAGTATTCAATCTTTCCACCTTCATATGGTGTACTTTTACCAAATTCCCACCAGCGACCTTTACGAACAGCAACTTCTTCTTCGCCAGAATACATTGCCTCTAGTTCTTCAGGAGTATCTGTTGTTCCAAAAATTCCAGCAAGTAATGCACCTGGTCTACCAGATAAAGCAGAAAGAGTAAGTGCAGTTAAACCATAAGCTGCAATACCAGCTGCGAACCCAAGCCCTACGGGACTTTTAATCTTAGACATTTGACCTAGTAGTGGTATTTTGGCTATTTTACTACCAAGTTTAGATGACCACATTTTTTCCATTGCTGCAGGCGCACCAACTTTTCTTACATTGTCAAATGCATGGGCCATAGGTGTTTTTGTACTTATGCTTTGGGCTATTGATACTCCGGCAAAAGCAGAATAACTTCCTAATCCAGCTATCATAGCTCCAACGCCACCAAAACCTAATGCAGTTTTATAGCTGATTAGTCCTGGTGTAAGCTCTTCTTGTTCTTGAAGTGTTTGTGTAAACCCTAATGCTTCTGATGCTTTTGCTCTGGCAATATTTAAATCTGTATATATAGAAGCCACGCCAGCAAACAAACCATTCTCAAATCTTGGAGAAACACTTGCTGCTAATCCCAGTGCAGCACCAGCAATTAAACCTACTTTGCCAAATTTCATTCCAGGTTTACGGCTTATCATTGAACCAATAGTTGCACCACCAGCTGTGTTTAAAGCAGCAGACCAAGGAGAACCTTCTGACTGTAAATAATCAGCATATTCTAAACCCTTCCATGCTGCTCCAAGAAGCATAGCTTTACCAACATAGCGACCTAGTAACTGTGTAGCTGTACCAGGTTTTACACCTAATTTAGACATACCAGGTATTTTTTCTGCTATTTTAGATATACCTGGTAGTTCAAGCGGCGACCTTAAAAGAATATTTAATCTACTAGCTGTAGAGGCAGCTTTGGCACTAAGAAGTTTTCCTAGTGTTTCGGCCTTGACTAAGTTTTTAGCAAGACCTTCTGACAATTTGATATCTCTGCCAAGTATGCGTACTTTTTCACGTAGACGCGCACCAATAATTAACCGTTGTCTTTGAATTTCTGGTGCTTGTCTATCAAGCCATTCGCTGTATGGTAATACAGATTTAGATTGTTGCCACTTATTACGTAATATAGCATCGTTTAATGATTCGTGTTGACCAAGCTGAACACCTTCTGCTCTTGCATAAAAGTCTGCAATACCAACACCTTTTTGAGAACCGGCCTCAATATTAAGACCCATACCAATTAGCTTGCCAGTGCCATCGCGAACCTCACCAAAAATAGCACCAGTTTTTGTTAATGAATATGATTTTGCTTGGCCAAACATAGCTTTAAGATGTTTGCCATAGGCACCAGCTCTAATATCGGCAGCAGATGCACTAATTGCACTCCAGCTTTCAAGAGGAGATAAGAATTCAGATACACGAAATGTTCTAAGTACACCACCAGGAGAACCAGCTTCAATTGCTCTTGTAGTGGACAGGTACTTATCCCAAATACGTCCTGTTTTTGTTGATATAAAACCAGAGGCGGTAATACCTCCAGTTATAAGAGTTAATTTGGCTAAATTACTCTGATAATCTTCTAGTCGTTCACCAGGAGTGACTGGTTGATCTCCAAAAGCAATACGTGAGTCAACCAAAACACTTAACCTCCCTTAATCATCTTGCGTCTAGCAGCCATTTCTTCCATTTTTGCTTTGTATGCAGGATTGTCTGTTATTCTATGTTGTCCTTTATTGCCATCATGATCAAATCTTCTATAATCTCTACTGTCTTGACGGATAGTGTTTTCGATACTAACTGATTTTTCTGGTTCTGCCTCTTCAAATTTTAATCCTTCTTGTATTATACCGCTATCAAGCATAAATTTCTCTGCTTCTACATATATTTTAACTAGTTGTTGGAAGTTTAATTCTTCTAAGTCAGAAATTTTATACCCGCCAAACACACTACATACAGCACGTTGCATATTAGAAATCATACTATTTGTAGTAGAGCGATATATATCTAAAAGATGTGTAGTGTAATCTTGAAAACTATTGTCAGATCCAGATAAATATAGAATTACTTTAGCAATTGTTTCGGGAATGCCAGCATGTATCTCTTCGTTATGTATTGAAAGATGTTCATCAATAACAAACTCTTGGAAAATATGCTCATATACTATACATTGCAAACTATAATTTTCGCCTATAGTATTTAATACTTGTGAATATTGTGATGCTTGTTTAAAAGAAGGTAGTCGAAAAATTACCTCTGTACCTTCAAGGTCAACAATAAACAGATCGTTATCTGTTTCGTTGACACCATTAAGTACATCGATAAGACTCATTATAGCTTAATTGTAATATTAGCTACAGCTGCTGGATCTAAAAACAAAGAATGAATACGAATTTGCTCTGCTAAAAGAGGAGCAGTACCTGCTGGTAATCCGCCTTGTGTAGTAGAGTTGAATGCTGGCCACAATGTACAACGTTGAGCTATGTGGTCTTCTTTCTTTTCTTCGTTAAGGTTGGCCCAAGCTTCATTTGCAAGAATTTGTTTCCACTCTTGTCGTTTCAAATATCTATACAAAAATACACGATCATCAATTCTTAAAACAAAAACATTACCATGAATTTGTTTCCATTGTCTTAAATGTGCTTCTGTTGGTGCTTGGTCGCCAAAAAGTTCTTTAAGAGTTTTAGCAACATATGTCATAAGCGCATCAGGATCAGTTGGAACAGCTTCTTCTTTTGGTTCTACTGCCTCTTTAGGAGGCTCTTCTGCGGCAGGCTGGGGCTCTGGTTGCACAACAGGTTGTGGTGCTGGCTCTGTAAACACAGGAACTGCAGGAGCAGGCTGAGACATTGCTGGCATAACAGGAGCAGGAGCAGGAGTAATTGGTTCTAATGAAGATACATCAAAACTAGGGTCTTCTGCTTGAATTGCATCTAATGCATTTGCGATTTTATTAGGTGGTGTCATAATAGGTAAATTGCCTCCATTTTCATGTGCGTCAATAAAACTTCCATCAGTAATATTGTTTTTTTGTAATACTCTCATTTCTTCGACAGGATCAAAACTAGTGCTTTGTGGTCCGTATATAGATTCGTCTAGTTTTTTTGTTTTTGGGTCGAAACCAAGCTTAGACATCTTTTCAGCCTGAGCAAGTTCTTCACCGTACCTAGCCAACACTTGTGGCTTTAAGGGACGTTGTTCTGACATTTATATTCTCCTTGTTTTAATTTTTTTTATGCGATGTTTCGAGCGATCCAAGAGTAAGTTTCCATAATCGGCTCGCCAGAAACCTCAATTGTTTGAGCTTGGCCAGTAAAAGACAGGTCCATGATTTTTCTCACGGTATGATTGGCAGGTTGACGTGACATATCGCCATATACAATCCAAATGTCTATGTTTGGATATTGATCAAGTCTTCGATGACTTAATACTTGTTCGTTTGTTATTGGGTCGTCCTTGGGTAAATTTTTAGAGAATAATTTATCTCTTACTAGTGGATTGTTACTATCGGAGCCATACCATATGGCATCCTCAAAGGTCTCTGCCCAATTTTCAAACTCATTATCAGGAAGAGCACCAAGTTCTTTCCAATAACGATTAAAGTTTTTATTTTGCCTACTAGAATCAGCAGTATGTTGCCAATCAAACATCTGTTCTACATTTGCCTCCATTACTCTTTTATTACTAGCCGCTTTTGCTGCTGCTGTCAAGCTATTTCCTGCTTTAGAGGTATCATAGTAGTTAATTTTATTACCATTGGCATCGACAGAGTATCTTGGTGATGTCCAAAATTCTGTATGTGCCTTGTTCCAGTCTTGCGTATCGCGCATATGACGAGAAGCACTAACGGTATCTTGAAACCTTTGCATTGGCCACATTAAATATCCAGCTTCTTTAAAGGCAATAGTTATAGTGCCCTGTACAATAACATGTCCATCTGCTAAAAAACTATAATATTGATTACTGTATCCATATACTGGAGTCTTAGTTTGTTGAACACTAAACTGTATATTTACAGCACTATCAATAAGAACATCGCCAATCATAATACCAATCTGAGATCCAGAAAACCAATCATACTCATAGGCATTGTTGCCTATGTTATTACCAGTGATAAAGTTATTATTATGATCTTTTAATCCCATTATATAAACTGATTCCTTCTGTGCAAATGATTATTTTGAAAGTTTTTATTTGCCAATAATGTATCTGCTTTTATTGACCATTCTTCTTTTATACCCTGACCATCAACTGTTCGCTTATCAACAAGTCTCATAGGGTCAAGATCTCTTGCTACATACTGTACTACATTTTCAGAAAAAATGTCTTCAATAGAAAAAGTAGATCCTTCTGATATGAATTCTACTCCCCAAAGCCCCATATGAGAAAGTGCCCCGTATTCATTTGCGAACACAAGACTAATGTCTAATGGTGGTAATTGATCTGATAAATTGGTTGTATATGTATATTTATCATGGTCGCTAGTTCCAGTATTGTAAAATTTAAGATTAAGACCAAGTATCTCATGTAATACATGTTGATGGAAGACCGTAAAAATCATACTCCCACCTATCGTCCTTGGCCCGCGAGTATATGCCCGTGGATATACAGAACCTAATGTTCTTACAGGTGCTTTTTCTCTAAAAGATTGATATGAAATAGTTTGTAGTTCTGCCAGTACTTTTGATGTTGGTATATTACCAAGGACCTTTAATTCATCTTGAAGAGTACCAGTAGTAGAACTATATAGATCTATTTCTTCTTGTAATGCCAGTGAATCGGTGCCTTTATTAAGATAAGATGGTCCGTGAACTATGCCGTTTAATTCTGAAGTTAGGTTTGCAATGGCTGCTTCATTTTCTGATATAAAATCTTGAATCATTTTTAAAGTTTCAGAATGAGGATGAGGATAATGAACAACAACTTTAATGTCGGCACCAGAAAAACTACCATAACTAAGATAACTAGATGCCTGTGCATAAGTTGCAACTTCGTCTGGGGTACCAGCTATCTTTAATGCTTGGGTGGGTTTTAAGACAGTACCAGCTTTGGTTCCAATGTTTGACATGAATATTCCTAACTGATAAAGACAGGGCTAGATTTCTCTAGCCCTTTATTAGATATATGATTAACCTTGCATATCTTTATGTATACCTTGACTTACCCAAGGCATTAAACCATTGGCTATATAGGTATAGCTATGTTCAGATACAATATCGTCAATAGATACGCCGTAGCCAGAATTCATAAGTTCGATACCTAGAATCTTCATAATAGAAAGTGCGCCGTATTCGTTCGCAGCAGAAAGAACAACATCAAACGGAGGAATCTGGTCAGCATACCACGGTAATGCTTTCTTTTGGTCAGAACCAGCTTCTGTAAGATTCTGTTCTTGTTGGTCTATTGTCGCGCCAGGAGTATTGGTGCTAGTACCAACTGATGTAACAGATGTACTTGCGACTGGTATTGTTTCTCCGGCTGCATATTCAGGACGTAAATCATCTTTATCAGATAGAAAATACAGTCTACGACTTTCTTCTTTTGGATCTATGTTCGCCAATTCAAACATCAGTGGTTCGTGATCAAACTGTATAAACACCAAAGAACCTGCAATTGCACGTTTACCACGAGCAAAGGCTCTTGAGTCTGCACTTCCCATTGTATAAATAGGAGCTTTTTCACGCGACACTTGGTAACTGATACCTTGGATACTACCAATAGTGTTAGCACCAATAACAGCTGTAATGTCTACGCCACTGAAGCTATTATAGCCTCTTGTGAATGCGCTTTGTAATGCCATTATTCATTAACCTCCTTATTAGCCAGACTTGCTTAGTGCAATTGTTATATTAATCTGACGAATTTCGAATGCTGGTATCAGTGTTAAGCTGACTTCGACAACACCCTGTACTTCTTGTTGAGGAGATTGCAACACGCTAAACTCCTTGTAATCTTGTAAAATAGCATCTTTCTTAGCCGGTAACAATACTTGATTTTCAACGGCATTTTCCATCGAAGCGCGCTTAGAACCACCAGTACCGTTACCAATAAATGGATCAAGAACCAAACGACAACCATCAATAATTGTTTTAACAATACGTACAGTTGAGAGACGTTTCCAGTCAGAATTAGGTAGAGTAGCTGTAGGTGCATCTGTAATAACAACACCGCCACCTGTTTTGCGACGTATAGTTACAAATCCTGCTGCAGTAAGTGCATCATATTTAGGTAATGTATATTTATAAATAATACTAGCGCCAGTTACAGGTTTATTTGTAGGTGCAGATGCAGGCGGCAGACCAATATAAAAACCACCATAAGAGGCAGAGTATGGTCCAAGATAACCAGCTGTATACCAGTTGTTTCTCAAGAAAACAGTATCAGCAACAATACTGATATATTTACCAAGATCAACAGCAACATCATTGTCATCTAATTGTTCGGTACCATCCATGAACTCGCTATCAGTAAGAATAAAACCTCCACCAAAAGCGCCAGAGCGATGAGTACTCATACCAACCATAAATTTATTACCAAGTAGTCCGGTACCATTGTCTGAAGCAGATTCAATAGTTTCTACACCAGTAGAATCATTAAGTGTCCAAGTTGGTGCAGTCCCATACCATCTAGATTTATCTCTAAGACTATTGGAAGCTGGCGGAAGAACCGCTGTAACACCAGTAGCATCTACGATATCAGTACTGTAGTCATAAAGAAAACGAGCTAATTGATATGCAAAGTTGACTTCATGAAAGTCTGCAGTAGTTAATGAAGTACCATCAATTTTTGTAGTAGCACCAGCGCTACCAGCACTAGGATAAATATCTGCTGTGCCGTCGCCATTGAAATCCCACCAGAAATAAAAGTCTCCTTCATACTCTTCTACGTATACTTTACCAAGAGAATCTATATCAAGACCAAGCCGATAAGCTCCAGCTGTTGGATATGATTGACCTACAGGAACTACAGGAACAACTGCTCCAATATAATGTCCTTGATCTACTACATTGTAGTCATCAAGAAATATATCCATAGGAACAATAACATCAAAGTCTTCCGCTAAAAGATGTTTATAAGCTACATAAAGTTGCTCATAGAGTTCCATTCTAGAAAGACTAAGGCCATCAGTGCCAGCAGTAAATTCTGTTCCAGGGTAAGTTGACGAATCAACTGCATCTAAATCTACAAAGGTAGAAGCAGAACCAATATCTACTCCACCAGCAACAGCACGAAAACCACTTACTGTGACTTCAAATTTTTCAATCGGATTAGTTTCGTCATTGTCAAATATAACAAGATTATCACTATTTCTGCGTACAACCAAACGACTTTCAGAGTCGTCATAATACATTGAATAATTACCACCAGCGTCAGCATCTTGCTCGACAGTAGTAATTATAAACCCACCAACACCAAGTGCATCACCAATACCGGTCAGCTCTGCAGCAGTTGATCCAATTCTATACAAGGCTATTTCTTGTGCACCTGTTTTTAGTGCTTCCCACATACCTTGTATCAATGTTCCCTCGTTACCGAATGCAGATCTTGCTTGTGTCGTTGTAGGCGCTACATAAAATGTATCACCATCACCTTTGGCAGATGTTCCAACAATCAGAACGCGAGGTGCTCTAGACGTAGGCTCTGGAGCTAAATTACCATCATTCTTATAGGCTTTTACGCCAGGAAGATTAGTTAATACCATTTTGAAAACCCCTCCTAATAATTTGATAATTCCACTTTTAAGATAACATCTATAAGTTCTTGTGAACTAAAGTGGAAAGTATCATCTGTTCTCACTATATAAGTGATAGGGTATTTAGTTAGTTTTAGTTCATCTATACTTTTACGTTCACGTTTTCCAGTTGATTGTTCTACAACACGGAAACCGTAAAGCCGAAAATACCAATTATAAATATCCATTGTTCTCTCAAACCATAAAAGCCTTTGTCTGGCAATTTTATTGGTGCGAGCGTAGATATTAAAAGTAATCCAATTCTCATAGAATCGACCCATTGTAACTAGTTTTTGACTAGGTGCCTCTGGATGATCAGTAATAGCTCTAAGATGAGGAACTACTTCTTTAATTTTTCCTTGGCCCGCAGGACCCTGTGCAAAACTGCCTGGTATCCTAGAATCAAGGAAAAAAGTTATTGCTTCTGTGTCAACTGTTTCTGGTGGATCTTCTTCTACAACTAAAATTCTGTCTGCCTCTGGAACTCCTTCGTAGGCTTGTTTTGAGGTAACAGCATTCTGTAACAGTCCAAAAAAATCATCTAGTTCACTACCAGACTGTGGAGTCCTTGGAACTACATGTAATTCTTCTAAATATCGACCAACCAAAGTAGCAACAGCTGCTTCGTTATAACGTACACGTGTCCCTGTCGATTCTATCGATGGGACTTTCGTTATATTGTCTAATTTAACTACCATTATTACATCCCTAGTTGTCGATTCTGTACACCGTAGTAAACGCTCCATTTACGTTCTTCTACTGCACGAATCCTCCAGAATTCAATTCTACCATTATCTGACCTAAAAGACGTTGCTCCAATGATTTTAAAAAATAAATTTCTAGTTACCGGAGACTCTGGAACGCCATTTACGTCAAGTTTTACAGTGATAATATAGTCATCGTCTGTAACGATATTACTATATTCTACAAAAAAATGATCACCAACATATTCTTTATTAGTGCCAGATCGTTTACGAAACGAAGTTTCGTCTCTATAATAAAGAATTTTTAATTCATCCCAATAATAACCCATGCCTAAACAGCTTCTGCAATAATGGTCTTTGTCTGCTTCGTCTGTTATAGGATTTCTACACGCACATCTAACAGGGTTACCATTGCCATCTCTGCGCATTTTTCTCAAAAGACCATAGCGTCCTTTAGCTTCTTCATCTATTGCACCATGCAATAAACGATATATTTCTTGACGTAAATCTAATTCTTTTCCACTTGTAGAAGTAGGATATAAATTAGAATATGGACTTGTACCAGCCATTATCTTCTCCTCCATGAAGAATTTCTCCATGTTCTTAATCGTCTACGACTGTTATTTGTAGCTGCAGAAGTATTTGCTGATGGACGATAAGATCCAAGGCTATTTGTTGACTCCCACTGTCTTTCTACAGTAATAGCATCAGAAGCATTTCGGCCTTTGACTGTCCAGTCTGGTTTAAGTGATGCATCAGGTGTAATTTCTCCACCTGTTTGAACAGCAACTTTCCAGTATTCAATACAATCTTGCAGGTCATTTATTGTGTCATTTAAACCATCTCTCGCACCATCTCTAGAAACACTTAGGTCTCCAAGTTGCTTTGACATTCTATTTGTGAATGTACCGTCTGATGCAATAGCCTTGACTAATATTAACTCTGCTTTACACGTAGTAAGTTCGCGCCGAGCTAAATTAAAATATGTTGCATTTGGAATAACAGTAACAAAAGATATACCATCTACATATATTGATGCCTCTAAAATAGCAAACATAATTGTTTCATCAGTAACACTTGCAACTAATGGCCCAAGATCAAGCCTAATGCGTCTCAAACTTGTGTAGATTGGTGTGTATTCTGTTGAAAAATATGTAATATATTCTTCACCTAAAGTATTACCATCAGTATCTGCTATGTCTTTGTCAAGTGTAACAATAACAACATTATTGATATATAACTGACCAGGGTCCAAATCTATTTGTAGTTGAGTTGTACCAACTAATGATACTGTAAAGTCCAATTCTTCTGTGTATGTAATCTGATTAATAGAGTCAATGCCAATTGCTGGTTCTGCACGAACAGCTACATTGTCAACAATAGTTGCAGCATCAGTAGGTGTAGTATCAGTAAAAGTAATAGTTATTCTTTCTCCTGTATAAATATCACTAGAAATAGCAATACCATATTCTCCACCGGCTGGATCTACTTCAGATACACTGAAGGTTGATACCCCTGTAGTGCCAGCAACAGAAGATGTTAAAGTGTCAATTCCACTTACACTTGAAGTAGATGGAGGTATTATGATAGAACCGCTGCCAGATGAAAAAGACCATCTATAAGATGCAGCAAGTGCTAGAAAAGGAACACATTTTATAGTCCATTGATCGCCAGTAACAAATGTACCGTCTGGATCACATGTAATATAAACACCATTCTCTAACTCTCTTTTACCTGTTACAGTAATACCTGTATATACAGTAAAAGGATCACTTAGTCTCCACCAACTATATGTGGCACTTCCAGTTGCTCCACCGCTTGTAATTTCAACTACATATGTAATTGCTGTAGAGCCAGTAAAGCCACCGCCGCCATAAATAATACCTGTGCCAGTTAAGACAATAGGTTCTGCATCAAAAACAGTTCTAGTTCTAACACCACTATCAAAAGCGTTTGTAGTGTCTTCGTCGCCAGCAAGTAAAGCTTGATAGTCTTTGTTTGGCGCAAGTACCGCATTAGGAGTAAGAGTAGCAACTGTACGCCATAGTGTACCATCGCCATCATAGTCTACTTCACTATCTAGTACAGTAGCACCAGAAGCATCTACTCTACTAAATGAAACTGAGCATTGTACAAAACCGGGAAAGTAAGGTGAATCTAAAATATCTTCTGCATTAAGTCCAGGTTCTTCAAACGGGTTCATCTCGCCGCCGAAGAAAACACCTTGGTCAGGGCCTGTTAATACAAAAGTACCAGTATTGATAGAATCTTCATCCATCTCCTGGTCAAAAGTTACAGTAACACTATCGCCAATAGCAATGCCAGAAGCGCCATTGGCTGGATATACACTTACTATATTCGGTGCGGTTGCCAATTAAAAACTACTCCTCTTCAATATCGAACTCAAACTCATCGGCGAGTTTGTCTATTTCACATTGTTCTGCTGTTGGTTTAGGAATATCTCTACCATTGTTTCCAAGGATCTGTGCAAATCCTTCAGCATCTCCCTCTAACTTTTGAAGTTTTGCGAGTGCTTTGAATTCACTAATCAATTTATGTGATGCCTTAAACTGTTTTTCTTCTACGGTAATTTTTTCAACCATTTCCTTTAAAACAGCTTTTGGGTTTTTTGGTTTTGGTTTAGTCATTTAAAAGCTCCGCAATCTTTTTGTCTATTATTTGTATGACTCCAACTCTATTTTGTTTTTCTTGTTCAACTTGTAAACAAGCATAAAGAAATTTCAAATTATCATTATCAGTCATTTGTTTAATAGTTTTTTTAACTGTATTCCCATTTTTACTTAATAGTATTTGTGCATTTGAAATGTCATTTTCAGATGGTTCAACATCCTCAACTTCATCTTCATTGTCATTATCAATAGTAACAGAAAACACTTCTGGAGTTAAGTTAGATTCGTCTTCTTTTATGTCGTTTGTATCGACAGAAAAATCTCCTTTATGATACCCAAGATCACTAAGTTTGTACACTCTGTGATCTGTAGCGTCAAATAATTTAATTTCACGCATATTAGAAGCATGATCAATAATTTTAACTACTTGCACAGGTAACAGTTCAACATTAATAAAATCACTTATAGTATTTTCTTTTGTTAAACTTGCAATATCATCTAAAAACCAAAAACCACTTTCGGCTAATTTGATTTTAAACAACTTCATAACTTTTCTCCTTGTTGAAAGGCTAAGAAACAAAAAGGGAGAAGGAGACCGACTTCTCCTTCTCCCCTTAACTTAAAACATTGCGTCAAAAGACGCTACGATTACAGACCAGTAATTGCTGTAGTTACATCTAGTGCAGCTATACTACCGGCTGAAGAAATCGTAGGCTGGATCGGGAATGCAATTTCATTCGCGACTACAGGTACATTGCGCATAACGCCAATACCCAGGCCATCTTCATAAATAGCGAAACCATAACGTTCTTTCATTTTGATTTTGCTACTATCAGTAGACATATCTTGCCATTCGTCCATTACAACATCGTGATCAACAACGAGAGCACCAAGATTATTAGAATCAAAGATCATAATATCACAAGTGTTGTTGTTAACATTAAACGGAGCAAAAGGACTAACTAATACTGTAAGCGGGTGCGGGAAATAACCAGGAATAACTGCTGGAGAGTTTAGATTTTGGTCTAAACCAGAAACAGAAGTAGGGGTTTCCGAACCTGCATTACCACTAGGAGTAAACGTTCCATATCCACTTGGCAGACCTTGTTTGTTCTGCGAAGAGTTGGCCCATGGATTACCGGATTTAGCCATATTATGGTTTTGAAACCAGCTACCATTACCAGTATTTTTTACAATACTTTGAAGCATAGGATCAATCATCCACATAGACCAAGCTAGAGGATGCATAAGGATTGTGTTAGGAACAAAACCCTGCATCATAATATGAGCATATGCCTTTAAAAGATCTTCCATACGACAGGAACCGTTGCCAGCTCCAGAAATGCTACGACCTGTACAAGTACCAAACATTGAAGCTGTTGGTGTAACATTATCAAAAAGAGTTACGCCCATTGCAGTAACGAACTCCATACCCTTTTTCTCTTTTTTACGAGCGAGTGCTTTAGTAGCAGCCCTGATGTGCATATTGATCACGTCAAACTGAGAAAAGCGAGCCATTTCTTCAGTTATCTTGAAGGCAAGACCTGTCTTACCAACATTGATCGTAATGGAACCAGGGGTGATCTGCAGTTGCTGTTCTGGATAGGTCTGGTTTTCAGCCAGATCACAAGCAACTAAAGAACCTATAGTTGGAAAAGTGATTCGTGCAGCAGCAGAATATTGTACCCTGTCCAAAAGACTAGGGATCATCAACATAGGCTCTACAGGTTCACGTATAATATCTTCGACAATTTTCGGCATCCAAGCAGCAGCATTTGGTGTAGCGATAACATCCTTATACTCGTGTTTGGCTTGAGTAGCTGAATTAAAACCATTGTTCATCCAGGTATCTCGGAAAAGTTCATAACTGTCGCCGAAGGCTGTGTCTTTATTTTCTACCATTGTTATTATCCTCCTTTGACTTTTTATCTAAAGATCAGGTTAACAATAATCATACGCTCTGCAGCGTTTGCATATGTTAATTGATCAGTTCGTCCACCAGTAGCAGTGCCAGGAGCTTGCATGTTAGCAACGGTCTGACCCATGTGATTAGTAGCGACTCTATCTAAATAATCTCTAGAGTGACGGCCTTCTCCAAAAATTGTGGTTCCAATTACTTGACCGACGATACCAAAAAGGTGATTGTCGATAGTTGATTCGAGTTGATTCGAAATAACACTATTAGTTGCTTCAGTATCATACTCTGGATCTGCGGCCCATGGATCGCCAGCAGCATCATAGCCAGGACCAGTAGCAATATCAAGAGCAGCTTTAATAAGATTACTATGATCATCAAACGTAAGAAAGTCACCATAGTCAAGATTACCAGTGGCACAAGCAAATGTACTAAGCGTATTAGTAGCACTACCTTCAGCCATGTAATGGTAATAAGTTACTGTACCGACTACGGTAAATGGACTAGGAATAGCGTCTCCACCATCTTCGAATACAAAAAGCATTCCAACTTCATAATCCATAAAGAAATCGCCAGCAGCACTCAACGAAGAGATAGCTCCTACTTCGCGGGTTAATCCACCGAGCGAAGAAGTAATTGCACTATCTTCTGTAATATGAGCTACGGGATAATTAACGAACATATAACCAATTACACTATCACCAGCAGTTACGCCGCTATAACGAGTAACTTCTGCAATTTGTGTAGAATTAAACCAACCAGCAACACGAGGAGTAGTTGTGCCATCGAAGAAATCTTCAAGTACACCATTTGCTCCAGCGGTATTATCATTTGCCATAGTTTCAGTAGTTGCCAATGCAGGCAGTACTGGAAACGTACAAGTATAGTCGCAAGTTACTGCGGCAAGAGCTTGGGGGCGAAAATTGTGTTGGAAAAGATTTGCTGGATTATAATGATCTGTACCAGCAGCCTTATAATAATTATAAGATGCAAAACCGATTGGATTTGAAATAAAATCCATTGCATATTCGTCATGACGGATCAGACCGCGTTCACGAAGTGCATTAGTAAGTTCATCTCTAGTGTAAGAACCAGCCGCAGTTAGTGCAACACCAGTTGTAAGATCAATAACGCCTTCAGTTAGATCTGTAGCAGTATAAGTAAGAGCAGTCGCACCAGAAGCAATATTCCATGCTTTGCGCAAACCGGCAGGAACGAGATCGCCTTGGCGTGATTCGCTAACAACTTTACCAGAAGAAACTACAAAATAAGTTTCATATTCTTTTTCGTATCTTTGTACTGGCAACCATGGAGCTGGCATACTCTCGAAATGTGGGCGATGTGATTCTGACCACTCGAAGTTCGGAGTGAGTCGTCCCATTCGATCCCAATATTTGTGATTAGCAACATATCCTCTAGGAATTGTCATATTTGTTTACCTCCTTAATCTATTCAGCAACTTCTTGTTTTTTTGCCGAAAGACTATTAAATGGTATGATTTTTTCATCAATAACTCTAAGCCCTACCATTTTAACATAAAAATTATTTGCATTCACAATATCGTTATTTTTAACAAAATCACGAATCTGCTCTATAGCTCTTATAGCAGGAATAGATAAGCCGTCTGGTAGTTGATGATTATCGATATCAGTATTATTTACAGGATCTTTTATATCCTCTACTGGTTCGCGACTCATTCCACTATTTATTTTAGACACAACGTCTTCAATTTTAAAATCTGCCATAATGACAGGTGTTTGTTCTACAATATCAATACTATTGAGAGAATCCATAGCATTCTCAACGTTCTCAAATCTACCAGTTAAAGTACCTACAAGTGCTAGGTGATCTTTTTGGGCTGCTGTTAGTGATGCGCCAAGTTCGACGTACCTATCTACTTGTGCCATATAATCAGCTATTT
>Ga0233414_10000379_pt1 | contig 19027 bp, 21 predicted proteins | sample Na_anoxic_10_MG_FD_189020 | JGI IMG/M metagenome (GOLD analysis project Ga0233414, IMG submission 189020) | Seawater microbial communities from Saanich Inlet, British Columbia, Canada - Na_anoxic_10_MG | ecosystem: Environmental > Aquatic > Marine > Inlet | place: Canada: British Columbia... | reverse complement strand
AACCCTTTGCTCTGGCTCATGTGAAAAGTGCGCTATTTATATCAACCATTATTGGAAGAAGGAAAAGATGTTGAAGGGACTCTCACGTAAAACAGATTGAGACCTTTGCAAAACGCCCCCTTTTGCCCAATCTCTGCGTCAGACTTAAATTTTAATCCTCGAAATATTCAATATATTCCTGCGGTTAAAATTTTTGCCTTCCTTGACCTTGACCAAAATTGGGCATTTTTCAAAGGTCTCAGATTGTACTTGATTCCTTCTTAGAGATACTCAGATTAATCATCATAAGTTCTTTGTCCATACCCCACTTAACTGACCACATGCAGCCATTATATCCTTTCCTTTGCTTTTCCTGATAATGGCTGTGAAATGGTTATTAATAAGGGTTTTCTGAAAATGCAAGATGTTTTCAAGTGAAGGGGAAGACAGGTCCGAACCTGGAAATGGATTTAAGGGGATTAGGTTAATCTTAGATCGAATGCCAGATAAAAGCCTTGCAAGTTTTAGGGCATCCTCATCGCTGTCATTTATGTCCTTGATAAGGATATATTCAAATGTAATCATTCGCCTGTTTGGAAGGGGAAAAGCCCTGCAGGCCGAAATGAGACTTTCCAGGGGATACTTTCGGTTAATAGGCATAAGGGAACTGCGGGTTTCATTATCCGATGCGTTTAGAGATATAGCAATATTAACTGTGCTATCCTTGCCCAACTGTTTCATCTGAGGAATAAGCCCGCATGTGGAAAGAGTCACCTTGCGATGGGAAAAGTTCATGCCATCATCGCTGATAAGATTGCGGATGGCTTTTAAAACTGCATCATAATTAGCCAGGGGCTCACCCATGCCCATTAACACAATATTGGTCAGGCGATCCGGCTCATCCATAGATCTTTTTACTTGAATGACCTGGTCAATGATTTCGGAGGATTTCAGGTTTCTTTTTAGCCCCTGTTTTGCTGTCAAACAAAACCGGCAGCCCATGACGCAGCCAGCCTGAGATGAAATACAGAGAGTGAAGTGGTCCCTTTCCGGAATTAGAACCGATTCAATAAAGAGACCATCCGTTAGTTTAAAGAGATATTTCTTGGTACCATCTTTGGATACCAAGGTTTTAAACTTTTCCAGATGGGTGATATCTGCTTTTTCATTTAGAAGGGTTCTAAGAGATTTTGGGAGTTCGCTCATTTCATTGAATGATCCGGCCAGCCTCTTCATAAGCCAGTTTCGGACTTGACGAGCCCTGTAAGCCTCAAGGCCCAGACCTACCGCCCATTCCTCCATTTCATGCGCACTTAGGTCTTTGATGTCAATTTTCATTTGGACAATCCGGATGAGGCCGCATTGCGCATGGTCCTCAATTTAGCCAATTCCCAGACGTAATCATATAAGTGAAGACCTTTACTTGATGCGATGATCTCACCGTCTTTGACGCCTATACTGGAAGCCATATATTCTTTTAAGAGTTGGATAGCACCCAGGTTAGCTGGAAAGCCGTTCCATAAATCCCAAGATCGGAAATAGATGATAAAATGGAGCCTTCCGTCCTTAATACGTGTATCAATACCACGAAGGCATGGAGGGTCATTGAGATAGATTGTTTTAGGGTCGCCAACAGTCATATATGCCTGATTCGTTTCATAACCATCCTCCTTGTACATGCAAATGACTTCTTCAATCTGTGGCTCCAGATATTGTCCGTAAGTATAGTCTTCACCAGGTTGTTTCGACGAAGTCATAAGATAGGGAAGATATTCCTCAAGATAACCATCAGCAACGGGGTTTGGGATTCCAAGTGAAGGAGGGATATCCGGTAGCAGAGGCCTGACATTTGGGTATTTGATGTGTACTATACTATAATCAAATTCAAGTCGCTTTTGTCCCTTATAGCTGCCTCTATCTACTACATACTCCCTACCTTTCTCAATCAGCTTGTAAACGCATTGAAACCAGGCGTCAGGCAGGTCACGTGCTTCAATAAACTCCAGTATCATATTCGTATTTCTCCTTTGAGTTATTTTTTATGATCCTCTTTTAATTACTTTAATCAGTTTTTTTCTGAATGCCCGGTTTAGGATTGTAATAACCTGTTTTTCAATGTCCTCCCAGGACGATGAAATTTCCTTTTTCATACGAATCTCTTTCGGCTTGATGTAAATTTCCTTAATACCAGGGATAGACATTATTTCTCTAACTATCTGCGCACCAATGACCCCCAACCGCCATAGTGTATCTTCAGAACCTTTGTCAAGCGGCTTTTTAAAATGTTCCACTCGAGGGGAAGAGATTTCAATAGTAGTAATAAAGGACTTTATTTCAGGGTTTGGATAGTTATAAACTATAATTTTTGGGTTGTGCATTTGGAGTCCTTTTTCTATTTATATAACTTGAAATTCAGATCACTTTCATTCTGGGTCCTTGATACTGTGCGGTTACTTTAGTATAATATTTTTTCGCTTATTTGGCGAATTTTTTCAAGGTCAAGGATGATGGTTTCGTAAAAAGTCATATTCCCCCTCCCCTGGTGGGAGGGGATAAAGGGGAGGGAGTTTTCGACTTTTTACGAGATCATCAAACTATTACAAAGAAATAAATTTTAATTGTGATTTTATAGACTTCAATGTAAAGTTTATATATATTTAATAGTTTCGTAAAAAGTCGGAAAATGCCTTTTTCCGTCATTCCGGCGAAAGCCGGAATCCAGTGTTTTAAGGAACTTATGACTGACCTGGACCCCTCCCGGACTCGATCCGGGATCTGCCGGGGTGACGACTTTTTACGAGTTCATCATATTTACCTTGTTAAAATGTCTTATGAGATTCAATAAAATTAGTAACATTAATAAATATTAAGGAGGATTATTGAGCATGGAGATAAAAACATTAGGTATTATTGGTGCTGGGCAGATGGGTTCAGGGATCGCACAGGTTGCTGCGGCCAGCGGCCTATCAGTTGTTATGAATGATATAAAAGATGAATTTGTGGAAAAGGGATTCTCTGTTATTGAAAAAAGTCTTGGCCGAATGGTTAAGAAGGAAAAGATAAGCCAGGAAGATCAGAAGGCCATTTTGGATAGGATAGAGGGCTCAACTTCACTAAAGGATATGGTAAAGGCAGATTTTATAGTTGAGGCTGCGATAGAGAACGAGGCCTTAAAACTACAAGTTTTTGAGGATTTGGAAAAAAACTGCAAGGAAGGAGTTATACTTTCTTCAAATACATCTTCCATTTCAATTACCAAGATTGCGGCAGCAACAAAAAGGCCTGAAAAGGTGATTGGTATGCATTTTATGAACCCAGTCCCTATGATGAAGCTCGTAGAAATTGTTAACGGATTAGCCACCTCTGATGAGACGTTTCAGGTGACAAAGGATCTGACATTAAAATTAGGAAAAACCCCTGTACCTGCAAATGATTTTCCAGGTTTTATTAGCAATAGGGTGCTTCTGCCAATGATCAACGAGGCTGTTTATGCCCTTTTTGAGGGCGTTGGCAAAGCTGAAGATATCGATCAGGTCATGAAATTAGGGATGAATCATCCCATGGGCCCGCTGGCATTAGCTGATTTGATTGGCCTGGATACATGCCTTGCCATATTGGAAGTTTTGCATCGTGGATTAGGCGATGATAAATACCGGCCTTGCCCCCTCTTGAGAAAATATGTGGATGCTGGGTGGCTTGGCAGAAAGACAGGAAAAGGGTTTTATGAATACTGATTTGTTGCTATAACAGATCTCAAAAATTTTTGCTGATTTTGGGGTAATATTTTGGACAAAAGGGTGTGTTTCTAACTCAAGATTTGGGTTCAAGGTTCACAGTTCACCGTTCAGGGGTTAAAACCTTTGAACCATTGAACCCTGAACCTCATAACCCAGACCGACATGATGTCCAATTTTTGAGCAAAAGCCTAAAAACTATGGGGGTTGCAGTCACTAAATAAATAGTTTTTACGAGGTCTGTATAATAAGCACCTGCGATTTGCAAATTTTGTGGCATTATTGTATATGTTAAAAATGAGGCAAAAAGGGGTATTTTGCAAAGGTCTCGAAACAGCCACAAATAATTGAGGCGAAAAGCCATGGCAAAGATATTAATCGTTGATGACGAAGAACATATCCGCTACCTCTATTTAGAGGAATTAAACGAGGCCGGCTATGAAGTGATAACAGCCGATAGCGGGTATAGGCTTTTAGAGCGAATTGAGAAGGAAAAGCCTGATCTGGTTGTACTGGATATCAAGATGGTAGACTATAACGGACTTGATCTGTTGCAGGATATTCGAAACAAATTCTATAACCTGCCTGTTGTGCTCTGTACAGCCTATGACACGTTTAAGGAGAATATGAAATCTATTGCAGCGGATTTCTATGTGATTAAATCCTTTGACTTGACCGAGCTTAAGAGCAGGATAGCTATGGCCCTGGAATCTGGCAATAAAGCTGAGTAAGATCTTTGTAATGACTGATAAACAATGAGTTGACAAAACAAGGCCAAGGGGGTATTAGGATACCTTCATAATTTCAATTATTCCAAGTATGATGGTTTCGTAAAAAGTCGAAAAATACCATTTCCCGTCATTCCGGCGAAAGCCGGAATCCAGTGTTTTAAGGAACTTATGACTGATCTGGACCCCGGCTTTCGCCGGGGTGACGACTTTTACGAAGCCGTCAAGTATAATTATTCCAGAGGAGCAGTTATGAGTGAAAAATCTGATATAAAGGTCCTTCTTATCGATGATGAGCAAACACTGCTTGAATATCTGTCCAAGCGGCTTTTAAGGGAGGGGTTTACAGTTAAGGCTACGTTCTCGGGAGAGGAAGCGATAGAAGCGGCCACAAACGACAATTTCGATGTGGCAGTCGTGGATCTCAAAATGCCGGGAATAGACGGTGTGGAGACCCAAAAACGGCTCCATGAGATCCAACCATTCCTTCAGTGTATTGTTTTAACTGGGCATGGCTCAGTTGAAACGGCCCTTGAAAGCGGTCAGGAAGATGCATTCCAGTACCTGCTCAAGCCGATTGACTACGAGATCCTTGTAAACACCATAAAGGATGCATATGAAAAGAAACTTGAGTCGCAGAACGTCAAGTTTCGCGAGGATGTAGAAGGGATCTACAGGTCCGGCTTAGGAGCGAAAGGGATAAGAAAGGCCATTAACAAATTACGAAAGATCTATGGAATCGATTGATTCCCTTAAAGGCGAACTAAAAAGGGTCTCTCAGGAGCTATCCAGCCACAAAATTGAGCTCCATCAAACCAGGGGATACCTTCAGTCCATTCTCCAAAATTCCAGGGACATGATTTTTGCTACAGAGGTTAGCGGCCTTTTGATCTCATTTAGCAAAGGGGGTGAAAAGATTCTGGGATACACCTGGGGAAGTGTTGCAGGTGATTTCATTAAGGATTTTGCCAGTGACCCCCTGCAATTTGAAAGACTCATGGCTGCTTCCCAAGAGGAGGGTAGTGCCGTTCGATTGGAGCTGCCTTTCCGTCACAAAGATGGACATACCGTATATTGTGATGTCTCCTTAATTAGCCTGACCAATACCAAGGGCCAAAATATAGGTACCATAGGAATATGCCGAGATATTACCCGCTGGAAAAAACTCCAGGAAGATCTTATTAGGGTTGATAGACTGGCGGAAGTAGGCCGGATCGCATCAGGTATCGCCCATGAAATCAATAATCCACTTGCAGTTATTAATGAGGTTTCAGGTTGGGCTGGAACTGTGGTGTCTGATGCCAAAGGATTGACACATGAAGATAAAAAAGAACTTGAAACAGCCGTTAACCACATTAAAGAGCAAACCAGGCGCTGTAGAAATATCACACATCAACTTCTGGGCTTTGTAAGGGATTCGATACCTGACAAAGCAGAGTTTGATGTCCACAACTTAATAAAGGGAATGATTAAGTTTTTAAGACCAGAGCTTAGATACTTGCCGATAGAAATTGTCTTCAATTTTCCAAAAGAGCCCCTTTCAATAAAGTCCGATCCCAATATGATAGAGCAGGTTTTTTTAAACCTGATCACAAATGCAATCTATGCGATAAAAGAAAAAGGTTGCAATAATGGACGGATTGAAATAAAAAGCAAAAAAATCGATTCTGGGATTGAAATAAACATTGAAGATAACGGGACTGGTATTTCTGAAGAATATAAGACAAAAATATTAGATCTGTTTTTTACTACAAAGCCACCAGGTAAAGGCACTGGTCTCGGGCTTCCCATCTGTCAGAATATTTTAAAGAATCTTGGTGGTAGCCTAAGTTTCAAAAGTAAATTAGGGGTTGGGACTACTTTTACTGTTCAAATTCCTTTTTCATAATTACGTAATTTCAAACTTTCAAAGGGATCTGAATGAAGAAAAAGCGTATTTATCCTTTCTTACTGACATTCCTTATCATGTTTGGTCTATGGATTCTCCTCTCCGGCCGATTTGATATATTTCATTTAATCTTAGGTATAATCTCGTGCTCAATTGTTGCCTTTTTCTCAGGGGAGCTCTTGTTCCCAGAGTCAAAGACAAAGGATCTTCTGCGGACTTGGATGCGTTTCATAAGATATATACCCTGGCTGCTTTACCAGATTTTTCTTGCCAACCTCCGCCTAATGTACCTGACATTTCACCCAAAGATGATGGAGCTCATTGATCCGAAGATAATAAAATTTCGAAGTAGGTTGAAGAGTGACCTTTCCCTGGTGACTTTTGCCAATTCCATTACGCTGACTCCCGGAACTATCACGGTATATGTCTCAATAGATGGGGATTTTAGCGTACATGCTATTGATAAAGAATCCAGTGAAGACCTGCCAGGCGAGATGGAAGACAGGATTGTTAGGGTATTCGGTGAAGAATAATGGATAATATCTTTTTATATTGCGGTCTTTTTTTGAGTTTATTAATGATTCTCTCGCTTTACCGTGCCATCTTTGGGCCTACTGTGTTAGACCGTTTGATTGGCGTTAATGCCATTGGAAGCAAGACAGTGGTATTACTTATCCTGATTGGTCTTATTTACCAACGTGTAGACATGTTTGTTGATATTGCTCTGGCGTATGCAATGTTGAACTTTATTGCAGTATTGGCGGCCTCCAGATATTTCCAAAAACGGAAGGGGTTATGATGGATATTCTTGTGATTATACTTTTGATAATTGGGCTCATATTTTTCACGGGCGGCGGAGTGGGCATTCTTCGGTTTCCTGATTTTTATTCACGTCTCCATCCAGCCGGAAAACTTGATACCATGGGTTCACTCTTGATGATGTTTGCCTTGGCCTTATACAACCTGCATCATTTTTCCATTGGCGATCTCCTTACCTGTCTAAAGATCATTCTAATTGTTGTGTTTGTTTTTCTATCAAGCCCCACTGCTATCCATGGCATTGTGGATGCAGGGGTCAGGGCTGGATTTGTTCCGTGGACCAAAGGAGAAAAAAGGAGATAACATATGATCTGGCAACTTGATCTGGTTATCCTGACCTTAGTTGTTGTGACCGCTATTGGTGCCATCTCGATCAAAGACCTTCTGGGTTGTGCCATTCTATTCAGCGCTTACAGTTTTATGATGTGCCTGCTTTGGGCCATTATGGGCGCTGTTGACGTTGCTTTTACAGAGGCCTCTGTAGGTGCTGGAGTCAGCACTGTCTTTTTTGTAGCAGCCGTATTCCGTACCACAAGGAGGACAAAAGATTGAAACTTATAGCCCTTATAATCGTTATCCTCAGCGGCAGCATCTTGCTTTACGCCACAGTTGATTTTCCGGAATGGGCAGACCCTGCATCCCCTGCACATATGCATGTTTCCCCCCATTATATTGAAAAAACAATGGAGGAAACTTCGGTACCTAATATTGTTACGGCAGTACTGGCTGACTATCGTGGTTTTGATACGATGTTTGAAACCGCTGTTATTTTTGCGGCCGGCGTAGTTTGTTTTATTCTATTACGAACCTTTAAAAAGGAAGAAACTAAAGAAAGGCTCTATCGTCATACCTTAACTGATATAACTATTCGCTTAAAAGATGATGAAAAGATACCTTCTGTTTTAGATGAATTCGAGAGAATTGATACACAGTGGACCCCTTATGATTTGGTCATTAAGACTGTATGCAGAATACTGATCCCTTTTATTCAGCTTTTTGCCCTTTATGTCATTGCGCACGGACACCACAGCCCTGGCGGAGGGTTTCAGGGTGGTGTTATCCTTGGAGCCAGTGTAATACTTCTCGCTATTTCCCAAAATCTCAGAATCGCCCTCGTGTATATGCGTGAAAAAGTACATGCGCTCCTTTGTCCAATTGGCGTTCTTATATATGCAGGCACAGGCGCCTTGTGTCTGCTTTTAGGGCTTAATTTTTTAGACTACAGTGCCCTGGCATCCGTTCTATATGTAGACCCTGTTACTGCACGATCACACGGTATTCTTCTTGTAGAGATCGGTGTAGGGGTTGCAGTAATGGCAACCATGATTTGGATCTATAACAATGTGTCCTCATCAGGAAAATATGATGAAGGACTTTAAGGATTGAAGATTAAAGATTGAAAATTGAAAACCTCTTTGAACAGTAGTTAATCTTCAATTCTCAATAGTCAATTAATGAATTACGGTTCGTCTAAGACACTCTTTTAACTTTAGGCACTTTAGCTCACTTTAGACACTTAATTTTCGGATCATTTATGCCCGATTTAATTTCAATCATTGTAGCAAAATACAACTACTGGATGTACATCATTCTAATGATGATCGGCCTTTATGCCATGATTGCAAAAAACAATCTGGTTAAAAAGGTCGTGGGCATGAACATATTTCAGACGGCCATTATCTTGCTTTATGTATCTATAGGCGCCAAGAAAGGGGCCACAATTCCGATCTTAGAGCATGTCCACAGCGAACAAGCCCATGCGGCCGGCTCTCACATGATTCAATCTGTAGAATATATCAATCCGTTACCTCATGTATTGATGCTCACCGCTATCGTTGTGGCCGTGGCTACCCTCGGCGTGGCTTTGGCCTTGCTTATTAGAGTCTATAACCGACACCAGACTTTGGAAGAAGACGAAATTCTTGCTCAGATAAGGGAGAAATGAACCAACAATTACCTGCACTCCTTATCATTGCTCCATTTTTATCAGCCCTTATTATCAGTATTGCCGGATGGGTGAATAAAAGGCTGTGTTTTCCTATCGCGGTTGTAGGCCTGAGCATAGCAGCCTGGTCAAGTGTTGGACTGCTATTGAGGGTGTTGGATGAGGGGCTGGTCCTTTATCGGTTAGGAGGGTGGGACCCGCCAATGGGCATTGCATATTATGTGGATCATCTCAATGGGTTGGTTCTGACTGTAGTTTCAGTTGTTGCACTCCTTAATTTAATAGCAAGCAAAAAGACTATTGAGCAGGATTTCCCGGAAAAAATAGGTCCTTTCTATACACTATATGTCCTTATGGTTACCGGACTTTTGGGTATCGTGGTTACCGGGGATGCCTTCAATCTATATGTGTTGTTAGAGATTGCAGCCCTGACAGGATACGGTTTGCTTGCCATGGGTGAGGACCGCGCCCCTCTTGCAACTCTTAACTACCTATACATGGGTACTATCGGGGCCTGTTTTTATCTGTTAGGTGTCGGGTATCTCTATGTTGTCACCGGTTCATTGAATATGGTGGATATTGCCAGGATCTTACCTGCCCTTTATCAGTCTAAGGCCGTATTGGCTGCGTTTATGATCTGTATGATCGGGGTGTGGCTCAAGATGGCCTTCTTTCCTTTGCATGCCTGGCTTCCCAATGCATACACATATGCTCCATCTGCTGCCAGCAGTTTGATCGCACCTTTAGTTACCAAGGTAATGATCTATGTGATGATACGCCTCATACTGACCGTTTTTACTCCAAAGTATGTTTTTTCGACCCTGACAGTGAGTGAACCTATTGTGTGGCTTGCCGTCATTGCCATTGTGATGGGCGCTATATTTGCCCTATCGGAGCGGAATCTCAAGAAGATGTTAACATATGTCATTATTGCAGAAGTAGGTTATATGGTTGGCGGTGCATGGCTTGGGAACCGAGCAGGGATGACTGGTGCTATCCTCCACATTGCAAATGATGCCCTCATGACCCTATGCGTCTTTTTAGTTGTAGGTAACATTGTCTATAAGGTCAAGGGGTATGCCTTTGAGGATCTCAAAGGATTGTTCCGGAAAATGCCCTTTACAATGGGAGCCTTTGTAATTGGTGCCTTGTCAATTATTGGAGTTCCTCCCACCTGCGGCTTTTTCAGCAAGTGGTATCTGATCTCTGGGGCTATTCAGGCTGGCCATTACGGTTTTATGGTGGCATTGCTGTTCAGCAGTCTGGTCAATGTGGTTCTTTTTTTCAGGGTTATCGAGATAGCATATTATGAGCCGTTTGCTGAGCATCATGGGCATAACTCTCTTCCTGAACAAATGGCTGAGGCGCCTCTTATGATGCTGGTTCCGCTTTTGATCGTTGCCGCAGGCCTGGTTCTGGTAGGTATGTACACAAGTGATATTGTGAACCACATTATCCAATTTGCTATTCCGAAAGGGCTTGTGTGATGGAAACAATCATATCTATAAAACCATTTTTGGCTGTCCTGATCTCATTAGCAATTACGCCTATTCTCGTTTCAAGCAGAGCACCGAATGTCCGAGAAGCATGGACCTTTGTGGCGGCTGCCATAAAGTTTTTGATCGTACTCTCTATGCTTCCAACTATTCTGAAAGGGACCGAGATAGTTTATACGGTGGCTGAGTTCCTCCCTGGGGCGGCAATCAAATTTAGGGTTGATGCCCTGGGCATGCTCTTTGCCCTTGTTTCTTCTTCTCTATGGATTATCACGTCAGCATATTCGATCGGATATATGCGGGGGCTAAAAGAGCACAGCCAGACCAGGTATTTTTGTTTCTTTGCCTTTGCACTTTCAGCAACCATTGGTGTGGCCTTTTCTGCAAACCTCCTTACGCTTTATCTATTTTACGAGATGCTTTCTTTGGCTACCTATCCATTGGTAACACACCATCAGGATAAAGAGGCTCGAAGCTCTGGGCGAAAATACCTTCTTTACATTGTGGGAGCCTCCATAGGATTTGCTCTTCCAGCAATGTTGATATCATACAACCTTGCGGGAACCCTGGAATTTGGAAAGCAGGGTTTCTTAGCTGGAACCGGACCTAAGCCCTTGATGGCGATCCTTCTTATCATGTTTATTTTCGGGTTTGCCAAGGCAGCAATTATGCCTCTTCATTCATGGCTTCCTGCAGCCATGGTGGCGCCTACACCGGTGAGTGCCCTTCTGCATGCAGTAGCCGTTGTGAAAGTTGGCGTATTCAGCGTCGTTCGCGTCCTTACCGGTGTCTTCGGAGTAAAACTCCTGTTGGATTTTAATCTTGGCACTGTTGTCTGCTATATTGCTGCCTTCACAATCATAACTGCATCGCTCATTGCACTTTCCCAGGACGGGCTAAAGAGAAGACTTGCCTTCTCAACAATTGGCCAGCTATCCTACATTGTACTCGGTGTTGCGCTCCTTTCTCCAAAAGGGATGATCGGAGGTATGACCCATATTGCCATGCACGCATTTGGCAAGATCACCCTCTTTTTCTGCGCAGGCGCCATCTTTGTAGCTACGGGGAAAAAGAATATCAGCGAAATGGTAGGCATTGGGAAAAGGATGCCTGTAACCATGATCGCCTTTTTCATAGGCTCCTTGAGTGTAATCGGTCTCCCTCCCACAGGCGGATTTTTCAGTAAATGGTATCTTGCCCTGGGGACGCTTCAGGCCGATAACTGGCCTATGTTAGTAGTCTTGCTTGGAAGCTCTTTATTAAATGCCGCGTATTTCCTGCCCATTGTATATAAGGCATTTTTCTGCACAGAAGAAGAGTCCATGTTTGAGAATAAGATAGAAGAAGCACCATCCTGGTGTGTGGTATCCTTGGTGATGACCGCAATTGGTTCCATCGTACTCTTTTTCTATCCCACGCTGTTTCTTAATTTAGCATCCCTCGCCATAGGTAAATAATTGGAGGAGACATGAATCAAAAAAAAGAATTCGATTATTTTGACAGACCTGAAACCCAAAAGAAATTGTGGATCATACTTTATATAGCATGCGGGCTCTTGATCGTATCTGACTTCTTTACCCACAGGCATTCGTACTTTGGGATTGACAGTTTTTTTGGATTCTATGCACTTGTCGGATTTGCCTCGTGTGCGGTTCTTATCCTGTTTTCTAAATTAATAGGCCGGGTATTAAAAGTAAAAGAGGATTACTATGATAAATAATTTTCCTCCTGCGGCAATATTGATACTTGGCGCCTTGTTTGTCCCCTTTTTTAAGAGTAAGGCAAAAAATTGGTATGTTATTATACTGCCAGTGGCCGCCTTTTATTTGATCTCCCAGCTCCAGGTCGGTTCTTCATGGCAGGTTCATTTCTTCGGATATGATCTTACCTTTCTGAGGGTCGACAAACTCAGCAAGGTATTTGGGTATATCTTTACGCTGAATGCTTTTGCGGCTTTTATCTATGCCTTTTATCTGAAGGACAACACCCAACACATAGCTACACTGTTTTATGTAGGAAGCGCTCTCGGCGTTGTCTTTTCCGGGGACCTGGTTTCCTTTTATTTTTTCTGGGAGGGTATGGCTGTCGCATCTACCTTTCTTATTCTGGCACGCAAGACCCCAAAGGCTCAGGCGGCTGGCATGCGTTACATCTTAGTGCATATGTTCGGCGGGCTTTGTCTACTAGCAGGGATAGTGATATATATAACACAGACAGGCACGGTTACCTTCAATGCAATGACTGACCAAAACCTGGGGACCTGTCTTATCCTGATTGGAATCTTGGTCAACGCTGCGGCACCGCCCATTCATGCCTGGCTACCCGATGCCTATCCAGAAGCAACCGTGACGGGTGGAGTAATCCTCAGCGCCTACACCACAAAGACCGCGGTCTATACATTGGTGCGTGGATTCCCTGGCTGGGAGATACTTATTGTAATAGGCTGTATTATGACAATATATGGTATTATATATGCCTTGATGGAAAATGATATGCGACGAATCCTCGCCTACAGCATAATCAATCAGGTGGGTTTTATGGTCACTGGAGTTGGTATAGGGACCATGATGTCCATCAATGGTACTGTAGCTCATGCATTTTGCCATATAATCTATAAGGCGCTTCTCTGGATGTCCGCGGGATCGGTTTTGTACATGACCGGAAAAAGTAAATGTACCGACTTGGGTGGCCTTTACAAGACCATGCCATGGACCCTGATATTTGGAGCAATTGGGGCTCTTTCTATATCGTCCTTTCCTGGAACAAGCGGATTTACAAGCAAATCTCTTATTATAGATGGAGCAATACACGAACACTTGGTATGGGTCTGGATGATTTTAGAAATAGCATCGGCAGGTGTATTTCTTCATGCAGGAATCAAATTTCCCTATTTCGTCTTTTTTGCCAAGGATAAAGGCCTTAGACCCGGAGAAACCAATAAATCAATGCTCCTGGCCATGGCCTTTATGTCTTTTATGTGTATTTTCCTGGGTGTCTATCCTCAACCGCTTTACAACATTTTGCCATTTGATGTCCATTATCAGGCATATACCTTTAATCATACAATTGCCCAGATGCAACTTCTTATGCTATCGGCCCTTGTCTTTTTCCTTTTTCTCCCGTTGCTCAAGCGAACAGAGACCATCTCTATTGATACCGATTGGTTTTATCGTAAAGGAGGGCAATTATTTTTCCGAATCATGGATAAAAGTTTCAATGGACTTAATAAAAGTTGCGAACGTATCTTCGTCAACGGCTTTACAGGGTCCCTCACTCGGTTTTCCAAAGACGGAAAAGCACGACTTGCGCTAATTCCACTGGTCAGCTTATGGTTACTAACAGGCGAAAGAGGAAAAAAACTGGAGATGAAAAAGACGAAAGTTTATACTGACCTCTTAAAAGGGACGCTGCCTGTGGGTATTGGGGCGGCGGTAGCAGCAATTTTTATTATGATAATTTTTTTCTTAAGCTAATTTATGATAAGTCCGTAAAAAGTCGAACAATTCCCTCTCCCTTGAAGGGGTGTAGGGTTGGGGTGAGGGTGAATACAGAGCCATTTCATCTAGTTACGTCCCCCTCCCCTTTATCCCCTCCCGCCAGGGGAGGGGGACCCCGACTTTTTACGAGGTCATCAATTTATGGTGTAAATAAGAAACTTCTTTAGGGAGAACCTATGGTATCATTAGAGGATTTAAGAAAAATTTATATTCTTGAGAGCCTGACTGACGAAATGCTGGAAAAAATGCAGTCGGTCTGCCAGCTGCACTTGTTCGGAGACCAGGACGTTATTTTCAAGGAAGGGCAGAAAGCAGAAAATTTCTATATGCTGCTGAAGGGCAAACTGCTTTTAGAGGTAGAAGTCTCCGAAACAGTCATGATTTCACTCGGCTCTATTAAATCCGGTTATTCCTTTGGCTGGTCTGCATTACTTAATGGTGCATCACACACCAGCTATGCCATATGTAGTGAGCCTTGTGAAGTTTTGTCTATACCTGGAAGAAAGTTCCAAGACCTCCTTAATGAGGATCACATAATGGGATATAAAATCATGGAATTCGTATCAAAAATTCTTAAAAATCGATTAGAACGACGAACATCTCAGTTTTTGAAGGTCATGTCGAAACATCCCGATCTTCAGAAGCTTTTAGGGCTCTAAGAACACACATAATAAGGTCTCCAATAATCTATGATAACAGTCCATTAACCAGCTTGAGAAGAATCCACGGTTTCATTGGCTTCTGAATGTACCCCTGTGGGGCCGGGATATTGAAATCCTGCCTCATCATACGTTCTTCGAACTGTTCACCTTTAGAAATCCCCGTTACAATAATAACAGGGATATTTTCTGTTTCTTCATTAGCCCTAAGCTCTCGAAACATTGTAATCCCGCTTTTTTCAGGCATTAAAATATCCAAGAGAATAAGATCAGGCTTTTCAGATTCCACTTTTCCCATCCCCTCTATGCCGTTAGTTGCACTTATAGAGGTATAACCATTTTCCTCCAATACTGTGGAAGCAAAGGCTATTTGCTCGGAATCATCATCTACTATTAGAATTTTCTTTCCCATGATTGATAACTCCTTTCATTAACTCCTATATGGCAGATGTATTGAAAAGGTACTTTCTTTCCCAGGATCAGATTTAAAAGTGATATTTCCGCCTTGTTCATCAATTATCTTACGGGTAACAAGTAAGCCAAAGCCACTACCTTTGGAGCCCTTGGTGGTAAAAAACCGTTCAAATAGTTTTTCCTGAACTTCTTGAGTCATACCCATACCATTGTCCGTAATATCAAACCTGATACCACTCTCTTTTTTACGGGTCTTTATTACAACAGACCAATCTTTCTCTTTATTTGAATCAAATCTACAGGCATCAATAGCATTTGTGACTAAATTGAGTAAGCATCGATGAAGACCATCTGGGTCGAGGTAACATGCATTTATAGATAAATCAAAATCTTTAATTAGTTTCACCTTGGATTTCTTAGCACTTTCTTCCATAAGATCAAAAACCTCTTGGGCAATACGATTTGGAGAACAGGATTCAAGCTCAGGCTCACGTTCTTTTGAATAACTCAACATATTCATAACCAGATCAGAGATTCTTGCAACATTGTTTTGGACCATACCCCAGCCCTTTGATAAAGTAGCTTGTTTATCCTTCTTTAAGCCTGTATTGACCATGTAAATCCCGCCCTCAAGTCCGTTTAAAATATTCTTTATATAATGGGCCATTCCAGCGACGGTCTGCCCAATGGCTGAAAGTCGTTCATTATCTATTAATTCTTTCTGCAAGCGCTTAATTTCCCGCAAGTCTTGAAAAAAGTAGACAGCTCCTATTTCATCGCCGTTTTGAAAAAGAATTGTCCCTGATGTACGAACAGGGATTTCCTCATCATTTTTTGAGATGACAGCACTCTCATAATTGACAAGCCTACTTACTCCCCCATATGCTTGACTACTAAAACTCTCTTGTATCATTTCAGAGATGCCTTGAGGGAATATTGCCTCCATTTGTATTTTGCCAATCACTTCATCTGCTTTGAACCCTAATAAATTCTCAGCTCCTTGATTAAAAACGATAATAGTTCCGTCTTTTTTCGATGCAATGATACTGTCAATTGAACTCTGGATAAGATTTTTTTGAAAATCATGAGATTTTCTCAATTCCTCGGTGGCTTCCTTAACCATAAGCTCCAGATTTTCAGTGTATTCCCTAAGTTTCTGCTTCATCCATAATATTTCTTGAGCCCGCTTGATAGCAACCATAAGTGCATCATCTTTAACTGGTTTGTTGATGAAATCGGATGCCTCAAGTTTAAGTGACTCGATGGCCGATTCCATATCACCATGTCCAGTGATAACAATGACTCGGGTATCAGGATCTAATTTTTTTATTTCTTTTAAAACTTCGAGACCGTCTATGCCAGGCATCTTGATATCAGTTATAACAATAGGGGGCTTCTCTCTCTTGAAAATTTCAACGCCTTTGCCACCATCTTCGGCAGTAATTACTTCAAAGCCTTTATGAGTAAGGGAGATGCGCAGAAGGGTTCTAATACTCTTCTCGTCGTCTATCACTAATATTTTTTTATTATCCTGAAATTCCATTTTGGTCTTCCTTACAAGAGGGAAAAATTAGTTTAAAGGTGGTACCTTTGCCTACTTCACTTTCCACCTCGATCGTACCACCATAGTCTTTCACAATTCCATAACTAATAGATAGGCCTAAACCCGTACCTTTACCTACTTGTCTTGTGGTAAAAAATGGCTCGAAGATTTCATCTTTCATGTTATCGGGGATTCCGATACCTGTATCTGTTATAGTTACTACCACCTGGCCGTCTTCTTGGAAAGACTTAACTGTCAGGATGTTCTGAGTTTCTCTCTCCACGAATTGTTCTTTCTTCTCTTCCATGGCATTTCTTGCATTGATGACCAGATTTAGGAAGATTTGTTCTAGTTTGTTCATATCTCCCATGATAGGAGGCAAATCATCGTTCAGATCGAGCACAACCTTGATAAGGCGCAACTTCAACTGCTGGCTCAATAGGGTAAAAGCTCCTTCAATGGATTGATTTATATAAACCTTTTCCTTCTTAATGTCAGCCTTACGCCCAAACTCTCGTAAGTGGTTTATTATACGAACCGCTCGGTCTATCTGTTCTTTCATGTGCTGGGTTACTAACGGCAAGTCCTCAGAGCCTTTCCCTTCATGTTCAACCACGTTAGAGATAAAATCAGCACCTATTTGCATGGCGCTCAGGGGTTGATTAAGTTCATGGGCTACAGATGATGCCATTTTCCCAAGGGTTGACATTTTGCTGGCTTGAATGAGCTGGGACTCCTTTGCCAGGCTTTCTGTGATATCAACAGTTACCGCAACAATGCCGTAACCACGGCCTTTAGTCTGAATGGCATAAACATTTACATAAAAAGGTGTGCCGTCTTTTTTAAAATGCTTGACTTTAAGATATTCGCTGCTTCCTGTTGAAGGTTTGTCTTTTTTGAAACACAAAACTCCCTCTGGGTACTGATAGGCACTTAAATCCATGAAGGATTCCCCAATTAATTCATCTTTTTCATAACCATAGACCCCTGTGGCACGTTCGTTCACATCCAGAATTCTGGAGGTCCCCTGCTCCAGGTGGAAGATGGAGTTGGGGGTGGAATCAAAAAGCCTACGGTATTTTTCTTCTGATTCTTTTAACTCGGATTCATAAGCCTTTAAGCGACATGTCATATTGGTAAATGACTCGGCTAATTGAACGATCTCATCTCCTACCCGTTTTGCGTAAACGATACATTTTTCACAGTTTTTGAGCTTCTCAGGATACTGACCAGCGGGATGCACTTGAAGAAGTCTACCGTCAAAATACCAATTTCCGAATCGATCGGTAGTTTGTGCCTTTTCATCTCCTGCTCGTTTAGTATAGGGAATATACCCTCCCCCGGAGTCCTCTTTTTTAGTGGTGCCATTATGGGAATCTTCTGGACATACCGTGCCATCAATATGCCAGCATGGAAGCTCTTCATTTTCGTAAGCAGGGCAATTTACTTGGCCGCAATTACTTATCTCCCAGCATCGGATATGACTCCCGAAGTTCGGCTTAATGTCTAAATTCCCCCGGCTAATCTCATCTACTGCTTGGGTGAGTTGTGATACCGGTCGTGTGATGTACTTGGACAGGAAGTGGCTCATTAAAAAACCTATGATAATGATGGCTAATAAGATGCCAAAAAATATAGTTGTTAATTTGCTGATGAGGTGATCGATATGTTTTTTGCTTAGGCCAACGTGGACTGTCCCGATATGATAGATTCCCTCCAAAATGGGAACAGCAATATCATAGGCAGACTTGCCTCGGACGTTAAGCAGCTTCATGCTATGGGATTGGCCGGCCGGAATGATATTGGCCTTACGAAGTTCCTCAGCAAAAGAAGTGGTGAAGGTGTGGGATATGATGTTCTGTTTTTTATCAACGATAAATATGTAGTTAATGAATGGTCTTCGTTCAGGGATTTGTGCACTGTCAAAAATGAGACTTGTGAGGCCTGGAATATACTCTGTCAGAACGTAACTCCTACTCCTCTCCGCTATGCTTTGTGCAATTCCAAGCCCCCTCTGCTTGAGTTGGGATGTGAGGCTCGGAAGGAGAATCCACTGGTTCATCAGGGTAACTCCCATACCTGAAAGCAATATGACAAGAAGGGTGGTCAAGAGCATCTTGTTTTTAAAACTTATATTCCTGAAACTTATGTTCTTGAATCTTAGCATTGAAGTTTTTCCGTCTTAATTGGTGCTTAGGACTCACTTAATCTGTATCCAGAACAAGTCTACCATCTTTTATTCTGGTAAAATAGACCTGATCCAGACCTTGATGGTCATCAGGCCCAAAATTCACCTCAGCTCCAATCCCTACAAAATATCTTTCA
>Ga0233414_10000378_pt1 | contig 19057 bp, 13 predicted proteins | sample Na_anoxic_10_MG_FD_189020 | JGI IMG/M metagenome (GOLD analysis project Ga0233414, IMG submission 189020) | Seawater microbial communities from Saanich Inlet, British Columbia, Canada - Na_anoxic_10_MG | ecosystem: Environmental > Aquatic > Marine > Inlet | place: Canada: British Columbia... | reverse complement strand
CGAAGTATATCCTCCAATATCAATAACCTTTACTTTGTACCAATTTACTGCTGCAGGATCTGCCTCTACATCCAAATATCCAAGTCTTGTTGTGAATGGGCTGGCTTGATAATATTCGCCGTTTTGGGTTTTACTTCTGTATACTATATATCCGGCGATGAATTCAGAACTTGCATCTACAGTAAGATTCGGGTCTTTTGCAGCATTCCAGGATATTAACGGCTGCCCGGTATCTGAGTCTATCTTGGCTGAGACACCCGTGACAGGCGGGAATGCTTCTCCCTTACGAGGTGATACACTAACAGGTTCCGGTCTTTCTGAGGCTAATTCGTCATCATTCCATGCTTGTACTGTATACATGTAGGTATCACCGAATTCAACATCAGTATCAATAAAGGAGAATTCACCCGTTGAATCCTGACCCAGCGCAATTTCTTCAATATGAACCTCTTCCCATGGTATCAATTTAGCAGCAGTTGAATCCAGAAGGCCATAAGGAGATACGGCTAGAATTCCATATTTTTCTACTATTGAATTATAAACATCAACTTTTGTACTAACCGGAGATGTTTTTATACTATTCATTATTGTTGTTGGCGCCATGAGTTGCAGTGTATTAAAATTAGAAACCGCTTCAGGTGCAGTTATGGCAGGAATGTCTGTTCCCGATGCCATAAAGGCAATGGAGGGATTTTCCTGGGAGAATGGTGCTATTATCATCTCCGGCATATATATCTGCATGCTTATTTCAGGCATAAAGATTTTATCAAACATTTCGGGGGCTTTAAGCTGGATTGACTCTATATCTTCTTCTTTTACCTTTGGAATACGTGTTTTAAATATCTTATATGAACTTGCATAAGGCACACCTGCCCAACGCACTTCAACACTTGCTTTTTGAGGGAATGGAATAAGCATTACAGGTGCTTGGGGCGGAACAGTTGATGCTACCCTTATATCAGCTGATGAATATACTTCAGTTTCAACCCCCCATATGCTGACTGATGTAATTTTAAAGTAGTAATAATGGGCATGGGTCTGGTCAGCTTCTTCAGTGTAACCTGCATATTTAAGGTTATCCCCTACCAACGTCCAGTCAAGGGTATCAAGATTATCGCTTTCACTGAAATACAGAACTTCAGCCTTATATACTCTGAAATGTGAAATCTGAAGATCATCAGGACGTTCCCATGTTAAGTTGATCCATCCTGCCGGAGCATACCCGCTGTACCCGATATCTTCAGCAAGGCTGGTTTCAGCAGGAACCATAGCTATCATGTATAGGTAAATTCTGCCATCCTGTTTATCAACATTATCAGTTATCTGGTTATATGTTATGTTATCTTCAACAAGCTTCCAGTTATATTCTTCTAAAATTTCTTCAACTGACAGACTTCTGACATCATCAATGTCCTCTCCGTCAACATATGCCCTGAACACATTATACCCACCCAGGCCTGTGCCGGCATAGTGATACCATGAGACATCAGCATTTCCATTAGGCTGTATATCACTGTCCTGTAGGGCAATGATGTCATGCACATCTCTGGGTTCAGGCATATTGCCGTATTCAAGACTCAGCAACTGCGGTATTATTGACAGCTGCGCCCTTACTGTATCAGACAGTGATACTCCTATCTGCACATCCTGTATCATTGCCTGCTGAACAGGTGCCAAGTCTACATTGCTTCGCGCTATCATTCCACCTTCAACAGTATTGCCGCTCCAGTTGATTTCTTTTACTACATCAATACCTGCAAACCTACCGTTGAGGAACCCAACCGCTTCAAACGAAAGATCTGGCAGCATATTGAAAGTCATTCGGGCATTTGCCGCTCCGGGGACTGAAGGCTGGTTCTCAGTAGAGTAACCCTGTACTTTCGAATTTGACCAAGCACTTTCATTACCCCATTCATCCACAGCTGCAACCCAGTATTTATAGAAGTATCCCGGTGTTACATTAACATCATAAAAAACGGCATCTGTTTCATCTGACTGTGTATCGCCAACAATCTTATATCTGCTTCCTGTTGTGCTTTTGATTGTAAGTTCATTCGGCAGAACATCATCGGGAATTTCAATTCGTCCAAGCTCTTCAGGTTTGCTGAACAGCCCTGTTCCCCATGCTGCACTTCTGTAGATTATAAAACTTTCAGTATCGCTTGTTGTCTTTGTTATTGGAAGGATTATACCGGTTTCTCCTGGATATTTACTTAATGTATCAACATAGAAACTTTCAGTTCTCTGCCTTAGATTATTTGAAAGTGTAGGTTGATCAAGTTCAGGAGATCCGGGAGGAGTTGTTTTAACTACTTCAATGGAAAGAGGTTCAGAGCAGTATTCACTTAACCGCCCAAAAACATCAAGAGCCTGTACCTTGTATGTTGCCCTGTCACCATTTTCTACATTATAGTCCACATAATAATCAGCAACCTCATATAGTATGTTATTTTCATCTTCCATGTATGATATTGCAACAGGAACATCATTCAGTCGGGTAAAACCGGTTTCTCCGTTCAACTTTCTCTCAATATAATATCCGGATATTATACTCTTCGCATAATCGGTTTCAGGTGCCTGCCATCTTAGGTGGACTTCACCATCAACACCGTATCCTTCAAGATTCTCAGGAACCTCAAGCGGGGTCTGAGCACCATAGCTTACCTTCAGCGAATACATGCCGTCTCTGGCTGATTCGTCCACAACGGCTGAAGTCTCAGGAGCTGTAACTCCCTCAGCCATAGGTAAAAGAACATACTCAATAATTGTATTTGAGGCATATGATGTTTCCCCGAAATCATCCTCATAACCAAACCCAACAGCAGATGCAAATTCAGCATCTGTGTTTGCAAGGGTGAGCATAGAATTCCTAGCATCAAGTACAAGTTGTATTGTTTCTTCTGCAAGTGTCAGAACCGGGGTTACGGGAAGAGTAGGTCCCGGAGTTGCTTCAACTGGACCCTGCACATCCATTATAGACATAACCGGAGTATTAATCTGGGTTACCAGATGAATTCCTGTATTGGTAAAAACATCACCAGTCGGAACTTTATCAATGATTGTTGCAGGTCGTGTAAATTTATCAGTTTTCTGCTGTTCAAACTCATCAGCTCCGCTGATTTTCAGCATTGAATCATTCAAAATGACACTGCTGAAAACCAAATCGTTAAATTGTTGTATTGATGTGACCCCGATAGTATTTAGCTTGTTGGCATCGAGAACAGAATCCTGGAATATTTCAACAATATATGGGGAAAAATCGTATGTAAGCCCACCAAGTTCATGTATTTTATATGCCATCCCTAAATCACGGTCTACAATGGATGCTTCTCCATTAATTATTCTGTACAAGTAATAACCATCTTCGGGTAACCATTCAATCTGAGGTGTCCATCTTAGAATAACTTTATTAGGTTCGGTCCAGGTTCCTTTTAACTCTGTAGTTGCTTCAAGCTGTTCCGGAGTAGGTTCTGCATCTGCAAAAAGTTCCTCTATGGCTTCCTGTATATCTTCAAGGGCATCAACTATGTCCTGTGTTTCTTGATCAGGCGCATTACCCTCATCATCTGTCATTTCATCTATGAGTTCTTCAATTTCTTCAGCAAGTTCTTCCAATCGCTCAGCATCATTAGGGCTGTCTACTAAATCTCCCAGATTATCAGCACCAAGAATCTCTTCAGCTATGGCAGGATCGTCAAGCAGATTACCTGCATCAACATTATCCGAGTCAAGGAATTCTCCAACATTTGAAGGAGGTTTATTAATATCTTCAGCCTGCACCCATGGGACGACCAGTTCTCCTTGTTCAGGCGGAGGTTCAACAGGCGGAGTTTGAGTAGGCCCCGGTGACGGAGGTGGGGTTGATGCAGTTGGTGATGCCGATTGGCTTGTTTCCGGTCCGGGTGAAACCTCTGTATTCTTTTTCTTTTTGCAACCTGCGAGCATATAAGAGCTTAATAAGACAATAATAAGTAACAGACTGAGTTGTTTGCTGAATTTCTTCATCATAGACGCCCCCCAAGACCGATTTTATGTTTTCTTTATATGACCTATTCCCCTGACAGATGATATTATATCATTTAGCAGTGGTTTTTCATAAGATTATTATTAAATTTAACATTTTTAAAATTGGCTGGTTAGTTTTTTTTATGACTTTAGAAGTTTTTGCTAATGATCATTTAAAACTTAAAGAAAAATATAAATTATAAGCGGAAGAGTCGCAATCGACAGTAATGTAGATAATGCTACAATCCCGGAAGCAAACTGTGTATCTCCCCCGAATTGCTCCGCGAAAATTGTTGTTGCTGCGGCGCAGGGCATCCCGACCAGAAGAACCAGAATGGTAAGGGACATGTCAGGCGGTGATAACCAGAAAAATATTACGAATGCCAATGCCGGAAGAATTAACAGCCTGACTACGGAAACAATGTAAATCCATTTATCCAATATCAGTTCCTTGAATTTTACTGATGCCAGCGTTGCCCCAATGACCAGCATGGAAAGCGGGGTTGTTAACCCGCCAATTATCTCAAGCCCTTCATCCAGCGGATAAGGCATACGGATTCTAAAACCAATAAAGACAAAAGCTGCAAACATTGCAATCATCGAGGGTGTTAATATCCCCTTAAGCGTTTGTTTAATATTATTGTGTTTCTTGAATATGAGCACTCCGTAAGTCCACAAGAAAATATTGAACGGCATTAAGAATACCGCACCGTAAAAAACACCTTCTCCACCAAACAATGCATTCAGTAACGGAAATCCCATATAAGCGCTGTTAGAAAAAACAGCGGCGAATTTCAAGACCTTTTCCTTGCTGGTGCCCGCCTTCTTAAAAGAAAACTGTGCAATAGCAATAGATACGAAGAACATCACAACCGACATTCCTAAGAGCCATATTGAATTCTCAATCCTTTCCTTGGTGAAATCCATCTGAGAGGACATCAAAATAACCACAGGAAGGGTTATATTTATAATAAATGACGCAATTTGTTTCAGGGATTTTTCACCTAGGATTTTTACTTTTGCAGCAATAAATCCTGCAACCATGATGATGAATAATATCAGAACTTCATAAAAGACGACGGTAGCATTCATAAAGACATCCTAAACATTCATGACCAGTCTGCGGTCATCTTTTTGGTACATCGTATCCCACTCAAGTACAGTTTCTGCAACTTCCATTGATATTTTGTCTATAAGCTCATAATCTTCATCAGTCAGGTTCCATCCGGTGGCTCCGAGGTTTTCAATTACCTGGTCCGGGCGTTTACCCCCTACAATCGCAGAGGTTATCCCTGGAGTATTTATAACCCAGTTAATAGCAGTCTGAACGGGACTCTTGTTGTACTTTTCACCAATAGCCTTTATTTTTTCAGTGGCATCGATAGCCATTTCGAATGTGGGCGATTTGAAAAGAGGAATGGTTGTCCTTCTCATATCTGTTTCAGCAAATTCCCAGTCCTTTGTAAACTTGCCGGTGACAAGACCCTGGGCTATTGAACTATATGTAATCACACTAATATCATTCTTCCTGCAATAAGGGAGCAGATCCTTTTCAATATGCCTCCAGTAAAGGTTGTAACATGGCTGCACAACATCAATCTGCCCTGCCTTAACCGCGCGTTCAAGATGTCCGAGGGTATAATTGGATACTCCTATGGCTTTGATTTTCCCTTCATTCTTCAATTTCATCAGTTCTTCGATTGATTCTTCTACCGGGATATCAGGATTCGGCCAATGCACAAAATATACATCTATATAGTCAGTTTTTAACCTGGATAAACTTGTTTCAACACTTTCCCTTGCTTTGCCCCTGGTTAAACCAGTGGCTGAACATTTACTTGAAATAACTACTTTATCCCTGATTTCTTTTATTGTTTCACCCAGTAATTCCTCGGAATGCCCGCCTCCATAACCCATAGCGGTATCGAAAAAATTAATTCCCCCGCTAAAGGCCGTTAAAACGGTTTCAGAATAAATCTTATCTTCAAGGCTTTCACCCCATTCGCGTCCTGCGCCGATGGCCCAGCAGCCGAATGCAATTTTAGAAACTTCTATATTTGTTTTCCCCAGTTTTGCAAACTCCATTTTACCCTCCGGTCTGAAATTCATTAGTATCATACAGTATAAATACAGTATCAGCAATGCATATAGCCCTATTAATCACTATTTACCCAATTGTAGTTAAGTGCTAATTGTAATATACTCAATCAGAAGGCTGTATATTATGGAAAACGATACAAGAAATTTAAAAAGTTGGGTTTTATGGGTGTTATTGATTTTTCTCCCGCCCTTCGGCATAACAGTTTTATGGTTCAGACACAACTACAGCAATTTAGTTAAAATAATTATATCAATCGTATTTTCAGCATATTTCGTTGTAATTCTTTTTCTATTGGGCAATGCTAAGTGATAAATATCTTTTCAGAATTATCAAACAAATAGAGTAATAATTTTCAAAATTATGCCAAGTCGGGCCACACTTCCTGCAGGAATAGCTTTGCAAGTACCGGATCAAATTGGGTGCCTGAATTTTTCCTTACCTCCAGGTATGCTTTGCTATGCGGGAGAGGTCTTTTGTATGGTGCTTTACTGGTCATTGCATCATAAGCTTCAGCTATGGAAATTATCCTGGCCATAAAAGGGATATCTTCCCCGGCCAGACCCCTCGGATACCCTTTACCATCCCACCTTTCATGATGTGACAACACATATTCCGCAAGGTCAGCCATATCATTTGAAGTGCTTAAAATCCTAAAACCTGATTCTGGATGCTTCTTAATGTTTTCAAATTCTTCCGGCGTCAAGGCTGACGATTTGTTCAGCAGTTCTTCTTTGACTGCTATTTTCCCTATGTCATGCATAAGACCGAGTGTTTTAAGTTCATTCAGCTCCGGTCTTGTAAGACCTACGGCAGTCCCGAGCATTACGCATATCTGACTGACGCGTTCTGAATGGGCTTCTTCCCTTTTATTCTTTTCATATAATGTATCTGATATTATCTGGATAGCTTCGTTCCTGCGGCTGGCCACATCATGAAGTTTACTCCTGTACATATTATCTTCAGCTTTCTTAAACAACTCGTCCTGGCTTACGCCCTGCTCTTCCTTTGTCGCTGAACCTAGAGCAACTGACAGCGGCAGCATTGTCGTCTGGAAAGCCTTTGAGAATTCTAAAATCCTGCCCATTATTTTATCAACATGCGCCTGTTCAATCCTTGGTAGTAGAATCATGAATTCGTCGCCGCCAATCCTTGCTATAATGTCATCTTTTCTGACTGCCTGCTTTAGCACTTCAGCAGCATTAATCAGCATCTGGTCGCCTTCGGCATGGCCAAAAGTATCATTAGCAAGCTTAAGGCCGTTTACATCGGCCATAATGATTGCAAAAGGATAATTCCTCTGCACATCTAGTCTGCGAAACTCCTCTTCAAGGAAACGTCTGTTATATAACCCGGTAAGCTGGTCGTGGTAGCTGATGTATTCAATGTGTTCTAGGTGCTCTTTCCTTCCTGTAATGTCCTGGCATGTAGAAATTAATTTAACAGGTGTTTTCCCATCAGTCTCAATAATCGCCTTCATCAATAATACTAGGATTTCCTTGTCCTTAGTTACAGCTTCTATCTCAATTTCAAATTTCTTGTTTCCCCTCATAGCTTTATGAAAGGATTTTTCCATTTTTTTTATTGAAGCAGGTGTCAATAGAAGACTGTCGTTTTTTGAATTTACTTCAAAGCTCTGGGGGTCGTATCCGAGGAGAATATACATCCCGTCAGACCATTTACTGACATTAGTCTTCAAATCTCTTTCAAAGTGCCCGCTCCTGGTCATGATTTCAGCTTTTTTCAAAGAAGCCTCACTTTCCTCAAGAGCCTTTTCCATCTTCCTCTTATCTGTTACATCATCTCCAGAGGAAAGACTACCAATGATTATTCCATCTGCATCCATAATAATGGTGTTCTTCCAGTGGATCATCCTTTCCTCACCTTTTGAATTAACAATGGGATTTTCTACTTCTTCTTGGTATTTACTTGAATCAAATACATTATTTCGGTGTATTTCCGCAATATTGGCTTTCATATACTGTGGTATAAATTTGTCTATCCAGGATTTCCCCAAAATATCCTTTTCCTTATATCCAAGGACTTCGCAACCCTTCTTGTTTATCATTTTGACAATTCCGTTATTGTCAATGACCACTAATATTACTCCGGCAATATCAAGATATTCATGTAATTTGTTCTTCTCTGCAAGTATCTGAGCCTGAACTTGCTTAATCTCGGTTATCTCAACAGTGGCACCGATTATTTTGGTTATTTCCTCATTTTCCCTTACAATTCTGCCATAAGTTTTTAAGACCTTCATAGTACCGTCATCAGAAATGATATTGAATTCTTTTTCAGCGTCTTTTCCAGTTTTAACAATCAGGTCAATCGCTTTTTTCAATGCACCTTTTTTTACAAGATATTTATCTATGTCGCTAAGCGTACATGTGGTTTCTTCCGATATACCGGTGAACTGCCGTGAGGCCTCTGCGGACCGCCAGAAGGAACCGGTCTCGACGCTATATTCCCAGCTTCCGACTTTCCCTGTTTCCCCGGCAAGCTGAAGCCGATTCAGATATCTTCTGTTCTGAGCGATAACATTTTCATACTCTGTTATATCCTCGGTGATAGCGACATATGTATTGTTGTCGACCTTCATTGTTTTCATGCCCCATGTCCTGATTTCACCTGATTTATTTTTATATGGTACTTTTTGTTCAGTGCTGTTGTCAGCTTTGAGATTATCAAATACACTAACAGCTCTATCAATATACTCGTCCGGGACCAAATCCATCCTGTTCATGCCAATGAGTTCATTTATACTGTAGCCGGTCATACTGCAGGCCATGGGATTCACATATTTATAATAACCGTCGCAGTCCGCAATAAATACCCCCATGGGTATTTTTTCAAACATAGTATCGAATATCTGCCTGTCAATCATATTAACCTCCCGGCTTCAGATAAATTTAAATGCATGACAAAACTCGGATTCCATATCCGGACCATGCATATATGAAAAGCCCGTTTAACGGGCTTTTTTCATTTTTTTGCTTACTCTACCTTTGCTCCGCAGCTTCCGCAAAATGCAACGCCTTCGTCAATATCAGCACCGCAAGATTTACATTTGAGCCCTTCAGTTTCTTCTTCAGCTTCCTCTTCTACAGGCAGGGGTTCAAATTTAAAACCGCACTTTGCACAAAATGCAACGGTGTCTTCAACTTCAGTTGCGCATTCAGGGCATACCCTAATATGCTTAAGCATTAATATTTTCTCTTCAAAATCCTTTATTTTTTCAAGGGCTTCGTCTACTCCCGAACATAATTCTTCTGCTTCAGGGAATGTTGCCGTACCTTCCTTAAATTTATTATATGCAGTCTCTCCGATCTGCATTTTTATCTTTTCAATATTGCTTTCTTCATCTCTGATTTTACCCTTGACTTTCCCAATTTCTATCATTTCTTCTGCATTTTTTGCTGTATTCTTAGCTGCATTACTAAGTTTCTTACCAAAACCTTTTAGTTTACCCACGATACTACCTCCATAAGAATATTACATCACGACTTGATGTATTACCATTTTATTATAAATAATGCCAATCTGCAAACAAAGGAATCTAGATTTTTTTTACCATAAGACGATATTTCATCCTGATATGCCTTACAACATCCGGGTCGTTGAATTTTATTACATATTCCCCTTTGTCTGGGTTAACCTTAAGGATTGTGCCCTCGTTCCAGACAGGGTGTAAAACAATATCGCCGGCAATAAAATAGCCGCTTTTTGCTATCTGCATCCCGGCATTAATCCTTCTTTTTGTTTTCTCCAGCAGCTCCGGATCAAGTTTTCCCTCGCGAACAATCATGCTTTCTTTAATTTCAAGAAGAAATCTAGAAGGGTATTTATATGAACCTCCATGACCTGTGCCTTCTGATTCGGTCAGAAAAAGCTCTTTTTCAGCTCTTGTGACTGCAACATATGCAAGCCTGCGTTCCTCCTCAAGGGCTTTCAATTTACGCTCTTGCATTGCCCTTGCATTGGGCATGATATCCTCAGACAATCCATATAAGAATACATAAGGAAACTCCAGGCCCTTAGCAACATGTATAGTCATAAGCTTGATCCTGTCCTTCTCGCTGCCTATGTCCGCATCTGTGTAGAGGGACAGTTCCTGAAGATATTCATCCAGTGCGACATCTTCACCCGCCGTCTGCTCATAAGCAATCATTGAAGTCATGAATTCAGCAATGTTGTCCAGCCTATTGTTGTCCCCGTCCCGGCGGTAGAATTCCATGAAACCGCTTTTATTTAAAAGGTCTCGGGTAAGTTCGGAAATACATTCTTCATCTTTTTGGGCCCGCATCATTTCAATCAGCTTTATGTAATCCCCGCATGCGCTCCCTAGCATAACTGGGTCGCGGCTGTTGTTCTTCAGGGCATCATAAAGGGAACATTCCGCTTCTTCGGCGGCACTTTTAAGAAATACGATTTTCTTTCTTCCAATGCCCCTCCGTGGAAAATTAACGGTACGAAGGAAAGATATATCATCTCCGTTCGTCAGCATTTTCAAGTAAGCGATAATAGTTTTAATCTCCTGCCTGTCAAAAAACTTAACGCCGCTGTATACAACATAATTAATATTGTCTTTTATAAAAGCCTGCTCAATGGCCCTGGACAGGAAATTAGCCCTGTAAAGCAAGGCAAAATCGTGAAGTTCTGCTCCGCATTCCACTAGTTTTTTGATTTTCTGTATAATCCATTTGGTCTCTTCTTCTTCTGTTACCGCATGGAAATGAGTTACTATCGGGCCATTTGGATTCTTTGTATACATGTCTTTTTCAACACGCATCTTATTATTCTTAATTATTGAGTTTCCGACATTGAGGATTTCCGGTGTAGATCTGTAGTTTCGGTTCATAATTATGGTCCTGACATCAGGAAAGTTCTTGTGGAAGTCCACTATAAATTCAGGTTTTGCACCTCTCCACTCATAAATGGTTTGGTCCGGATCACCGACGACAAACAGATTCCGGTGGCCTTTGCTGAGCATAGATATCAGCATATATTGCTTTGTATCGCTATCTTGGAACTCGTCAACCTGTATGTAATGCAGCCTGTCCTGCCATTTTACCAGAATATCCTTATGGTTTATGAATATATGAAGAGTAAAATTCAAAAGATCGTCGAAATCAACCGCATAATTCTTTTTTTGTTTTTTAAGGTAGCAATAGAATATTTTTTCCAGTAGGTCGCGTGACTTGTTAATCCGGTCGTCCAGCATTTCAAAAGATTCCATATGCTTGATATATTCAGGATTGTCCTTCCTTGCAGCAATGTAATCAATGCATGTGGTAAAAGTTACGGTTTTAGAGGTAATTTCGATTTCCTCATAAATTTCCCTAAGCAGTAATCTCTCATCCTGCTCATCTATGATGGTAAAACCCTTTGGATAATAAAGCTTATTAATATCTTCCCTAAGGACTTTCACACAGAATCCGTGGTATGTGCAGACAAGACTGATGGGTTCGTCAGACCCAATGAGTTTTTTTACCCTGTTTCTCATTTCATTTGCGGCTTTATTTGTAAAAGTTACACATAGGATATTAGCAGGGCTTATACCCAGTCCTTCAACGAGCCACGCATACCTGCGGGTCAGGGCTCTTGTCTTACCAGACCCCGCACCAGCAATTACCCTAATGTAGCCCTCAGTAGCCTTTACGGCTTCAAGCTGGGCTTTGTTCAACCCCCCAAGTAATTTCTCAAGCACTTCCATAAGGATATTCTATCATGACGAACACATGTTCTGCAACCCCGTCGTCAATCTTCATAAAGTTGGAAATCTTCCTTGGGAACATGTTCGAAATTCTACAATCTCCCTTGGGGTTTTGTTCGATGCAATTTGGTATATAATTAGTTTATGTATATTACAAGGAAGTATTTTGATTCATTTCAGCTAAAACTTATTGCGGCGTGCGCCATGCTTATCGACCACACAGCGCATGTGTTTTTTCCATCGGCTATTTATATGCGGTGCCTGGGCCGTATTGCTTTCCCTATTTTTGCATTCATGGTTGCAGAGGGTTACCTAAGAACCAGAAATGTTGAAAAGTACATGATCAGAATGCTTATATTTGCAATCATAGCCCAGATTCCATATACACTTATGCTGAGCAATGTCAGCGGATTTCAAATCAATGTGATATTTACATTATTACTGGGGCTGGCTTCGATATATGCAATTGAAAAAGGCAACACTTTTACAATGATATTCGTTCCGATTTTATTTGCATTAATAGCTGAATTTGGGAACTTCGACCACGGCGCTTTCGGGATTTTTATGGTGATTGCGTTTTACTATACCAGAGATAGCAAGTTATACAGGAACTTAACAGCTTCACTGTTGATCTTGCTGTTTTCAGCATCTTATCTACTGAGATATGGGGTCAATTATTACGGTTGGATAATCGTCGCTTTCTACCTGCTCCCGCTTCCTATAATAAATTTATATAACAGCAGAAAAGGCATTGCAAACGCCTTTACGCGGTGGTTCTTTTATGTTTTTTATCCGTTTCACATTATGATTCTGGTTATTATTGACAAGCTGTTTTAGCTGTTCCGTTTCGCTGCATGTTTGCTTATTATTTATTCATTTTCTGTTCGGATTGCATTTAGGGCATTCCCATATTTCATTTTCATCTAGTTTTGTCTGGAGCTCCATAGGAGTCCCGCATGTTTCGCATTTAGGCGCTAAAGTTTGTTTTTCCCTTTTATTTTCTTTATACCGTCTGTAGCCGAAATATACCACAGCTCCAAACAGTATTAATATATACCACCAGTACATTATTATCCCTTTCTAAGTCTTTCGACCAAGCGACCGTATTTAGACAATCCGCTCAGGCGTCCCTCAATGAGAATCCCGATATCTTTCAGGTTTCCTACCGCTTCATTATATTTATCTTCGCTGATTTCCCATTCCAATTCGTAATCAGCCGTATCATCGTATATGCTTTTGTCCAATTCGGCCATGGGAAGCTTCTCATTTATTCGAATCTTCTTCCTTATTGTCGTTATTTTCCCCACATAGATTAGTTTTTCACCTGAAGCAATAATATCTCCCGGAAGGAATCTTCTTATGTCCGACTCCCCTGACAGAAGGTCCACAGCTGTATTTTCATCAATAACCAAATTGTTTTCATCCATTGCGACAACACCGGCGTCCTTTGCAGCTCCCTTGGTTGTTTTAACAGTAAGCTCAAAAGAATTATCCTTCTCCCTTATCCTGATCACGGTCTTTTTACTATACATACTAAAATCGCAGGTGTCGAAATAGTTATTCACCTGCTTGAAAGCATCGCATCCATCTAGGACAATAAGCGATTCATACTCGGTTTCGGTTAGCATCAGTTTAAGCTCATATTCAAAATTGTAAATCAAGCGCTACTCATTTCTCTGACATTCAGGGCAGAAATATATACTGCCGCCCATATAGCTCTGTTTTTCTATCGCCCCGCCGCACGACGGACAGCCTGTTCCGATAGTATTCCTGGACATAATTGATTTATATCCGCCTTTTTGGCCATATATATCTTTCTCAGTATCCCTGCCGCCTTTGTTAGCCATTTCACCGAGTGTAATCCTGATTGAATTATACAGGTTATCCGATTCTTCCTCATTATATGCTTTTAGTTTGAGTTTTGGATGAATCAACGCATTGAACAGGATATCATGCAGTACGCCGTTTCCGAGTCCCGGAATCCTTTGTTCAGTTGCAAGAAATGCCTTTGTACTCATGTTTGTATCTTTATTGGCAATAAATGATTCATTGAAATAATTCCATGTAAAACCCGGGCTGAGAGGCGATGGTTTTTTCATTGAATCTACAATATATTTATTTGTCACCAAGTCCTTGTCCTCGCATAGAATGAATCCGTACATACGTATAGACACTGTTAGTGAAGTGTCATCAGTGAACTCCACGAAAAGTTGGTGCTTTTTAGGCTTTGCAGACCCAGCTTCATGATAACTGATAATTGTACCCTCGCCGAATATGAGTACAAACCCGTTATCAAGCTCAATAAACACCCTTGATGCATGGTTGTATGATTTTACTACTTTTCTGCCAAATAGTTTTTTCCCATAATCAGCAGGATCGCCGGTGTACCAAGCGAATTTATTGGGATGTGTTCCTGCTGCAGCAAATTTTATGTTTTTTCCTGAGATTTCCTTGTTAAGCTGGGCTGAAATAACTTTGGCTTCCGGAATTTCTATCATGGCAATACCTCCTGCCTTGATGCTGTTATTATATCATAAGCATCCCCACGCCCCTTCACGATATAATCTGTCCAAGAAAAAGCACGACTTGAAAATTGAAATTCACTTGTCGACAGAGAACTTCGAATCACTTATGGACGTAGTCATCTTAGGTTCCGATTCGGTTGATCTCGGTCTTGATGAATTCACTTACCTACATTTAAATAGAATATATGGATTGCTTAACACACACTTTTTTTACAATGGTTTCCCATTGTACTTAAGTATTCTGCTATAAGGAGGATGGTATAATTCGGCAACCGCGGCAATTATTTCATCTTTTCTGGCGGCGGCTTCTTTTTCAGGTATTTCCATGATTATGTTTTCAATATTATGCGGTCCGATTCTCCAGTGGCCCTCAACGGCTCCCTTGATTTCTCCGTCAATCAATACATACTGCAGTATTTCCATGCCTTTGTATCTGGTTTTCAACCTGCTCTCATAAGCCCTGTACAAATAATCGGCTTTATGAATGATAAATATTGATTTTGGAACCTGCACCATCATCCTGTTGAATATTGCAGCTTTATCTCCGGGCTGGAAGTAGAAAGTATCTCCGTTAAAATCAAACGAATTCACTATGCCTTTCTCATCAAGTCCATTCAATATATTAACTGTCTCTGTTTTTGTGAACCTAGTCCAGTCCCCGACCATCTCTTTGTCGGCAATAACCATATTACCGATGAATCTGAGCACGATTTTCATGCGGGCTTCTTCCATTGTATATTTTCTGAAATTAAATTCAGACCATTCCGAGTTGAAGGTCTGCCACACCTGTTCTCCGAATCTATCCGGCTGCAATTCATATACTAAAAATGCCTTCTGGAATTTCTGGAGTATTTTGGTGACTACCGGTCCCTTTAAGTCCAGTTCCTCCATAATCTGTTTCTTATCCATCGGTCCCACCTGGTCAAGTACAGTAAATAGTTCCATAGAAGTGTCGTCCATTTTTGACAATGGTTTGGAGAAGGCCGCTGCATATAGTTCAAGTTCATCCCTGCATACATAAGATATGGTATTGCCCTGAAACCTGGCTTTTATTATATCCTGGTTCTGTCTCAGCAGGCGGTTATATTCAATGTCATCGATTAAAGCCCTATCCCTGATTGAAGGCGGACGTCCTGGTTCTGTAAAGTATTCAGTCGAAACCGGCTGCAGCCGCCTGAACAACTCATCGTATTCCGATTCATTGCATGCCGGATTGGAAAATCCTAGCTTCTTCATACGCAGTTTTAACACATTATTCCAGTTCATCCCACACCTCATTTGAATAAATTCTCCCGGAGTATATTGAGAAACTAATGAAACCCACCACCGGGGTTCATTAAATTACTTCAATGAATTTTCCCTGTTCAGAGGGTATTTTTTAGCGTTTTTTTCTATCTTTTTACGAATCATTTCTTCCATATCAGCCCCGATTAGCTCCATTGCCATAATTGAATAAATCATTATATCCGCAAGCTCATCGCAAACATTTTCATAATCATACTCGTTGCTCCACTGGAAATTCTCCAAAAGTTCCGCCGCTTCTATCGATATGGATTTAGCCAGATTGTCAAGTGTATGGTATTTCTTCCAATTCCGGTCATCCCTGAATTTGATTATGTCGCTAATTAATTCTTTCATCCTTTACCTCCGGTGTCTTGATATTTGCTGATATAAAATCCAATCTCCTTCTTGTAACAAACCATGCTGCCACCGCAGTTACCAGCAGCGATACAGCCAGCGCTGCAAAAACGCCTGCAAGCCCAGCTATCTTACCACCGGCCCATGCCAACGGAATGAATACTAGGAACATCTGTGAAAGGTTAAGCGCCGCCGCAATCAACGGCCTTCGCATTACATTCAGGAATGAAGAGCACAGCAGGATTACACCTTTGAATCCGTATGCCAATGTGACGATACGCATATATAGTGACGCAACCCTGATTACCTCCGGGTCGTCTGAAAACAGACCGGCAAAAAATTCGGCGGCAAAGAGCACTAATATATACAGACCTGCCTGCAGTATTACAATGAATCTGTTTGAATACCTGAATATATCTTTTACCCGTCTGAATTTTCCGGCGCCGATATTCTGTCCGGCAAACGGGATAATTATAGAGGCCATCGCATTTGCTATTATTATCAGGAAATTCTCAATCTTTGTTGCCATTCCGAACCCTGCAACCGCCTCAACCCCATAAACAGCCACTATTCCGGTAATGATACCGCTCCCAACTGGAAGTATTACCCTGGAAAGGCCTGCGGGTATCGATACTTTCAGTATTTCTTTCCAGTTGACTATCATGTCCCTTAATTTCCGTTTCTGCATCACCAAGACCTTTTCCCTTTTCATCAGAACATAAAGGGCTACTACAAAGGTTACAAAACGGCCAATGACAGTAGCAAGCGCCGCGCCGGCAACACCAAGTTCCGGGAAAAAACCGATGCCGAATATAAACATAGGATCAAGCACTGCATTTACAAGCCCGGCTATAATCATAACAATACCCGGCGTCAGTGTATCGCCAAGGGCCCTTATTATTCCGTTCCCCACCATAGGGAACACAACAAATATAAGCCCGGGCAGCCATATCGTCAGATAAGTCATGATAATTGGAATAATCTCTTCCTCAGCCTTCATTAAACCAAGGACAGGCCTCATGACAATGAAACCGATTCCTATGAACAGCAATACACATAGTACAGCAAGGACCATACTGTCAAATACAAGTGCTTTTAACTTTTTAGAATCGTGTTTACCGGCGACCCTTGAGACAGCCGCAGTTACGCCTGTAGTGATTCCAAGGGTCAGGCTGCTGAATGTCAGAATGATTGGAAAAGTGAAAGATAATGCGGCAAGCTCTTTGGTACCGAGAAGCCCGACGAAATACGTATCAACAAGGTTAAAAATTGTTATGCCGAGGATGCCGAAAATCATCGGACCTGTCAGTGAAACAAGTTGTTTTTTAATATTGCCCTGGCTCAGGTCCCTGCTTTTCTTCATTCAGAAAAAATCTCCCGTCTGTAAATGCATTTATATAATTATACATCATTGATTTATATATTCCGACATTTCAATAACCATTTTTATCCCGGCACTTTAGTTTCTGCTGCTTATATATCATTGAACCTTCCGAAAGCTTCCTTTACCATTTTCACCATATCATCATCATAAAGCGAAATATCATCAGAGAAAAATACCAGACCGGATTTAGATAAATTAGTCTTAAACAATATATCTTTTTCCTCGGCAGATAGCTTAATCTCCTTAGTTTCCCTTAGTATAAACACATCCGGGTCGTTCAGGAAAGCACTGCCATTTAAAATATACCTACTGTTGGTATTACCAAGCGATGCTGCAGTTGATACCCTTTCTCTGTAATTTATCATTTTCAACAGGTTATCTTCCCAGCCGTGTGAAATATCCCCGCCAATCCTGCAGTAATGGCATTTGCCCATTGCCGGTGCAATGGGAGCGCCGCATGCAAGGATTTTGGCTCCTTCAGTTATTTCAAGGAGGAAATCCATTGCGTCAGCCATAACCATGCATCTGGTTTTTCCCCTTCTCGGCTGCAGTCCTGCAGCATAAAGGAAATCCAGTTTCAGGAAACCATACCCCCATTCATTTATTGTAGTATCATAAACATTTCTCAGGTACTCCCTGAATTCTTCATTATAAATGTCCAGCGCATAGAAAACTCCTGTCCAGTTGGGATTCCACCCCGCTGTCTGCAGTTTGCCTCTGGGTGTCCTCATTATCCATTCTGAATGCTCCTTGAATATGAATGATTCACTATCTGTAACAAAAGGGGCGGACCAAAGCCCGGCTGTCCAACCATGTTTTTTAATTTTATCGACAACAGCTTTCATGCCGCCGGGAAAGCTGTCATTCGGTTCAAGCCAGTCGCCTACAGCAGTGAAATAACCATCGTCAATCTGGAATACATCCATAGGGATTCCAGCCTCTGCAAGAGATTTCATGTTGGACTCCAGTATATATTCTGTTATCTTAGTGTAGTAATTGTACCAGCTTGTCCATCCGGTAAGCCGTTCTGCATCCAGCCTTTTCAATCCTAAGATACTGAACCACGTCCCGGCATCCGGAGCAACACATACCCTGAACACTTCCATTGAATCTCCTTCACTCAGCACAAGTCCTTCTAGGTCGCTGCCCACATTAATAGAGTTACTAGTGTAATCGGCTGAAAACATGGTATATGAGTCGTAAGGCAATAAATCACCTATGAAAATACCGGTCTTTTCTTCATTCATTAAGTCAATATAAAGATGCGAATATGCATTGCCTGACTCTGATGCCCGAGAACTGAAATTGTAGTCGCCGAAATTCCTGAGTCTAAAAAGAGTCGCGGGTAAGCCCCAAAGTTTTTTTATCTTAGTAGATTTGGTAATCAAAGGACTTTCGCTCCAGGACTGGAATCCATTGGCATAAAACGACAGTCCTCCGAATTCTGCCGGAATCTCAACATCAAGCCAGACCGGCTCTATTTCTGAATGGGCTGTCAGCCTGCCCTTAATAATGCTAATATCGCCGTCTTTTTGTTCCGAAATACTGAAATTGAAATGTTCATTTTTACTTTCAGAATAATCCTTAATACCTGATTTAGTTTTTAAAAACAGTGTGAAGCCGGACACCATCATTTTGAGCCTCCCTTAATTTTATATAAGTAAAATTCAAATTTATATCGCCTTAATGCT
>Ga0233414_10000376_pt1 | contig 19097 bp, 33 predicted proteins | sample Na_anoxic_10_MG_FD_189020 | JGI IMG/M metagenome (GOLD analysis project Ga0233414, IMG submission 189020) | Seawater microbial communities from Saanich Inlet, British Columbia, Canada - Na_anoxic_10_MG | ecosystem: Environmental > Aquatic > Marine > Inlet | place: Canada: British Columbia... | reverse complement strand
ATAGATACTGTAGAAAAACCACTAGGTGTTGGTAAAGTTGTTTCATCAAACCATCTAATTAATTCAGAAGAAGTAATTTGTAATTTAGAAACATCTCTAAATCTTAATCCAAAATTAGTTGCTTTAACGTAGAAAAATAAACATTGATTTATATCTACTAAATCAAAACCATCAATGTCCATTACATCGTATGTACCTCTAAACTGACAGTTAGTTAAAGTTATAATTTTATTTCGTTCATAGTTATAACCAGCACCTTGAACATTTATACCGTAAAGAATATTGTTACCTGCTGTAGAACTAGACAATTTTAAATTTGACATTGTAAAGTTTGTATCTCTGATATTAAATAAAGGACCTGAACCAGCCCATTCTATTTCATCAGTATCTCTATTTAAACCTACTACTTCTACTCCAGAATTTGTTACAGCAATTCCATTATTTACAGTTACTTTACCTCTAATTACATATGTTGTATTAGCAGCTAATGTAGTACCTAAATCAGATTCTGTTATAACTTCTTTTATAGTTCTGCCATTAGTAACTCTAGTTTCTGTAGAACCTGACCAAATTAATCCATTTTGAATCTGAACTAATCTATTAATTGGTATTATACCATCAGCAGTATATATACTACTTCCTCCTGTACTAGATATTTCCACATCTACTCTTTCATTTAAAGCATCTTCTGTAACTGCAATAGCTGTATTAGTTCCAGGAATAAAATTTAATTTACCTGTGTTAGCAACATTAGTTCCATTTTTTAAAATATCTATTGTAGGTCCACTAGGTGCAGGAACAGCACCTGTTTGAAATTGTATATTGTCAAATGCAAGTTGCTGAACTGGTGTGATTAAAGTTTGACCTATTTGATGAATTGTAAAATTTATCCAACCAATATCTGTTTCTGAAGGATTTTGCGCCCATACAGATGTAGGTATATTTACTAATTGCCATTGCCCTACTAAAGCAAGATCTATATAATTTTGTGCAGGCATTACTCCTAAATAAACTGCATTAGGATTACTTCCTGAAGGATCTTCAGAGTAAGCCGAAACATAAATAACATCTATAATGCTAGAAAGGTCTACTAGTAGTTGAACTCTAAAGCTAAAAATGCTATAATCAGCTCTAGTAATTGGAGTAGGTGCTTCAAAACTAGTACCTCTTAAAATACCATATCTTCCAAATGTAGAAAGGCAACACGCTGATCCAGCATATGGTGGTGGAGTACTTGATGTAAAATTTGCAGTTGTTCCATATCCTCCAAAAAATCCACCTGTCCAATCTGAAGTACCATCATTTCTGTATACAAATTCTGTTGTTACAACAGGCACTGTTGCTCCCGCTGCTACTTGTACAAATTGTACTAATACTTGTTCTGCTGTAAGAGCAGGTGTTGTTGGACTAGCTGCAGGTGTACCTTCTACTACTTCAACTATTGGATTATCATTAACATCAAGGGTTGCTACTATTGCATCAAATCTAGGATTAGTTGCATCTCCTGCAGATAAAGTAACTTGTGTAGCAGCTGTTGTATATTCTATACCTACTATTCTATATACTAAAACAGAAACATCAAATATTAAACCTGTACCTGAATAAGATGATCCACCAGATATTAATATAGTATCACCGTCAATATTTATATCGTCTATTGTAGCAAAAGGATTAGTTTCTGATGCGTTAGTTGCATTTGTTGCTGCTTGATATGCATTATTAGGAAGATTTCTTTTTACGTTAGTTCCAGCCATGATTATATAGTATAAGTTATTAACAAATCTCCAGTAATACCAGGAGTAGGATCAGGATTGTAACTAAAAATACTAGCTGGAAATTTATTAGCATTTCCACCTGCGTCAAATGTTATAACTTCTCCTGCTTTTAGTATAGTTTCTGCGACAACAGGTACTGGTGCTAAATTACTAATTCCTATTTTTGCATCAACAGAACTATAATTAGCAAACGTTATAGATTTTACAGAATCTGTAATTACATCAAAAACACCTGGAGCAGCTGTAGCACTTTTTCTAAGCATTCCTGGAATTACTGTTGTACTATTTAATGTACTTAAAATAGCTTGTAATGTAGCTTCTGTAGCATCACCTGCTTCTAAGTAGGTTATAGTACAGCCTGCAAACTCTAAAGGTAGATATTGAGTAGAATCTCCTGGAAGATAATAAAATATATTAGTAAAACCTCCAGTTACAGTGTCCCAAACTCTTACTTCTAAATAAAGCTTAACTCCTGCGTGAGGTGCTGGAGGTGTAATTGGACTTGGACAATCAATGTTTACTAACTTAGCTTCATACTCTGAGCCATTTGCTGTAGTATTGATGACATCAATAATACCTTGCAACCCTTTAAGCATTCTATATTGCCAAGGCCAATTAGTACCTTTACCACCGTCTGTTTTTAAATTTCCTATAGACATAATTTATTTTTTAAAAGTCTTTTAATTCATATGTAACATCATATACTACTTCACTATCGCCTTCAGTAATAGAACCTATTACATGAGGATTAAAACTTAAAGCTTGTCCTGCATTTATAGATCCATTTAAAGTGCATAATATTGCATCTGTTAGATTGGTAGGCATATTAAATACAGTAAGGCTTGGACTTAGTGATCCTGGAAGAGCTGCAGTTCCAACACTAACACTTGTATTCCAAGGATCAGATGCATCAAAAGCTACAGTTCCACCTTTAAATTTTACAGTAGCATTATGTATTACGTAATACTTTGTGGCAACTGGTGCAGGAAGTATAGTTACAGCAGTATTTGCAATAATCTCAGCCCCAGTTACTGTAACAGAAGTAATTAATAATGGAGATGCTGCAGGAGTAGGTACATTTAAAGTACTACCTACTAGAGTAGCAGCGCCACTTCCTGTTGTAGTTAAAGTTAAAGCATCTTGTTTAGCACTAAACGCTAGAAAAGATACAGAATCTAAAAAACCATCAGTTGAACCATCTGCTTTAGGTATACTAATAGCAGGAGTTGTTCCTCCAGATGAAACTATTGGAGCTGTACCTGTTACAGCTGTAACACCTGATGCCGAAGCTATCTGTGATTTAAGATCTTTAAAGCTAATTGCTGTGTCATAATACTTAGATTTGTTAACACTGTCTCTAGTTCCAATAGCAAACATGTCCCCATTAGTAAGTGTTTTTTTAACTCTTCCTTTTTTAAGAATATTAAAAAAGTTATTTATATTTCTTAACATAGTTTATTATTTATATATTATAAAATGTCTCCGTTAGTACAATACCAATTAGTTCCATCACTTATACAGGTAGTTGTAGAATAAAGTGCTGTTGGTAATGCTGTTGGACCAGACCCGTTAATTTGTGCACCAACACTACCTGCTAAAGTTACAGTATTAGTATCAGCTGTTCTAATTAAAACAATCTTTTTTCCTGCTACATTTAGAGTACTATTTAAATAAATTGTTCCACCAGGAATAGATGCAGAATAAAATACTACATCTACATTTACATTAGGATCTGCAGCAGCGTCTACTATAGCAGTAGTATCATCAAGTAAAGGAGATAGATCAACTACTAACGTAGGTAAACCAAATCTAGTTAACTCTAAATCACTACCATTCAGAACTGCTGTTGTTACATAATTATTTGTACCATTTACTAATGAAGATAAGTCTACTGTAATTTGAGGCTCTCCATTGTTTCTATTAATCTCTAAGTCAGTACCAGTTAAAGCAGCAGATATTACAAATGTATCTGGACCAGCTAATGAAGATAAATCTACGTCAATTTGTGGATATCCGTTATTTCTATTAATTTCTAAGGTTGTGCTATTTAAAACAGAACTTGTTACAAATGTATCTGGGCTCTGTAATGAAGACAAGTCAGTTACCAATGTAGATAAACCAAATCTGGTTAATTCTAAATCAGTACCATTTAAAGTAGAACCTGTTACATAATTGTTTGTATCAACTACTAACGAAGACAAATCAACTGTAATTTGTGGTTGCCCTTGGTTTCTATCCACTTCTAATGTTGTACCATTTAGTGATGCATCAGTTACAAAAGTATCTGAAGCGGTTAATGAGGATAAATCTACAGTGATCTGCGGTTGACCATTGTTTCTATCAATTTCTAAATCACTACCATTTAAAGAAGCTCCTATTACAAATGTATCTGTCAATGCGCCAATTGACTGCCATGTACCATTACCTAAAGCATCAGAAGTTAAAACATAGCCATCAAATGCTCCGTCAGATATTTGAATAGTTTCAGTTGTTGTTTTACCAAATACTTCAACTTCATTACCTGCTGCAACTAATAAATTCTTATTAAATGAAAAATTACCATTTCCTACAATAAAAGCACCTTCTTCTGAAGATGATATATTATACATACCAACTACAAATTGATTATCTCCATTAGCTACTGTTAATCTTCCTGCAGCGCTTGAATTATCACCATTAGCTACTGTATAACTATTTTGTGCATGTGAGTATGGACCAACAGCTTGTGTATGACCACCTTCAGCATGTGATCCAAAACCACTAGCTATAGAATCATCACCTTCAGCATGAGATCCTTGCCCAGAAGCTGTGGTACTTAGACCTTCAGCGTGAGATGTATTACCAGATGCATTAGTATTACTACCTTCAGCATGTGCGGCAGAATTACTAGCTACTGTACCACTCCCTTCTGCATGTGCACCAAATAAACCAGATGCGGTTGTACTAAACCCTTCAGCATGTGCATAATCAGCACTAGCATTAGTTTGCTTACCCTCAGCGTGAGAAGCTATACCTGTAGAATCAGTTTGTTCACCTTCTGCTGTACTAAAGTTGCCCGAAGCTACTGTATTTTTACCTGATGCATGAGAATATTCACCGCTTGCTAATGTTTGTATACCTTCTGCATGAGCTCCATCACCACTAGCAATAGTACTTTTACCTTCACTATGCGAGTTGTCACCAGAAGCTGCTGTAGTAGTACCTTCAGCATGGGATCTATTACCACTAGCATTTGTACCTACACCTTGAGCATGAGCAGCATATCCAGTTGCAGAAACACTGTGATCTCCTTGTTCAAATCTATTTTTTATAAAGACTTTATCATTAGGTATTGAACCACTAAAAGGTTCAATTTGATTTACTTGTAATATGCTCGGCATAATTTGTTTTTTTATTTGTTAATCTGTTATTTTTAAAGTTGTACCTATAGGTATTATAAGTGTAGTATTCTCTCTAACTTTAAGTGGACCATTATTAAATTCATAATGATTAGCACCTAAGCATACTTTATTTTCTACATTTTTATCAGAGATAGCATCAATGTCTTGTTGTTGAAGCATATAAACTTCTTTTTTCTTTAAGTTTCTTGGGATATTACAACTCATTCATTAAGGTTTTATTACGTGTACTGCACCTGATGGTCTGCTATATAACTCACCAACTTTTAATCCTGCAGCTATTGCATCTGCATCACTTGCATATTCTCTTTGAGTCATTCTTAATATTTCATTAAGGTGACCAAACTTAGCTGGAGCCATATCCTCACCCTTTTTAAGGTAAGGGTCTGGTGATTGCGGAACAAATCTTGCTGGCATAGTTTATTATTTAGGTCCTACTACAAGTTTAGATCTTTTTCCAACGGCAGCAGTTGCAGCTTCTAATTTTATATCCTCTCTTCTCTTAGCTATATCTTCTTTACTACGAGGTATTTCAGTAAGAGGTATACTAACTGATTGAGGAAGACCTTCTACACTATAAACAATTTCTACTTTACCACCTTTCCCAACACGCTTAGTTTGTACTAATTTAAGCTTAAATGTTAATGTTGTAGTTTTATAAAAAGTTATTTTTGATTCTATATCTGCTTCTACTTCTAAACTTGTTAACACACCCAGTGGTGGTAATAAATCGGTAGCTTTTTCTATAGGAGCCCACTCTGGTATCTCAAGTATACCGTCTTTAAATAATTCTTTTGACACAACATCAAAACTTATTGTTTTCTTAGGATTCCCAGTTACATAACCTACGTATCTAGCCTTTAAAGCTGCTGGTATTTTTGTAAGGGTTGTTCCCCCTCTACTTGTTATTCTAAATTTTGGCATAATAATTTTTTTTTATTTTTATGATGTAACTAATTGAACTGTAGCACCTTGTTCTACAATAAATTTAAACTCTACATATAAATTTGATTCAAACTCAAAGTCTGTTATTGTAGATACATAAACTTCATTATCTTCAATAGGCGCTTGATCATTATATACTGACAAATACAATACACTTGCAAATGCAGTTTGGCCAGACCCTACATTAGTAACAAGTGTTTCTTCACTAGCTAGTGGTGTATAGTCTACAGTATCCGTTGTACTATCTGCTGCTCCCATTAAACTAGAATCACTGATAATAGCCATATTTCCTTTTGAAACATTGATTATTCCAAAGAAAGATACATTACTCCAAACTGCTGGTGCAATTTCTGAAACTGGATTGTCTGAAGATCCTATGGCTGCACTTCCTTTATGTTGCCAAACGTCATATGTAACTCCGTCTCTAACATAAGTTTCATTTTCACATTTTGAAATTGAACATGGAGAGTCAAAACCTCCATCTGATATTGTTCCTGCCAATGTAGTAGTTGTTCTAAGACCTGCTGCTCTAAGGAAGAAATCTAGGCTAGTGTTTAAGTACTGCCAAACTTGTGTTCTTGCTGTAATAAATTCTTTAAGAATTCCAGAACTTCTTTTTTTGCCTGTTGATGCCATTTTACTTTTTTTTTAATAAATATACAGTTATAATATAGTAAAAATAAATGATATAAAAAAGAGTAATAGAAAAAAACCCTCTCACTTAAAATCAAGCCTTCCTTGCGGTCAACTCTCAAGTAAGCTTGAGGGCTTTCTTATCAGCCTTTGCACTAGAGTATTCAAATCAAACCAGCTCTATCCTATGGCCTTCATCTTCATTACGCCAACTGACACTCTTAATATACAAATAATTTATTAAAAAACAAAGCCCCTAGTAGAAAAACTAGAGGCTTTAAACTAACTTGCCATGAGGATTGGATGAGTGGGTAGCAAGTTAGCCAAAAATATAATGATACCATAGCATAAATATAATACCACATGCAGCAAATCCTGCATATCCTAATACCTTACCTTCAAAGTCTTCAACTTTTTTCTTTTCTACATTATCCCATATTGGCTTTACAAGAGCATTAGACAACACTCCTAAAAATATTATGGATATTAATGCTACTATGGTTATAAGAACTTTCACTATCATTTCCAGATCATTACTATATCATGTACAGTTACCATCATTTTGATAGAACCGTCTAAATCCATAATCTCCGCATTGTGTAAAGCTCCTGTTCTGATATATACCTTATCTCCAACTTTTACATCTTCAACATCTGTACCTACTGCTGAAACATTTAGATGAGTCCACTCCTTCATCATTTCTTTCTCAGCATCTTTTTCCATGTTATCTGGAACGATAAGATCTAACTCACCTTCTTTCTTCTCTTTCTTTTCAGGCTTATCAATTAATATTCGATTGCCTCTTAAAATAAATTCACTCATAATCTGTTGGTTTTAAACAAATATATAAATAATTTTAAGAACCACAGCCTACACAATCAATTCTTGTATCCATAGGCTTGTTTCCATCTATCTTCATTTGTAAATTATGTATCTCATCTTTGATATCCATATCTTCAAACATATCACCCGAAAGCTGCTCTTTTAAAAACTCAACCTTGGCTAGCATTTCTTCTTTAGTCATTGTACTTAACTCTTCCATCTTCATCTATTATTAAACCTTTGTAAAATTGATTAACTTCTTGTCCCATTAAGTTATACTTTCTTGGGTCCGTAAATACATTGCGGTATGTATACACGGGACCATATATATCTTCTTTACCATCTATATCAATCTGAATTAACTTATAGTAGCTGTATCCAGGTAACATATCTTCATCAAAGTATCTATATGGTACTTCACTATTACTAAACCCCGCGGCAGAGATCTCATCAAGTAACCCCCAGGTACTTCCATCTGATGATCTATATAAATCAAACTTCAGTGAGTTGTTTTCTGATGCTGTAGACCATTCAACCATTGTTCCTTTATCTTGCAAGCTTGCAGAGAAATCTAACATCTCTACTGGTAAAGGTTCTGGATCATATATAGAGAGAAACTCTACATGTGAATACTTACCATTAATATTACCTGATCCTGATGTGTTTAAAACAAACGCAAGAGCAATCGTTGTAGTGGGTAAAGTAACTCCATAAAACCCATTAAGATTAGATATGTCATAGAAGAACCAACCATTGTCATAAAAATACAATCCAAAAACATCCCCAGCACGGACATCACTCTCTTGAACCCAGAGTAATTCAACATTGGACCATGTGCTAAAATCATACATTGGGCTTTGGAATACATAGAACTCACCCGCCAAATAGTTTCCTGTAATATTAAAGCAAAGATCACCATCATGAGAACCAGTGTTACCCCCAGGACTAAGCCACTCCCCAGTACCATTAAAACTATTAAAATCTTCATCAATTTGTGCATATGCTATAAGTATAGGGAATAATAATAATAAAGTCAATAGAAAGTATCTCATACTATAAGATAACAATTACTGAGGACATTGCCAAGGGTTACGGTGGTAGAAATACTTTGTGGTAGACATAGAGGTGGGTCCTTAAAACAAAACCCCCCCACCCCACCACCCTTTGGTGCTACCCCCCTTGACTTCTGAGAAGCCAAGCCAAATTCCCTATGTGAATTTGTAAAAAATATCTCACAGGAAGAAGTTTACTACACCTGTGCATGGATGATACAAGTCATCATCCAACACAGCTGAGTCACACACAGGGAGGAGGGAGTGCCAGGGGAGGGGGTGTCACAGACTCAGACTCACCAAGCTGAATAACTCTTTCATTAAGGCAAATATATTATTATGAAAGAATTTTCTGTTAAAATTATTTCTGTACCCTGTGATGACCAAGAGGCTATCACTGCTGTACAGCAAAAGATTAACCAATGGATTACCATTGGTAAGTTAAAGAAATATGAAATGCATACTACTGCTACTCATATAGTATTTAATATAGTAATAAACAAAGAGGCTGAATAAGCCTCTTTTTTTTTATAGGTGCTATAACTCTTTCATTGATTTAAATATATATATTATGAAAAATTTACTTACTTCTTTTAACATTTTTATTTCTGTATTCTTTGGACTGTTCTGTTTTGTAACAGGTGTACTGATGAAAGCTCCTGGTGATGGAGTTGCTGTACATTATAGTCTACTATTCTTTTTCTTTACTTTGGTTCTTGTCATATTTAAATTGATGACCAAGAGTGTCCAAAAAGATTACCAAGATGATGTTGAGTGCTATGAGGCCCAAATTAGGACTCAAGGCAAGCAACTTATCAGATGGCAGAATGGAGAGATGAAATAATAATTAACCCCTTAATTGGGGTTTTTTATTTTAGTTATAACTCTTTCATTAGTTAAAATATATTATGACAAAATCAGAACAACAGTATCAAGACATGATTGACGTGTACAAAGAAACAGTAGAAAGAAACAGAAAGTTGCTTAAAGAAAACAAGCATGATGTGTTAATCCCATTCTATGAGAATAACATAAGACAGAACAATGACATGATAAGAACACTCATGGCCAAACAGATTGCATGTAGATTCTAGCACATAGCCTCCTCATCGGAGGCTTTCTGTTTTCCTGTTATAACTCTTTCCTTGATTTAAATTAGAAAGTGATGTAAGTGGCTTTGTGAGACCCTCAACTGCGTGGAGGCTCCATTCACTTTCTTTTTTTTAAAAAGAAAGCTATGCCATCACTACCACTCTGAAGTGTGCTGTCTGGTATGCAAGGGATAAGCCATTAAGTTGGAACCATAAGTCAGACCATAGCTTTTATAACTCTTACAATAAATTAAATTAATTATTATGAAAAATTTATCACTTATTAAACTTTGGTTATCATCAAGTTTATTCTTTATCCTAATTGTTTTGCTTATAGGCCTTGCCTCTTGCAAAACTTCATATGTGCAATGTGATGCATATGGTTCAACTAATACTAACCAAGAAATAGATAAGGTTTAATTACCTTATCTTTTCTTTAAATTATTTATTATGTACCTATTAAAAAAGATTACATTAGAACATGGTTCTAAAGAGACTGTACTACTTAATCAAGACTCAGAAGAAAGACTTATTGCATGGTTAGATAAACAACCTGATGAAGGAATAGAAGATTATTTTATATCTGATTCAGTACCTAACAATTGTATTAATGACCCTGAAATTGCCAAGGAAGATGCAATGTGGAAAGAGTTCATGAGAAATCATGGAACACCAAAAAATGGAGAGGATTAAGTTCCTCTCTTTCTTTTTTAAATGTACTCAGCCTATGGCTTCGTGAGTTTAAAGCTTCAGACTTATATGTCTGAAGCATTGCACAGCCTGTTATAACTCTTTCATTAGAGAAAATCATTTATGAAAGTTTATAGTGTAAACATCTTGTGTCATCAAGGTACTATTGTCCTATCCTTGGACAAGTATTATCAATCATCTAAACAGGCTTGGTTTCTTGGAAATCAATTTGTGGAGTCTTGTCCTCCTGCAGGGAGTTTCGAGATTATCCCTCTGTATATGACCCCAAGAGATGTATGTAACCTACTTAATCAGTAGGTTGCATCCATCATTATAACACTTTCAATTTATTAAACCTTTTAAAACATTTATTATGAAAGAAGAATTAGAAAAAGCCTTAAACAACACAGCAAATATGCGTGATAATTATGGCAATTGGATTAAGGTAGGTACTTTTATCTATGAAGATAGAACCTATGGCTTTATTAAGGAAAATATGCAGATTACTGTAAGATGTATTGATTTATCAGAAAGAGATAGACCTAATCAGTACAATGCATATCCTAATCTTAAAGTTGATTGGCATTATATGTCAGATAAATTAGATGATGATGCTTGGGTAGAGTTTCAAGACTCTGATGACCCTGACCCTTATATTGTAAATAAGATAGCATAGCATTTTCCTTGCCCTATATACCCCACAATTGATTACTGTGGGGTAGGGTAGGGTTTTACAATTACCGTAGTACTAACATACCTTGGTCCCTATACCTTGGTCAGTATAACATATACCTTGGTCTCTACAGACCTGACTTGGATCAGGAACCTACCACTACCTGCTATAACTCTTTCCTTAACTTAAATTAATTATTATGACAAAAGAAAATCAGGATGGTAAAAATACTTACTTAATAATGTTTAACCGTACAGCAGATAAGGTTTATACTTATAATCTTACTAACAGAGAGGTATTCATTAATAATTCCTTTAAAGATGAATCTCATATGGTAGGTGTAGTACATGCTTATAACGAGTTAGATGCTATTGCAATAATGAGGAAAGAAGATTCTAGGTTATTAGGTTTGTAAAAAGTAAAGGAGATTAAGTTCTCCTTTTTTTTTACCACCCACCCTCAAGAGGTATTGCCTGCTAATAGACCTAAAGGTCTTGGCTTTTGTCGCAGCTGGCGCTGCTCCTATAACCCCACAGCCTGTTAATAGGAGCTAAAGCTCCTTGGCTTTTTTTATAACTCTTCCCTTGATGTAATTATAAATATTTAAAAAACACCGTATGAATTATTCAGCAGACGTAAAGTCACATTTAGCAAGTTTTGAAAAAAGAGGTTATGAACAGAACATTAATCCTGTATCCAAACAATTACAGGTTAGAAAATCTTGTCAGTTAGAAATGCTTAAGTTTAATAGTATTGATGAAAGTGGTGCTCCTAAATGGACAGCACGTGCAGGTAGTGACAAACTATCTACACCTGTATTGTGTAAAGTAAACAGTAGTCCTCTTGAGGTTACTGCAACTTTGTACAAAACATCATTTGACGCTAATGCAGTAGTCATTGGAGGTACTTATTCTTCTGTAGTTACTAATGTTTTGACCGAGAAAGGTAAGAACACTCTTAACCCATCAGTAAAGAACTCGTATTTCACTATGTTCTCTAATGCAGGCTCATCAATTAATACTGATTTGTTAGCAGATGTTGGACTGTAAACCACACAACACCCTATGTAAAAGTAGGGTGTTTTTGTTTTAAGGGGACAACGGGACAACCTTGGTTTGAATCCTAAACGTTGTAGTGCTACTGAACAATAGTAGGTAGCACTCTTTTTAAACCATAGTAGTGATATCTATCCCATTGTAGTAGTAAGTAGCCCATAGTAGTAGTATGTAGACCACAGTGTGAGTGGTGTGAGCAGTTTGTTCAGTACCTTTGTACCTATTACCTTGTACATTGTACACAGGAATAGTATTCGGTCACTATATAGTGACACTCTCTATAACTTATTCGGTCACTACAGTGACATATAGTGTAAAATGTTTATAATAAAAAAAATTTGTGGAAATACTTGTGTGTTTTAATCTTTAGTAGATAGTACAACATCTATGTATATCATTGGTTGTATATTAGTATTATAATTATCTTATAGTATATAGTATATATATATTTTATATAGCTAACTTTGGTAATTAACATAGTATGTTATGCCTATAGAGTATTAGTACTCTCTCTATGTAGAAGGTAAGACATATAGTATCCCGCATTTAGAAATTTGCTTTGACTAAATATATAGTTGATACTGTAAGTCCACATAACTGGCTTGTTAATATCCGTAGGTTGTGAGTACGTTGGTAGCGTACAATGGTCCCAAGTCAAAGCATTTAGAAATTCTCTCATCCAATTGCAGGTAGCCATAAGAATGCGAAAGAGTCAGACAAAAGATTCTGGCCACAGAAGTAGCCTCAAGGATTGCAACCTTGTGAGAGAACTATTAGTACATCAACTGTAAATAACTGAAGAGGAGTTTTAACCTTTGCACTCTATTCGGTTTACATGCAAGTATCTTAGTAATACTTGAGAGGGTTGTTGATGTCAAGCAAAGTCTATCTCTCATCCAATTGCAGTAAAGTTATTAAGATAATTATATCAATGGTGATGTAATTCTACCTGAAAACTAAGGGTATAAATCAAGGTGCAACCTTGTGAGAGTATAAATTGGCAGACTCAGGACTAAATAGTCCTTTGAATTACTAAGACTACATATACCTACGCCACCACCCTGGAGCATTAGGTTGAAAGAGAGTTATAGGGTTATGTAATGAGAGTCTGTTATATTAATTAAGGGTCGGTGGTCCTTATAGGGAGAAACTTTGCAACAAACCCTGGTCTGATCAGCCAAATTCCACCACATATAATATGCCCTTCCGTATCTTTATGATTGTTTAATAGACAGTCAGTGGATTCGGTAAGGGTATGTTATATCATATTTCTAATTGATATGCTTCGGCTATTAATTAGTCTTAATCCCAAGTTGTCGGGATTTAAAATCACAGATGTTGAACTGTGATGTGAAATAGACAAAACACCGTGTAATTAGTACCTTTCTTGTAAGGGGAGCAGTTGCACACAAGGGTGGATAGGACAAAGACCTTACAGGGTTCTAAAACTATCAGTGTTATATGTAAAGAGTACGGTCTGTAAACTGTACGTGGTTGCATATGAAATTAGGGATTTGAGCTACTATCCTAGTAAAACGTAAAATGCTATGTCTTAACTAAAAAGAAAGAACTGGACAATGACGTGAAGTCTAAAGCTTATGGTGTAATTAGAAGTGCCTAATCATAGTTTAGAAATGAACTGTGTTATCCCGCAAGGGGTTGTGAATTTTATGTGCCAGCATAATTGAAGCAACACTTAATTGAGATGTCATTGGCCAATGATATTGATAGAGAGTAGAATAATTACACCTTATCCTGTTACTATGCAGTCGATCATAGTATGGCAAAGTTAATGAAGGATTTTTCTATCCGTGTGCTAACCCTTGTGATGAGGGGTCATTAACATTTTGAACCGAGTAGTGCTAGGTTCTTTTTTTACAAGTCAATTCTCAATTTGCGAATTGCAAATCAATTAGTAACCACTTAAAACATTTAGTATGACATTAGAATTTATAGTGTTCGGAATTATAGACAATTTAGTAATGATAATCGGTGCAATGACTGGTTATGAAGTTGAAAAGTATTTACCTAAGAAATTCCAAAAAGGATTAGGTGCAGTAATCGGTGCAGGTTTAGGCAACGCTACAAGTGATTGGCTTGGTGGTGTAGTAGCAGGAAACTTAAGTATGGCAAATGGAACAGCTCTTGGTTGTATCATTGGTCTTGCATTCATACCTGTAATACTATTAATGCAAAAACAATTAAGAAAATAAAAAATTAGTAACCACTTAAAACAAATATATTATGAGCAGAGAAATTATTACTTTGTCTAATGGTAAGAAAGTAGCAAACTTTTCTTCACCACATCCTTTTACCTTTACTGATGGTTCGGTTATTTCTGCCGTTAGTGATGAAGAGTCTGAAAGACTAAAAGTTACTTTCATTGAGTCTGAACATCCAGATGAATCAGGAGATATAAATCTCAGATTTGAATTGTCTACAGATGTAATGTTTGAGATGAGATATTGGGTAGCTATGTATAACGTAGGTTATGTAGATGTTGTATTCTGTCCGCTTCCTATGATTACTGCAATTAAAGAAATAGAACGTGACCTTAATGAAGATTGGAATGAATGGCATTCTTATTACAGTAATGATCCATCTCCTGATGCAGAGCAAAAACCTGTGACTCCTGAATTACTTGGTATTCTCGTAACTCAAAGAGATGAGTATTCACAGGGTCTTAAGACTTCTCCATTTAGAGCAATCAGAATGGAAGACAGGATCAAGAAATTAGTATCAATTGATAAGCAGTGCATATAGTATGCACTGTAACCACTTAAATTATATATTTTGAAACCTAAAACATTTTTTTACATTATGATGCTATTTACTATAATAGCATCTACCTTTGCATTTGTGTGCTTTACACAGAATAAACCTTTAGCATCTATTGTTGGTGCTATTATAGGTTTTGTCTGTTTTTATGGAGCAATAATTAGTCCATCAAATAATAATTATGACTAAAGACGAAGCATTAGAAATGACACAGAAGAAATTCACTAACCTCTTTGATGGAGATATCCTTCCAAGGGTTAGTGTCGGTAAGATTATATCTTACTATGAATCACTTATTGCAGGTAACAAACCTGTAGTTACTGATAGAGATTGTAATATTACAAGAGCATTTCATGAAGCGGAAACGTATGAACAGATGAAAGATTTTATTGATCACTATTATGATGATATTTAACCTGACACAGCGGGTTAATAGAGGTTGTACGGTCCAAATTTACTCTATAAAATCGCATGGGACCTATGCTGGTGACAATTCCAGACGCGGGATAAGTGAAACCTTAGACACTTAATTAATGTCTGCATGGGATTAAGCCGTGAAAGAATGAGGGCAGACTGTGAAAGAAACTGCCCTCTTTTTATTTATTTATTTAAAAACAATTTAGTATGCTACAAGCAACAGATGAATGTTACATCTACATTAAAGATGGAAAAGAATTATTTACAGGATGTTTAGAACTAGCTCATAAAAGAGCAGATGAAGGTACTGACATTAAAACTATTAAAATTGACTTATTAAATTAAAACTTATGAATGATTTTATGATTGCCTTAGAAAGTTTTCAGGATGCACATGTTCTCTATACAGGAGAAAGCATCTCTGAAAATGAAATTGAAAACAAGTATGATTGCCGATTGAATACTTTAACCTTAAAGATGTTAGAGAAAGAATTAATAATGATTCATAGTGTTGCACTAGCACACACTATAGGATTATTTAACCCCAATGATTTATAAACCCTCAAAAAAAACAAAAATGAGAAAAACAATTACATTTTCAGATGTTATGAAGATTGCAGTACCAGTTATTACTGTTATTGCATTAGTATTAATTATGTCCAGTTGTGGAACAGGACACGTAAGCTGTGATGCTTATGGTCAAAATGATATAGAATATGGGAACATATCAGAAGATGAAGCGTGCTAAAGAGGTAGTTGAATTTTTAGATTTTAATTATCAAAATACTAAAAATGATCCTGAATTATCATCTGATTCTGAGTTATTAGAGATAAAACTTCAACACTTAGAAAGTGCTAAAGAAAAGTATCGTTCATTAAAATATGAATATACTATTCAAAGCACTCTACTTATATTAGTAGTGTTTACTGCAGTAGCAGTACTCACAAGTTATTTACTTGGAGGTGTGTAATGCACCTCCACAAATTATGATTAGAAATGGCATATAAAAAGAAAAATAGAGGAGCTCAATTAATAGCTCAAAAAGAAGGTAACTTACTTAGATTTACTTGTAGTTACTTTGACAAATGGGTCATGCATGAAGCAGACCTTGACAAGCAACAGACTGAAGTAATGGTAGGATTTCATTATTATCCTGTACAATATTGTAATAAACCATTGAAGTGGATGAAGAATCTATTAGGTAACCAATTTATTGATTACACACAAGAATTTGATGGTGCAAAATGGGATATAGATCTTACTAGTGGTGGTAAAAGAGTCATTATGAAAAAAGTTGTACCAGGTATACACATTGGTGATGACTTTAGAAATATTGTCTTAGGTAAATTTGTAGCTAAAGTTGCAAGTAGTCTTACTAGCTATCTAAAGCAAGAAGGATTAGATGCTGTTGTTCAGCATCCTGATTATGATGTAGATAGTCCAAGAAAGATGTTAAGACCTGATATACTACCTACTTGTATTGACGCGGTAGTTAAAGAGTTTCCGCATTTAGATCCAAATACAGATCTTAATAATCAATATGAGTATAGAAATGTAGTAGATATATCTCAGGGTAGAGAACCTGAGTTGGAAGATTTACCATTCTAAGATTTTTTAAGTGGATAAGCACAGGGCTGAAGATGTAATGTCTTCAGTCTTATGCTTTAAAAAACAAAACTATGCAGATAAAAAAAGTAGGTATAAACCTTAGAGAAACAGATATAACTTCAATGATTGAGACTGTATGTAAAGAAGTACAGAGTACACAAAAAGCAAATAACATTGCAGATTTATTTACAGAACTTTTATTAAAGAGTACTGAAGCATCTACATTGTTTGTGCAAATTATGCTTGGTAACGGTTTACCAGTAGCGTACCATGAAGGAGATGTAGTCAGATGTAGATGGGAAAGACTTAAAGTAGGTCTTACAGATTCTGATGAAATATATGAAGTACTTCAAGAGAATAATCTGCTTAGTACAGATGATGAAGTTACCTGTAAGGTAAAAACATTTAGAGGTTATGCAGAATATTTCCCGTATACTATAGAGTTTAAGTATGGAGATGATCTCTATGCATCTTGTAGTATGGGATTTGAAGATGTATTAACCTAAACGTATTATATTTTAGTCGAATATATGCTTGTAGCAGATGACAAGGGAGGAATCAGAAAATATTTTTCCCTTGTTAGCTATATAATGCTAAATATTTATTGTTTACTTGTTAACCTTTAAATATTTATTGCGTACTTAGTATATGAACTATCAGTTACCTAATGGAAAAGTAATATACATCTCTATAGATGAGTACTTAGCTATGACTGATGAAGACATTCAATACTTTATAGCATCAGACTATGGTGAAACTGTTATTAATCCATTTAGTGGATCAGCAGTAGACACAAAAAAGAAACCTTCTAAAGAACCTGAAGAAGAAAATCTTGGAGATTTTACAGGTTTTAGTGATGACGGGGAAGATTTTCCTACAGATATAGATATAAACAATCTAAAATATTAATATAATAGCTTAATTTATTTAAGCCAACTTACTTGCATTTGGCAATGTGTGAGTATAGTATTCAGTTGCCATCAATTATTTATTTATTTATTAAAAATTCAATTATGAATTCAAATGTTAAAGTAGTAGCAAACGCTACAACAGGTGCGGTTGTTAATGTTTCAGAAAACAATCCAGAGTATGGTTATATTAGATTAGAGCAAACTAAAGCAATTGTAGATGATAATGGTTTCTTAAAACCACGTACTATTTCTACATTACTGCAAGGTACTGTAGAAGATTTGCAAGGTCTATCATTTTTTGCAGGTCAAGAAGTAGACGGTAAAATTCAAATTAAAGAATCTTTAGAGCCTTTTAGTCAAAAAGCTCCTGATAGAGATTTGAAAAAAGCAGGTGAAACAGGTATTGTTTGTACACAAGCTGGTTCACCAATTTATCGTAAAACTGTTTATGATATGAGTGGATCTAAAAAAGATGTTTTTGTTCAACATGACAATGTTGCTGAATTAAGAGCAGCATATGATGCACAAAAAACATCAGGTGCAATGAAACCTAATGAAGATTTCTCTATAGGAGGGTAAATTAGGTGGGTAAATCAAGAAAGGGGAGGTTGTTGACATAAGCCTCCCTTTTTATTTATGAATTTAATAAAAACAAGTTGTATATGAGTTCGACTAAAAAACAAAAATTTGAATACTCTGGTAAATTAGAAGAGTATCAATTGTATAAGAAAAATACTTATACTAAATATGAGGCAGATCAATATTCTCAATATCAGAACTTTCTGTATAAGAGAGCATTGTATGGTCTCAGTTCTTTACCTAAAGATGAGGTAGAGCAAATGAGTAAGCAGAAGAAGATCAGAATCAGTAAGGTTAACAGAAGAGCACAACGTGTGCTTAATAAAGCTAAACAAAGAAAAGTAATTAGTATTACTAATGAAATCTTTGCTAAATGGTTTCCTGATACAAAGTTTGCCAAGTTTATGCTTGGTAATACTGAAACTGATGAGAAGGTTAAAAACACTTTAAATTTTAAAGATTTAAATATTCACAAAGATGAAATAATTCGTATATTTATTGAAGAAGGAATCTTAAGTTCAAACTTTTTAAGTTTAAAAAGAAATCCTAATAGTTTACCAAGACTTAAAAGTGTATAAAAGACCACCATTATCAGAAATTGATCAAGAGTTCAATGATCTTACTAAACATTTTGATTTAGAAGATTGGAGAACTGTAAGAAATGAGAACT
>Ga0233414_10000373_pt1 | contig 19109 bp, 11 predicted proteins | sample Na_anoxic_10_MG_FD_189020 | JGI IMG/M metagenome (GOLD analysis project Ga0233414, IMG submission 189020) | Seawater microbial communities from Saanich Inlet, British Columbia, Canada - Na_anoxic_10_MG | ecosystem: Environmental > Aquatic > Marine > Inlet | place: Canada: British Columbia... | reverse complement strand
CGGTACTCGGTGACGTACATGCCGAACCTGCAAGGGCCGCAGGCGCCGGCGGTGAGAAAGACGTAATTGTCGATGATCTCCTGCGCCGTGAGGCCCTCTTCATCGCGCAAGCGGGAGAGCTCTTTGATGATGTTCCCAACGGTGAAGTACGTGGGGTTGCACTGAGCCTTGTTTCCGAACTCTTTGCCGTGGCGGAGCGACTCCACATCCGCGCACTCCATCGAGCGCGTGTTGTAGCCGATGCCTTTGAGCGCTGAGGCGACGAACTCGTCATGAGCCATCGTCAGGCCACCATTGAGAATCGTCGTCGTGGGGCGCTCTTTGGCCGAGAAGAACGGATCGATCATCGAGTCGGTCCACTGTTCCCGGTTGTCTTCGAGCCCTAAACGAGCCCGCTGTTCCGCCTCGAACGCGGCGAGCTCTTTGTCGATGTCGATTTCAAATCCATCAGCCATGTGTAGCCCCTTCACACCCGGACGACTCTGCCGTCCTTGGTCTTTCTTCCAAGACGAATCAAACTTTCCGATACCGCATCCGGCAAAGCCGCGTCCTCCTCGGACCTCGCCGCTTCGACGCGATATTGGTTTACTTTCTCTGCAAGCTCGTGAATCTGGCGCTCGAGCCCGAGGTCGGCGCGTCGATGCGCGGCGAGCTGCTCTTGCTTCATTCGCAGGAGCTCCAACCGCTTCTCATCGATGCGGCGCTGGAGTTCGGCTTTGCGTTCGCCAATGTCTTCTAGGTGCTCCTGGCGAAGCCTGAGCGAGTGAGCGTAGGTCTTGACGCGAATCTTGATCGAGCCGCCGGGCTTGTTGGCGTCGATGTCGTGCAACGACGAAGCCGGCACGCCGCTCTTGGCCACGATGCTGTCGATGATGCCGTAGGTCGGCGCGTCGTGGCCGCACTTGAAGCTGCTCAGGTCGAGGATGGCGACGTTGGGATGGCGCGAGGCAAACTTGGCTGCCCACACCTTTTGTGCGGAGTTCGCGGAGTAGTTCTCCGGCCAGACGTCGTTGACGCTCAACACGTCCTCGTCCTCGCCGTAGAAGCGCTGAAGCCACTCGCGGTCCTTTGGAATCGAGCGGATGCTCAGGATCGGGTAGCCGAGAACCTGGAACTCGTCCGGGATGCCGTGATGAAGACCCGGGTCGTTGTGGTAGGGCCGCCCCAGCACGAGGATGGCGACTTTGTTGTCGTACTCGACTTGGTCGAGGATCGCCTTGCCCTTGTCTTGAATGTCTTGGTCGAAACGATCGAGCGCGGAAAGAGCCTCCTCGACGGCGAAGTCGTTCTCGTCCTCGGTCATCCCGAGCACGTCCTGAAACGCCTCGAACATGTCGCGCTTGAGAAGAGTCGGCTCTGCAAAGCTAAACGCAGGGGCCAGATACTCGATGCCGCGGTTGCCGAAGTAGTCCTGCTCCTTCGTGAACGCGGCCTTCATGACATCGGGGGTGCCGGCGACGATCGGGCAGCTCGCATAGTCGACCGCGTCGGTCACGAACGACGGGACATGTGTGAGGATGGGAAAGAAGATGGCGTCGAACGGTGTCTTTTCGTGCTTGTGAAAGAAGAGCTGGTGGAAGTGCGCTTGCGCAACCTTGGACGGATAGCAAGGGTCGACGGACCCGTACTTGCCGCCCTCGGCAAACATCTCCTCGGAGCTCGGGTCGCTAAAGACGATGTTCTTCGGCCGAACGCCAAGCACCTCGAAGAACGTGCGGAAGAACGGCGCAGTCGAGTACATGTTGAGGACGCGCGGAATGCCGACGCGCCACTTCGCCCGCTTCTCAGCCGCCGCCTCGGATGAGCGCTGGAAGTTGCGGGTGTACTTCGTACGTTCGATCGAGCCGAAGAACTTGCGCTCCACTTTTACGTCTTCGATCGGGCTGCCAGCCGCGGGCATCGGTTGAACCCCCGCGATGCGCTTGAACGCCTTGAGGCCCTCGTACGTCACGAGGTTCGGGAACTGTTTCAGGATCTTGCGGCGCTCCTTGACGAGCTCTTCCATGGCGTCTTTCGATTCGACCGTGCCCTTTTCACAGGAGAAGCCGCTGATGTACCGACTGGTCGACCCGTCGGGACGGAACGCATCGATGAACGTCCGGGAACAGTTGTTTGCGCAGAAGTGACAAGTCGTGGTCTCGTCGTTCGTGGTTTGATACTGGAGGTCGATCGCAGCATCCAAACCGATGAACGTGGAGCTTCCGCGACGCCGGACGACGCGGAGCGTCTCCATTGCGGCACCGATTGCCCCTGCTTCGCCACTATGGGGGTGTACGAACACTTCGGCGTTTGGCACGCGCTCCCGAATGTAGTCAACCTGGGATTTGACGGCGGCCATGTTGTATTGCGTGCCGCCCTGAAGCACGAACTTGCGCCCGAGCGCTGCCATGCGAGGAACGCCGACGACGTACTGCCAAACGTTCTTCGGAAGAACCTGCGCGAGCCCGGCGAGCAGCTCTTCCTTGCTGAAGCCTTCCTTCTGGAAATTCACGCGGTCCGTGTCGAGGAAGACCGCGCAGCCATAGCTGAACTTCGGCGCCAAATCTGCCTTGAAGGCAGTCTCCGCATACTCGGTGACAGGCAAGCCGAACTGATCCGCCATCGCTTGGAGGAGCATGCCGTTGCCCGCAGAGCACTGGTTCGACAGTTTGAACGTCTTGATGTCGCCGTTCTCCATGAACAGGACCTTGATGTCCTGGCCGCCGATGTCGCAGATCACGTCCACATCGCCGAAGTAGTGCGTGGCGCTCATCATGTGCGCGACCGTTTCGACGATGTTCACGTCGGCACGCACGCATTCTTCGAGCACGTCAGCTGCATAGCCCGTTGCGCCGAATCCCAGGACTTCGATCTCGGCGCCCTTGGCGCGCATCCGCGATCGAAGCTCACCGAGGAGCTCCTTGGTGTCTTTAATCGGGTTGCCCTTCGAAAGGGCATAGGCTTTCATCAAGACTTCGCCGTCTTCGCTGAGGAGGACGGCCTTGGACGAAGTGCTGCCACCATCGAGCCCGATGACGGCGCGCACCGTATCGGTGTCGGCCTCGGGCTCGACGAACATGGGGATGTGATAGGCGCCTAGGAACTGTTCGAGCTCCAGCTCGTCGCGCGCAAGTGGCGGGCCGGCGCTCTCGCCGAGGCGCTCTTGTCGACCTTCGGTGATGTATCTGCGCAACCCATCGAGGCCTTTGTAGACGCCGACACCCGCAGGTTCGTGCATGCCGTACATGACGGCACCGTAAGCCGCGTAAAGCGCCGCGTTGTCAGGCACCGGAATCAGCTCTTCGATCGGCACGTCCTTCGGGTAGTCGTAGCCGCGCTCGTCCCAAGTCTCCGGGATGCGCTTGCGCCAACACTCTTGAAGGAACGGAAGGAACGTGTTCGGTCCGCCTAGCAGCAGCACCTTGTGCCGAAGCGTGTTTCCGCGGGTGAGAACCGAGAGGTTCTGCATCACGATGGCGTCGGCGAGCGAGCACATGATCTCGTCGGCCGGAATGCCGGTCTTCACGAGATTGACGATGTCCGTCTCGGCAAAGACGCCACACTTCGCTGCTACGTGGTGAAGGTGCGCGTCGTCGAAGTGAAGGTTCAGTGTCTCGTCGGCCGGCATGCCGACCTTGATCATGCATTTGTCGATGGTGGCGCCGGTGCCCGACGCGCACTTGTCATTCATCGACGCAATGGCGGACTTGTCGCCCGTCTGCTTGTTCTCTTTGAAGACGATGATCTTCGCGTCCTGGCCGCCAAGCTCGACGACCGACCCCGCATCGGGATGCAACGTCTCGACCGCCAGGGTGACCGAGTTGACCTCTTGAACGAACTTGGCGCCGAGGGGACCCTCTAGCGGCTTTGCGCCCGAGCCCGTGATGAACGCTCGAACGTCGTCGCAACCGAGCTCCGTCAAGATTTGCCCAATGCGCACCATGAAGTCGAGGACACACTCCGCCTGCTTGGTGTGGTGCCGCTGGTAGTCGCTCCAGATGATGTCTTTGGTCTCGGGATCGACGACGACCGCTTTCACAGTCGTGGACCCGACGTCCAAACCTACTATCGCTCTCTTCATTAGAACGGCTGCGCCCTTCCCTCGTACGGTGGATGAGGTAAACATAAGCCTCGTTGAAAGTCACGCGACTTGGCTTGCAAATCGGGGACGTCGACGTCACACCTCCCACTGCGGGTGACTGGATTGTATAGCACACCGCGGAGGGCTCGATGAGCAAGGTGTTGATCATTGGCGCAGGCGGGGTAGGCGGGGTCGTCACCCACAAATGCGCGGACGATAAAGACACGTTTTCCGAGATCGTCCTCGCGAGCCGAACTCTGTCGCGTTGCGAGAAGATCCAGACCCAAGTGCGCGAGCTTCGCGGTCGTGAAATTGAAATAGCCCAAGTGGATGCGGACGACGTCGCACAGACGGTCGCCCTGATCAAACGAGTGCAACCGGCGCTCGTGATCAACGTAGCCCTGCCCTACCAAGACCTGCCCCTGATGGATGCCTGCCTGGAGGCGGGGGTCGATTACCTCGACACCGCCAACTACGAGCCGCCGGACGAGGCGAAGTTCGAATACAAGTGGCAGTGGGACTACCAAGGGCGCTTCGAATCCGCCGGAATCATGGCGCTATTGGGCTCCGGCTTCGACCCCGGGGTGACCAATGTCTTCTGCGCGTATGCCCAGAAGCACCTCTTCGACGAGATCGACTACGTCGACATCCTCGACTGCAACGGTGGCGATCACGGCCACCCTTTTGCGACCAACTTCAACCCCGAGATCAACATTCGCGAGATCACCCAGCGTGGCCGTTACTGGGAGAACGGTGAGTGGGTGGAAATCGACCCGATGTCGCAGTCGCGCACGTTCGATTTTCCAGCAGTCGGGGAACGCAAAGCGTTCCTGCTCTATCACGAAGAGCTCGAGTCGTTGGTGAAGCACATCGACGGCCTCAAGCGCATTCGGTTCTGGATGACGTTTGGGGACGAGTACCTGACCCATCTTCGTGTGCTTCAAAACGTCGGCATGACCCGCATCGATCCAATTGAATACGAAGGTCGCGAGATCGTGCCGATTCAGTTCTTAAAGGCGTTACTCCCCGACCCGTCGACGCTCGGTGAAAACTACACCGGCAAGACCAGCATCGGTTGCCTGATCGAGGGCCGAAAGAACGGAGAGCCACGCAAGGTGTTCATCTACAACGTGTGCGACCACGAGGAGTCTTGGGAGGAAGTCCGTGCCCAGGCGGTTTCGTACACGACCGGTGTCCCGACGATGGTTGGCGCCAAGATGCTGTTGACCAAACAGTGGCGCGGCACCGGCGTGTTCAACGTCGAGCAGTTCGATCCCGATCCGTTCCTCGAAGAGCTCGCCGTGCGCGGACTTCCTTGGCATGTGAAGGAGATGTAGTGCTCCCCTGCGCTCAGCTCGATCCAAGTCGCGTCGATTCACCGGCATACGTGATCGACCTCGGCGCCTTGAAGCGCAATTTGGAGCTGCTCGCGCACGCTCAACGCGCCGCCGATTGTAGGATTCTGCTTGCTCTCAAGGGCTTCGCAGCCTGGTCGACGTTCCCACTGGTGGGCCAATACCTCGGCGGTGTCGCCGCGAGCGGTCCCGACGAAGCGCGACTCGGCGCAGAAGAGCTCGAGAAGCAAGTCCATACCTATTGTCCCGCGTTCGACGAAGCGTCGCTTCGCGAAACGATCCGGTACTCCGATCACGTCGTCTTCAACTCGCCGTCGCAGATCGATCGCTTTCGATCGATCATCGATGATCACGCGTCGGACACGAGCTTCGGCCTCCGCATCAACCCTGAGCACTCCGAGGTCGATGTCGCGATCTACGATCCCTGTGCGCCAGGCTCGCGGCTCGGCACGACGAAACGAGGGCTCATCAGGGCCAACCTAAGAGGCATCGAGGGCCTGCACTTCCACACGCTGTGCGAGCTCGGTGCCGACGCGCTTCAACGAACGCTCGAGGTGATCGAAGAGCGATTTGCACCGTGGCTGGACGAGGTGAAGTGGGTGAATTTCGGCGGCGGCCACCACATCACGAAGCCCGGGTACGACGTGGGTCTTCTGATCGACCTGATCCGCGAGTTCAAGCGTGAACACCGGGTCGAGGTGTTCCTCGAGCCTGGAGAAGCGATCGGATTGAACGCCGGCGTGCTCGTCGCGTCGGTGCTCGATATCGTCGAGAACGACGGGCCCATCGCGATCCTCGATACTTCCGCAACGGCCCACATGCCGGACGTCCTCGAGATGCCCTACCGGCCGCAGATTCGGAATGCTGCGGAGCCCGGCAAGCTCGCCCACACCTACCGCCTCGGCGGCCTGAGCTGTCTCGCGGGCGACATGATTGGGGACTACTCCTTCGCGGAGGCGTTGGAGGTGGGTGACCGGCTGATCTTCGAGGACATGGCCCACTACACGATGGTCAAGACCACGACGTTCAACGGCGTCCGGCTCCCATCGATTGCGCTCTACGACCCGCGGGACGATTCCTACCGGGTCCAGCGCCGCTTTGACTACCAGGACTACCGAAACCGCCTCTCTTGAGGCTTGAACTTCGATCCAAAGCGGTAAGACTCGCGCCATGGGTGCCTTCTCGGATTTCACTGCGTACGCCAAGAAAACCGGCTCACGCTTGAGCGATCAACCGCTTCTCCTCGAAAAGACACGACGCCTGGACGCGACGCAACAAGAGCTGTTCAACTACGTCACCGATTTCGAACGATCGAGCGAGTGGATTGCCGGCGCGATGAAGGGCTGGACGGATAACAGCAATGCCGAGATCCCCGGACAAGTCGGCGCGGTCCGGATGCTCAAGAGCCTAGCGGGAGAACCCATACGAGAGGTAGTCAAGGCGTACGACGCGCCACGGATGCTCGCCTACAGCGCGGGCGACGCCGCGTTCCTGGGACTTTGTACCGACCACCTCGGCGTAATGACTTGCGAGCCGCATCCCGATGGCGGGACGGTGGTGTGCTGGCTCGCCTATGGACGCCTCGCAAGCAATCCAGGCAAAGCCTGGGCGGGCAAAAAGCTGTTCCAGGTCGCGCTCGGCAGAGGTATGAAGAACTTGGAGCGAAAGTTTCCACCTCGCTGAGCGCATGGAGCTCATCCGCAGCAACCGAACCGAGAACCTCGCGGATGCGCTCGCATCGCGGGTGCGCGAAAAGCCACTTGGGCCGTTCGCAAAGGAAGCCATCGTCGTGCAAAGCCGCGGCATGGAGCGGTGGCTGACGCTAGCGTTGGCCGAGCGGCTCGGCATTTGGAGCCACCCCTCTTTTCCGTTTCCGCGGGCAGTCGTCGAGCAGGTTCTCGACAGCTTGTCAGAGGGGCGCTCGGAAGAGGCCAAGGCATACGATCCGGGCCGCCTGAAATGGACCATCGCCGAGCTGCTGCGGGAGTCCGCGCCCTCCCAGCTGGACGCGTATCTGCGTGAACCGTCGGACCCCGACCGCGTCCTTCGGCTGGCCGGCAGCGTTTCGAACGTGTTCGACGACTACGTGGTGTACCGGCCTGAGCTCTTGCAAGGGTGGGTGAAGGGTGAGGACCCCGATTGGCAGGCTGAGCTTTGGCGTCGCGTGGTTGAACGGCTCGGACCACACGATCTCGCTTCGCGCGCCGGGAAGGCGCTTTCCGCGCTGCGTTCCAAGAAGGTGCCCGAAGACCTCCCTTTCGAGCGGCTGCATCTGTTTTCTCTCGAGACCCTGCCGCCGCTGTTCCTCGAGCTGTTCAGCGTTCTCTCGCGAACGATTCCGACGACGTTCTACTTGTTGGAACCCTCAACGGAGTACGTGTCCGACGTGGACCCGACGCCGCGGCTTCCCGCGGAGATGGCTGACGCCTCGGGCGACGGGCACCAGCTGCTTTCGACGCTGGGTCGGCTGGCACGAGATTTCCAGCAACTGCTGCTTTCGGTCGACGATGCGGTGCAACACGAGGCCGACCTGTTTGAGGCCCCGGCCCGGCAGAGCCTGCTGAGCTCACTCCAAGCCGACATCCTGCAGTTTCGCGGCCCCCCTCAAGACGGCGCGCGCCAAGCGATCGACGCCTCGGATCAGTCGATTTCAATCCACGCCTGTACCGGTCCGATGCGCGAGGTTCAGGTACTTCATGATCTCGTACGGGTCGCGCTGGAGGACGACGCCTCGCTTCGTCCCGAAGACATCGTCGTCATGGCGCCGGACCTCGAGTCGTACGCTCCCGCGTTCCGCGCCGTTTTTGGCCAGGACGATCAGCATCGCATCCCCTTCGAAGTGCACGACCGCAGGACCCGGGACGATACGGCGTTCTACGACGACTTCCTGGCCGTGCTCGAAGTGCTCGACTCTCGGTTCTCGGTCTTCGACCTGGTGCGACTCATGGATGCCAGCTCGCTGCGCGACACCTTTCGATTCACCCAGGACGAGCGTGCCCGGCTCACCGAGTTGCTCGCCGCCTCCGGCGTCCGCTGGGGCATCGACGCAGACCATCGTGAAGAGCTGGAGTTTCCACCCGAGCCAGTTCACACCTGGCGCGCCGGCTTGGGGCGCCTCTTCCTCGGGTTCGCGTCGGTGCCTGATGGCATCGACGTCTTCGAAGGCCTCCTGCCGCGGGGCGCGCCGAGTCTCGGCGATGCGGAGCTCGTGGCGCGGCTTGCGCGGCTCTGCGAGGTCCTTTTCGAGCTTCAGCGCCGCACACGGGATCCGCTCGTCATCGAAGACTGGGCGACCTTGCTCGACCAGTTCTCCACCGTGCTGTTCGCCGAGGACGATGAAAGCGGCGCCGGGGTGCGAACGCTTCGAGCAGCGCTTGGCGAGCTCCGGGAGCTTGCCCGGCAGAGCAAGTACGGTGGTGCAATCGCCCTCAAGACCGTTCGCAGAGAGCTCGGCGGGTTGTTGGAGCAAAACGCGCCTGCCGTTGGCTTTCTGCGACGCGGGGTTACGCTCACCGAGCTGGTACCGCTCCGGTCGGTTCCGTTTCGTGTCGTCTGTCTCATGGGGATGAGCGAAGACGGCTTTCCGCGGGCAGACGACCGTCCGAGCTTCGACTGCACGCGGCGTGATCACAAGCCCGGCGATCGCAACAAGCGAGACGACGACCGTCATTCGTTCCTCCAAGCGGTGCTGTGCGCGAGAGACCGCCTGCTCATCACTTACAGCGCGCCGGCCAACAGTCCGCGGCGTGGCGCACATCCGTCGCCCGTCGTCTGGGAGCTTTGTGAAACGGTGCGGCGCTACTACACGCTGCCCGAGGACGAGCCGGTGCTCGAGGCGGCGGTACACCCGCTGCATCCTTTCGACTCCAGGTACTTCGACGAAAGCGGCCTGCCCCGAAGCAGCTCGCAGCGGTATCTCGCGATCGCCCGGGCCCTCGAGGAGCCTTCCAAGGCCCCAGGCCGCGTGCAGCTGCTTGCGGAGGCCGAGACTCCGCAAGAGACGCTTTCTGCAGGCGAGCTCTCTGCGTGGCTCTGGGATCCGATGAAGACCTTCATCCAAAGGGTGCTCCGGGCTCGCTTCGAAGGGTCGGACCTCTATGAGCCAACCAGTGCCTTGACGGAGATCGGCCGGCGCGAAGCTGCCATGCTCGGCAACACTTCGCTGAACGCCGGGCTTCGCAACGCGGCCCTCGACGAATACCTAGGCGCCGCGCCCGAGTTTCCCGACGGGAACTGGGGCGCCCTCGCAAGGCAGCGACTTTCCGGCGAGATTCGGGAGGTCCACGGCCGAAAGGATTCGCTCGGCAGCGAGCGAGAGCTGGGGTCCACGCTCGTGGCAACGGAGCTCGATGGTCTGATCCTCGAAGCGCGGATCGACGGCTTGAGTGATCAGCAGCGCGTCCTGAGCCGCTTCACCAAGGCGGGGCGGCGCACAGAGCTGACGACCTGGATCGAGCATCTGCTCATGCAGACTTCGGACGCGCTTCCGAGCGAAACGCATCTAGTCCTTCGGGAGACGGAAGCGCGGGCCAAGGTGCTGTCTTTCAGCGCGGTCACTGACGCGCGTCATCAGCTGCAAATTTTGATCGACCTCTATCGCCAATCACTCGCGGCCCCGCTTCCACTAGTTGGGGAATCGTCCTGGTTGTTCGTGGAGACGCTCGAGCGAGCGGACTCCGAGAAGGCGTTTTCCGAAGCCCGGAAGAAGCTGAAGAGCCAGCGCGGCTGGAGTCCCCACATCGACTACGTCTTAGGACCGGAAGACCCTTTCCGCGATTCAGATTGGTCCAAGGCCTTCGAGCAAGCGGCGACCGACGTCTACGGGCCGCTCTTCGGGCACCGGAGCGAACGATGAACGCCGTGTCTCCTCAGCTCATCCCTCTCGACGCGCCGACACTGGTGCAAGCGAGCGCAGGGACAGGCAAGACGTACACGATCACGACGTACTTCGTCCGCGGGATCCTAGAACGCGACCTGAAGCCCGACGAAATACTGGTGGTGACCTACACCAAGGCAGCCACTGCCGAGCTTCGTGTGCGGACTCGCCAACGAATTGTCGACGCGATCGGTCTGCTCGACGAAGGATGCGAGGCCGACGACGTGCTTCACGGCGTCGTCACCGCAGCGGTCGAGCGCATCGGTCGGCGCGAAACCGAAATGAAACTCAGAACGGCACTGGGAGAGATGGATCGGGCGGCGATCTTGACGATCCACGGGTTCTGCCAACGTCTGCTTCAAGACTACCCGCTCTTGTTCGGCATCGACTTCGACTTCGAGGTCTCGGAAGATGCGTCGTCGATGTACTCGGAGCTCGCGGTCGATTTCTGGACGACCGAGCTCTACGACGCGCCCGATTGGATGCTGCGCGCGCTCGAAGAAACGAAGGTCAACGCCGCGCACCTCGCAAAGCTCGCCAAGGTGAGCGTCATGCCCGGCATCGAGATCCTCGGGCCCGCACCGGCGGAGGTCGATGAGGCGGTCTTGCAGCGGTGGTTGCCATTGAAGAATGAGGCAGCCGAGGTCTGGCGCGCGCACCGAGGCGAGGTTGCCGAGATTCTAACCGCTAACAGGGACCTGAGCGGGACCTACTACAAACCGAAGACGATCGAGGGCAAGTGGCTTCCGGCGCTCGATGCGTTCTTCGCGAACAGTGGCTTCACCTACCCCCCCGAGTTCCTGCCAAAGCTCGCCCAAGGGAGCTTGAAGATGAAGAAGGGTTGTGAGGAGCCACGACACCGGTTCTTCGAAGCCTGCGCACACCTCTGGGAAGCACAAGCATCCCTGGTTCCTGGTCTCGACTTCGCCGTGTTTCGATTCCGGGAGCGCTTCATCGAATTCGCGCGCGTGCAGGCCAGGAGGCGACGAGAAGATCGGGCGATCCTCACATACGACGATTTGCTGACGCTGGTGTACGCACCGTTCGACACCGCCAACGCAGCAAACGCAGCGTTCGATCGAGACAAGATCGCGGAGAAGGTTTCGAACACCTACCGCTTGGCGCTCGTCGATGAGTTCCAGGACACCGATAGCGTGCAGTACGGAATCTTTCGCGCGATCTACGGGGATTCGTCGGTGGTCTACGTCGGCGACCCCAAGCAAGCGATTTACGCATTTCGCGGGGCCGACGTGTTCTCCTACATCGGCGCGGTGCAAGACGTGGGGGATCGCGTGCACACGCTGATGACGAATCGACGGTCGGATCCAGGCGTCGTTCGGGCGGTCAACACCTTGTTCTCGCTCCAAACACCGCCGTTCATGCTCGAAGGCATCGCCATGGACGAAGCGACCCCCCACCACGAGGAAGGCCGGACCACTTTGGATCCGTCCATGGAAGTTGTCTTCCTCGATAAGGATCAGCTCAAGGGTGGTATCGCAGCGGCGATGGCGCCCGTCGTTGCGAACGAGATCGCGCTGCTGCTGGAGTCCGAGGCGCAGATCGAAGACCGGCCGGTCGAGCCCGGGGACATCGCAGTGCTCTGCCGCAGCAACAATCAGGCGCTTGCGGTGACCGACGCGCTCAGAAGTCTCAACATCCCGGTGTCGCTCGACGGTGGCTCGAGCGTCCTCGGCACCCAAATCGCTTCGGACCTGAGCGCTGTGCTCGAAGCCGCCCTGATGCCCGGAGACTCCTCTCTGGTGCGACGCGCGCTTCTAACCTCGCTCGCCGGCGTATCGCCATACGAGCTGGCCACGATGAACGACGAGACTTGGTCCGACTGGATGTCACGGTTTCGCAACTGGAACGACGCCTGGCACGGCCAAGGCGTCGTGCGCTTCCTCGAAGACATGCTCCGCAGCACACAGGCGGAGGCTGCGATCGCCACGCGACCCGCGGCGCGCCGCGTGCTAACCGACTTGCTGCACATCGAAGAGCTCCTCATGCGCGGAGAACGCGAACGCGGGCGCAACCCTGTGTCGCTCATGCAGTGGTTCCGGCGCCTCCGTGAAGACCGCCCGGGCGAGGGCACGGTGGCCTCGGAAGACCTGCAGCAACGTCCGGATGCGGACGCAGGCGCGGTACGCGTCGCTACGATTCACAAGAGCAAGGGTCTCGAGTACGGGATCGTGTACTGCCCCTTCCCCTGGCCGATACGTTTCGATGAAGTTGCGGTGAAGTTCCACGACGAGCACAGGAACATCAAAGTCGACCTGGGCTCGGAGCATCTCGAGGCGAACGAGAAAACGAGCGCCACAGAGGAAGCCTCCGAAGCCCTACGCTTGCTCTATGTGGCGGTGACTCGCGCGAAGTATCGCTGCACGCTCTATTGGGGCCAGGCCCGAAGTTGGAAGAGCGCAGCGCTCGGCTATTTGCTCCACGGCCCGGTGGGCTTGAACAAGCTCGACGAGGACGGAATGCGGAAGGGTGTGGAGAAGTTCGTAGCCGAGTCATCGGGCACAGCCGCCTGGCGTCCTACCCACGATGAACAGGCTGCGCCGCGTGAGCACCAGGCTCCGCACCAGGCGCTCACTGCCCGGGCACGAGAGCGTTACTTCAGCCACGCCGCGCGCATTGCGAGCTTCACCAGCCTCACTGGCCACGACGAAAAGACCCCTGGTCCACGGCCTACGACGCAGCCGACTGAGAAACAGTCCACGCTCTTCTCAGACTTGCCCGGGGGCGTGCGAACTGGATTGTTGCTCCATTCGATTCTGGAGCACGCCGACTTCCAGAAGCTCGATGCCATCGAAACCGAACAATTGATCGAACGGCAGCTGCGCGCCTTTGGCTTCGACACCGCGCTCACGCCTGATGTCCAACACGACCTCCGTCTGGTGGCGGCAACTCCGTTCACCCGCTCGACCGAGGCACCGCGCCTCGTCGACCTCAGCAAGGACGTCCAGCTCCGCGAGCTCGAGTTCACGCTCCACGTGGACCGGCCGAAGCTCCCGGGCCTCGCCGAGATCCTGAGTCAGCACGGCGCTCCGGCTGCCGCCCCTCTCTACTACGAACGCCTCGCGGAAGTCAGCGGGCAAACGCTGCAACGCTTCTTGCGCGGCTACATCGATTTGATGTTCGAGTGGCGGGGCCGCTGGTATGTCGCCGACTACAAGTCCAACACGCTTCCTACCTACGGGCCTGAAGCGATCAACGAGGCGGTTCAGCGCACGCACTACTTGCTCCAAGCTCAACTCTACACCGCAGCGGCGCATCGCTACCTCAAGCAACGAGTCGCCGATTATGACCCGGACACGCAATGGGGCGGCGCGCTCTTTCTGTTTCTCCGGGGTATGCGGGGCGCTGAAGGCGCCGGGGCGAGCGTGTTTTTCGACCGTCAGTCTCCGGAGCTTCTGAGCGCCGTCGACCGGTGGTTGGGAGGAGCCGATGAGTCTGTCTAACTATCAGTCGCTCGGGCTGCTGGAGCTGCTCGATGTGGAGCTCGCGCGCGCCCTCGGTCGCATGGCGTCCGACTCGAGCCCGGAAGTCGAGCTCGCGGTCGCGCTCACCAGCCGGAACGTCCGCCGGGGGCACAGCTGCTTCCCGGTTGGGATGTCGGCCGAGGAGATCTGGCCGCGCGAGCCCACGGGGCCCGGTGCGCTGCCGGACGCCGTGAAGTGGAAAGAAGCGCTGGCCCAAAGCCGGCTCACCCAAGGGGGTCCGCTCGTCCTCGATGCGGCCGGCCGCCTCTACCTGCGTCGTTACTGGCGGCTCGAACAAGACATTGCGCAGGAGCTCGCGGCGCGATCCGCTCTGCCACCCATCATCGCGGACGACGCGCCCTGGCTCGAAGCCGTCCTCGACCAGCTGTTTCCAGGGGAGGTGGATTCACCGCAGCGCCGCGCCGCCCGAAACGCACTTCGGCATCGAGTCTCCCTTCTTTGCGGCGGACCGGGCACCGGCAAGACGACGACGGTGGCGGCGATCGTCGCGCTGATCATTCAGGGAAGATTGCGCGATACGGACGCTGCCCCGAAGGTGTTGCTACTCGCCCCGACCGGGAAGTCCGCGGCTCGCCTGGGCGAGGCAGTGCGCAAGGCGAAAACACGGATTCAGGCGCCCGAAGAGATCCTCCAGGAGGTCCCCGAACAGGCGACGACGGTTCACCGCGCTCTCGGGATGCAGCGCGACGGAACGCGCTTTCGAAGGAGTGCCGACCTTCCACTCGACGCGGACGTCATCATCGTCGACGAGGCGTCGATGGTCGACCTGGGATTGATGCGGCAGTTGCTGAACGCAACCCCCCGAGAGGCCACACTCTTGATCGTCGGGGATCCCGACCAACTCACCTCAGTGGAAGCAGGCTCCGTTCTTCGCGACCTGGTCACCGCAAGCACCGAAACTTGGTGGCGCGACCGCGTCACCCAACTGACAAAAACATACCGATACGACGAAGAGCAGCCGCTAGGCCAACTGGTCGCTGCGATCCGAGCCGCGGACGGAGCGACCGTGGACGCCTTATTCGAAGCCGAGGCGGAAGACGTCGTTTGGAGTGCCTCCGACGGCTTGCAGGCGGAGCTCGATCGCGCGGCCGCACACTGGGCGAAGGTTCTGGCCACGCTCGACCCTGAAGAGCACTTCGATCTGCGCAGCCGCTACGTGATGCTGAGCCCATTCCGACGCGGTGCGATTGGAACCCGGAGGCTAGGCGCGGCGATTCAGGAACGACTCCCGTCCCCGGCGAATGGCACGCCACGCATCACTCCGATCATCATCGAGGAGAACAGCCACGAGCTTCGCGTGTACAACGGAGACTTCGCGATGCTGGTCGACGGCGTGCCTCCAACCGCGGCGGTGCAGAGCGACGCCGGCGGCTTTCGCGAAATCGCTGAGGCCCGGCTGCCGCGGTTCTCCGACGCCTTCGCACTCAGTGTTCACAAGGCACAGGGCTCGGAGTTCGACGAGGTGCTGGTGGTGTTGCCAAAAGAAGACGCACCGCTATTGACCCGCGAGCTCCTCTACACCGCGGTGAGCAGGGCTCGAAAACGTATCCGAATTGTCGGTCCGAAAGAGGTCGTGGCTGCCGCGCTCGAACGAAGGGCCCAGCGATACTCCGGGCTGGTGGACGCGATCGCGGCGGCACAGGACTGAGCGCCGCAGCGCTCGTGCAACAAGACGCGAGTTAGGCAGCCTTCGGCGGCCAGGGTCGGCGAATCTTGCCGGCAACCTTCGCGGCCGTGTCCTCGTCGATCGGCCCCGCAGGATCGGCACCGAGCTGCTTGAGGATCACCTTGCAGTGAGCAGGGTTCCAGTTGAGGAGCTTGGCGAGCTCCCTGAGATCGTAAGTGTCCGTGACAACCATGGTGCGCTTCCTTTACTAACAGTTAACTTATAGCGCAGAAAGGAACGCGGTCCAAGGCTTATTTGGCATTTAGTATATAAGCGACGACTCCGAGTAAACCCAACATTAACAAGGTGATAACCAGCCATCCTGGCCCACGGACCCCGGGAGCGGGCTCGGAGCTGGGGGGAGGCGCAATCGGGGGCCCCTCGACGGGCTGAGCCGCTAGGAACTCCTCGATGATCTGGGTGGCCTTCTGCACCTGGGCGCCCTCGACCCGGATCTCGGTTCCGTGCCGCTGCCGGTCCGTAATGCCCGGGTACGCGGTGTCCCGGTGGTTGATCAGAACCGCAGCGATGCCCTCGGACTCCAAGGCTTCCTGGAGGGCGAGAGCCTGCACCTCATCGTCGGTCTCGTAGACGCTTAGTGTCTCCATGGTGCTACTGCGATTGCACAAAAGGGGGCACTGGACAATCGAGCGCATCTCCGATGGCGCGAATCAGCTCGGCTTCGCGATCGGTGACGTCGTCATCGGCCATCACGGTGGCGGCGCACGCGAGCATGATCCCTCGTTTCAATGCGGGCGCGGCTGCATCGTAGCGTTGCAAGGCCCGGTCGACCGAGGCGAGCGTACATTCGCCCGACGGCAAGATCGCTCCGGCCGATCCCTTGAGCTGTAACGTCTGCACTCCGTGCCGGAATGCGCGCTCGGCTTCCTCTTCGGTTTGGCTGCCGACTCTTGCCAGTGTCGCGATCAAGACGCGCGCGTCGGGCAGGAGTACCCGCAACGATCGAAATCGGAGCGGCGTTGGGCCGGCACCGTCGAAGTGCCGCGCGAGATGACGCTGAATCATACGGCTCAACGTGTATTCAAAGAGATCGATTCGCCGGTCGCTCCGCATGAGGGCATCGACCACTTCGCGAAAGCGCTCGTACTCACCGATGGACAAACCGCGCAGCGTTGGGATCGCCATGTCGAACAGTGCGATCTTCTCCGCCGACGAACGGTCACCGGCCTCCGAGTGGAACCGCAGCGTCAGGTCGGCGGTTTGAGGGTCGGTTAGCTCGGCCACACTCAACAGCTCGGTTCCGCGGAGCACCTCGTCCTGCGCGAGCAGGAGCCCAAAGATCATCGCCTGGGCCATCGGCGCTTGGTGGACCGCGTGAAGCCAGAGGTCTGGCAGCGCCGCGTGAAGGGAACGCGCAAACGTGATCTGCTCGGGGCGCGGGCTTCCGATGTGCTCGATGGCCTCGCTGACGGCCTCTTCCGTCGGTGCCTCGGCAAACGCGTTCGCCTGACCGTCGATCGCATCAGGCGGCGTGCTCATCCCATCGGCGATGTCCGGAAGGGCCACCTCGGTGAACTCCCCATCCCACTGAGGCTCGAGCTTGCGGATGCGCTCGCCAAGCGGAGGGTGCGTGCGGAAGAATCCGGCAAACAACCGGAGTCGGCGGATCGCATCCGAAAAGAAGATGTGGCTCGCTTCATCAGCCTTCGGCGTGTTGAGGTACGAACGAGGCGCGGCCCCACCGATCTTCTTGAGCGCGCCCACGAGACCGTCGGTGTCGCGCGTGAACTGCACCGCCGATGCATCGGCGAGGAGCTCTCGCTGGCGCGAGATCGAGCTCTGGATCATGCGCCCGAAGAACACTCCAATCGAGCCAATGGCCAACAGCCCGAGCCCAATGAGAGCCACGCCGCCGCCTCCTTTCCTCCTGCTATGCATGGAGCCACGCGTCAGGAACCGACCGATCAGCGCGAGGAGAAAGATCCCGTGTAGGAGCCCGATGGCACGGAGGTTAATCCGTGAGTCGCCGTTGAGGATATGGCTGAACTCGTGCGCGACCACGCCTTGCAGCTCGTCGCGCCGGAGCAGCTGAAGAGTGCCCTGGGTCACGCCGATGACTGCGTCACTGGTAGTGTTCCCCGCCGCAAATGCGTTGATACCGGGCTCCCGGTCGAGAACGTAGACCTCGGGAACCGGCACACCGGACGCGATGGCCATCTCCTCGACGACATTCAGCAGGCGGCGCTCCTCGAGCTTGGTCGAGTCGGGGTCCACCTTGCGCCCGCCGAGGCTCAGAGCCACCGCGGGGCCGCCGTCTCGTAGCTGGGCGATCTTGTACAGCGACCCCAAACCGACCACGGTCGCGGTGCTGCCGACTGCAAAGAGCAACACGCCGGGGTCCCAGAACGATAGGGCGAGCTTGCCCACGTTGTCGTAGTCGCCGGTGACGTACGCAACGCCGGCCGCGTCGGTTGCGCCCGCGGTGTAGAAGATCATCGCAAGGAAGTAGACCGCCGCGACGACACCAACCACAGCCGCGGCGAAGAGAAGCACCAACCGAAGAGTGCGCTTACGCGCAAGGGCCTGCTCTTCGAAAAAATCCATGCCTCAGAACTGAACTTGGACCGGAGCTCGCTCGGCGTCGACCTCGACCTCGAAGAACTCGGCGCGCTGGAATCCGAACATGCTGGCCACCAGATTTGACGGCACCATCTCGCACTTGTTGTTGTAGCGCATCACGGAGTCGTTGTAGGACTGCCGTGCGAACGCGATCTTGTTCTCGGTCGTCGAGAGCTCCTCGGAGAGTTGCATCATGTTTTGATTCGATTTGAGGTCGGGGTATGCCTCGGAGAGCGCGAAGAAGCGGCCCAATACACCGCTGAGCCCAGCCTCGGCGCTCGCGAGGCCCTGCATCGCTTGCGGATCGCCGGGATCGGCAGCGGCCCGCGTCCGGGCTCCCTCTGCGGAGTTTCGAGCTGCGATCACAGCCTCCAGCGTCTCACGCTCATGCGCCAAGAACCCCTTGGCGGTTTCGACCAGGTTGGGAATCAAATCGTGCCGCCGCTTGAGTTGCACGTCGATCTGGGCGAACGCGTTCTTGAAGCGGTTCCGAAGGTTGACGAGGGCGTTGTAAATGCCTGCAAACCAGGCAATGAGCACGACAGCAAGCACCAGCAGACCGAGCAACCAACCCATCGCAACCTCCCCTGCCTTCAAAAGGCGCTTCCAGTGTAAGTGCCTGCCCCTATAAACTCAAATCCAGATGGAGTCGGAACAGACGGTCCTGGTCACGGGCGCTAGCACAGGCATTGGCCTCGCCATGGCACGCGCTTTGACGGGTACGAAGTACCGGGTGTTTCTGACGGGGCGGCAAAGCTCCCTCCCGCGGTTCGATGTCCACGCGATCGGCGAGTCGAAGAACGTTCGGATTCGGCCCCTCGATGTCACCAAGGCTGAAGAGCGCGAAGCCCTCATCGCCGAGGCCGAGCGCGACTGGGGCGGCATAGACATCCTGATCAACAACGCCGGCGTCTCCTACCGCGCAGTGGTGGAGCACGTCGAAGAGCGCGAACGCCTCGCGCAGATGGACGTGAACTTCCGTTCGCCCATGGAGCTCATCCGGCTCGTGCTCCCGGGGATGCGAGCAAAGCGAGCCGGCCGCATCATCACGGTCAGTTCCGTCGGAGGA
>Ga0233414_10000372_pt1 | contig 19109 bp, 15 predicted proteins | sample Na_anoxic_10_MG_FD_189020 | JGI IMG/M metagenome (GOLD analysis project Ga0233414, IMG submission 189020) | Seawater microbial communities from Saanich Inlet, British Columbia, Canada - Na_anoxic_10_MG | ecosystem: Environmental > Aquatic > Marine > Inlet | place: Canada: British Columbia... | reverse complement strand
ATTATCAATTTTTGCTATACTTGATATATTAAAGTTAAGTAATGTCATTAGTAATAAGAATGCCAGGAGAGCTAGGGTTTTATCGGTTGGTAATTAATATAGGTGATTGAGTATGAATGTCTTTGAAGAACTAAAGGAATTATATGGAGCAAGCGGGGTGCCCGAACCTCTTCAAGGGGGACAGGGGACTTCTGTTCGCACGGGCGAATTAGTTTTTAAACCAGTAAGTAATACGCAGGTTCATGAAAGTATTACGGAGTTATTCGCAGCACTTAGTCCCAGGGGATATAAAATTAATACCCATGTTAAATCAAAGAACGGCAGATATTGCGAGCTGGGATATTGTGCGACAGTTTTTGAAGACGGGGAGGCAAGTTTCGGCCGGTTGGAAGAGAAACTTTACATAATTTATGTTCTGGCTGGATTGGCGGTAGTATCAGCGGTGACATTCTTGATTAAAAAAGTTCGGCCAAATTAGTTATTAAATCACACTTCCATTTGCCTTAGGCAAACAGAAGTGTGATAGTCTAAACTTGCGTGCTGCACTTTTACTATTATATCTCTTATAGCATCAATGAAAACTAGCCTGTGGTATTTTTTAAATATAATAAACATAAGAAGAAGCACATTGTCAATGGTATGAAATAAAAGCAATCTATTATTTGAATATTTGTCTGTTTTACAATACCGTGGAAATGTTATGATAGATTACAGGAGAGAAGATTATATGGAAAATACAACATGGATATATATCTTGGTTATAATAGTCGTATTATCTGCCATTCTTAAATTCACCAATGTGCTGAGTTATACAATTTTAAAAAACAAAGTTTTAAAAAGCAGAAAATGGGACCTTAACATATGCTGTGGTAAAACCGACGGTGGGGGCATAAACGCAGACATTGTCAAACATACCGAAACAAATAAATTCTTACTATTGGAAAGTATTTATGATATTCCGCTTGAAAACGCCAGCCTCGATTATGTATTCAGTTCGCATACGGTTGAGCATATTGACGATCCCAAAGATTTTTACAGAGAACTTGAACGTGTGGGAAAGCATATCACAATTCTAGTCCCTCCTTTGTGGGATATTACTGCAGCATTTAATTTTCTTGAACATAAATGGATATTCCTAACTTTCAAAACCAGGCACACCAAATTGCCTAAATTCATTAAACTACCGCTTTCAGGATGGTATCAGAGAAAATTCGGGCAGAAAATCAAGGCCTGAGTCAAGAGAAAGAAAATTAGTGCTCAACCGAATAGGTAATGATAGAATGGATATACTATATATAGTGAGAGGAATGAGAACTTGGGTAGAAATTCATGCCCGCACTGCGGGGAAAAAATATCAACATGGAAGAAATGGCAGCTGACCGACAACAGATACGGACGTAAGTGTCCCGAATGCAATAACATAATAATACTGCCGAAAGGGTTCATAAGGTTTGTCCAGTTTTTCAATATTGGGATGGCAATCCTTTTGGTATTATTGGTAAACGGGTCATCAATCAACAGAGTTCTTTTCCTATCGGCCGGGGCTGTAATTCTTATTTTACTGAATATCCTTATACTTAATTTCGTCTTAATAAAAAAACCCGAAAACTAGACGTTAGATTATTAAAAAGCGTACACGACATCCAACGGATGCTGTGTACGCTTTTTTAATTAAAGGGCAAGCGAACCCATGGGGTCCCAGGGCTTAAGTTCAATTGGCTTGAGTTCAAGGGAGGTAAGTTGTTCTTCATTCAAATACTTTTTATTTACAACAACCTGATACATATATTTGCTGAACCATTCATCTGACATTATGAACCAGCCTTCTTTACCGGATTTATCGCCCCAGCTGTTTTCAACTTTCCAACGGACTGTTTTGTCACCAACGATATTCACAGCGGTGAATACCATGGCATGGGTCATAAGTGAATCACCGTAATCAAGTTGTTCAGCTTTGGTAAGTTCAAAATCAGTCCCAAGTGCCGCTTCAAAATCATATATGTTTAAATCCATAATGCCAAGTTTCCTGTTTAGGAATTTTCCCACATCGCAACCGAACCAGACGACTTCGTCATCCATGAGCTGTGCTGTGGCTGCTTTTTTCAATTCGCCGACAGGTACATTGAGATATTTAACAATATTCCCGCCGACAACATTGCCAAGATACTGGACGGTATAAGTCCTTTTGAAAGGCTTATCATCTGTCGGTGCGTTTATCAGACTGACATAATCAGAAAGAGGAACATCGATGTACTCGTCATAAAATGATTTCGGCGTCATTCCCACCTTTCTGGAGAAGTTGCTATCTTTGTCGGTATATTCAAAGTCAAACTGCTCCGGCGGGGTTCCGAGGCAACGGCAAAGCACGGTATAAACTTCACCCAGCATAGTTTCTTTTTTGGTCCTGAGGTTATCAATGCTAACTCCGTCTGCAGACAATCTTCTAAGCAGCGCAGCATCCCTACGGAGTTTTCTTGTAAGAAGCTGTGCCATTTTCCTTGTATTACTGCTATGGAAAGTTTCGGGCATAATCCATTTTGGAACAACGCCGTACTTCTCTATAATATTTACCAACATGTCCCATTGCCCACCGTCATTCAACGGACCAGCCAGCAACCAGGCGATAAGCCTTGAACCGGTATCCATGTCCAGAGTGTCAAGTATATTTTCATAAAAGTAATTCGCTTTTTCCAGTTTGTCATAAAACAGGATATAATTCTGCGAAAGCTCGAATGTCTTGAGATTACATTTTGCCATAACCTGTTTTCTCAGAACGTTCATACCTGCGAACATCCAGCACCTTCCGCTTGATTTCTGGTTTGTTATATCTCCGGTCTTTATTTCCTTTGAAAAAGCGAACTGCATGTCGATCTCCGACTGTTGGTTCATTGCAACAGCCTCAATGCCGTTATTGACTAATGCTTTTTGCAATATCCCATGGGAAAGATCAGATATTGTTACCTTCTTATACCCCTCTAAAATTCCAGTTGTGATTGATTTTTCTGACATTATTGACTCCTTTGATAATTTACTTAAAAAAAGCGTTCCCTGTAGTAAATAATAACATAATTCTGGCAAAGTCGTAAAACCCCAAACGAGAGTGTTTTAGGTAGAGGCAAACTACTCTATAATGTACTTATGCCGAAGTTTTAAGAGAAAATCAGATGTTAAAAATAGTCAATATTATGCATCAAATGCATAAAAATATTGACATTGAAAATCAACTGTGTAAAAATTGTTATAACACTTAGGCAAGAAACTTTGAAATGACACTATTATGCAGAATTTAACTAAGTTTTCTTGTTTTGATGTTTGTGTTATAATGAAATAAGACTAATTTACTAAAATTAGCTTAAATATTCAGTAGAAATGAGGTTTACAGAATGAAAAAGAAAAGAATACTTAAAGCAGTCGGTATCTTTCTTGTTTTGGTAATGCTTCTTGGCGTACTTTCAGCATGTCAGAAGACAGCGGAGCCTGATCCTTCAGCAACTCCAAAGCCAACACAGACACCGGCAGCTACAGTAGCACCCACACCTACACCTACTCCTACTCCCAGATCTACGACACCTCTCGTAGTCGGATATCTGGAATTCAGTGAGAAGTTCAGCCCGTACTTTGCAGACTCAGGTTATGATAACGATGTTGTCGGCATGACACAGGTAGGATTACTTACCACTGACAGGACAGGAGCAATTGTTTACAATGCGATCGAAGGTGAAACAATCAACTATAATGGAACAGATTACCTGTATACAGGTGTTGCTGACGTTAAGGTTGACTTTGATGAAGGCAAGGACCAGACCACATACTTGTGGACGATCCGTGACGATGTTAAATTCAGCGACGGCCATGTAATGGACGCTGATGATGTCATCTTCACCTATTACGTATATTCAGATCCAGGATACGTAGGATCAAGCACCTTGTATTCAGTACCGATTCTTGGTATGAGCAACTACCGCACACAGACGTCTGATGAAGTATTTGCGAAATACGATAAGATGTGGGATGACATTCAGGCAGCAGGAGCTGACCACGAATGGGCATCTACGGATTCATGGACAAAAGATCAGCAGGATGCTTTTACATCTATCAAAGAAGAAGTTTGGAAAGCTGATGTCCAGGCAATCGTAGATTACTGCTGGAATAATTACCAGGGCTATTACGTAGACTACGGCGGAGGAGTTGATCCTGAAGCCGCTAAAGACGAACCCAGACTCAAGATAGTTGCAGGAATGGTTCTCTGGGGATTCGGTTCACGTGAAGGCGAAGTCCTGACCTCTGCAGTTCTTGGTAAAACTTGGGATCAGAGCAAAGGCGAATACCCGACACTTGATGATTACTATGCTGAAACAGTTGAAGCTTACGCTAATAACCTTATTGATTATGCAGGCGTAGAATCACCTGGCGAAAATGCAGCTGATGTTGCAAAGGATAAGTTCATCAGACAGGAAGGTCCTAAAGACCCGTCACTTGGAGATGATGGAATCCCGAACATCGTAGGAATTAAAAAACTCAGCCAGACTCAGGTAGAAGTCACAGTAGCCGGTTTTGATGCAAGTGCAATCTATAAACTCGGTGTACAGGTTACACCAATGCATTATTATGGCGACGAAGCTCTATATGACTATGACAACAACAAATTCGGTTTCGAATTCGGTGACATGAGCCTGATGCAGGCTAAGACTACGATGCCTATGGGCGCAGGTCCTTACAGATATATCAAATTCGAAAACAAGGTTGTTTACTACGAAGGAAATGAATACTATTATAATGGCGAACCAAAAACTTGGTACATGCAGTTTAAGGTTGTTGACGACGCAGATAAAATTCCCGGTGTCGCAACAGGAACAATTGATATCGCCGATCCTTCATTCGGTAACAAAGAGGTCGCTGAAATTTCAAGTTACAACTCAAACGGCGAAACATCAGGCGACAAGATTGAAACAAACACAGTTGATAACCTCGGATACGGCTATGTCGGAATTCACGCTAATAACGTAAAGGTTGGCGACGATCCTGGTTCTGAAGAAAGCAAAAGTCTAAGGAAAGCATTTGCTACCTTGATTGCTGCTTACAGAAGTCTTTCAATAGACAGCTACTACGGTGAAAGAGCCTCAATTATCAATTATCCGATATCTAATACATCATGGGCTGCTCCGCAGAAATCTGACGATGGATACAAAATAGCCTTCTCAGATGATGTTAACGGAGATGCGATTTACACATCAAGCATGACAGCTGATGACAGATACGTCGCAGCTATGGAAACAGCACTCGAATACTTTGAAGCAGCAGGCTATACCGTGGAAGACGGAATGCTCACAGCAGCTCCTGTTGGCGCTAAACTTGAGTATGAAATCATAATCCCCGGCGACGGTGCTGGAGACCATCCTTCATTTGCACTTGCAACTAAGTTCAAGGAAGCTCTTGAAGCTGTAGGAATGAACATAATTCTAAACGACCCGGCCGACTCTAATGTACTGTGGGATAAGTTTGATGCTGATACACAGGAAATGTGGGCTGCAGCTTGGGGCGCAACAATTGACCCGGATATGTACCAGATTTATTACTCCAATAATATTGTTGGAAACGAAGGTTCATCCGAATCAAATCATTACTACATCCAGGACGAAACACTTGATGAATTGATACTTGAAGCAAGAACCAGTCCCGACCAGGCATTCAGGAAAGCTACATACAAAGCTTGTCTGGATATTATAATTAGCTGGGCCGTGGAAGTGCCGATTTATCAGAGACAGAACTGTATCATCTTTAGTTCAGAACGTATTAAACTTGACACCGTTACTCCGGATATCACAACTTTCTGGGGATGGGCAAGCGAAATCGAAAATCTTGAAATGCAGGATGCAGAATAACAGGTTAGATAAACTAACCATAGTTAAAAATACCATATGATTTGAGCCCATCGAATGTGGTGGGCTCAAATCTATGATTTTGTAGAAAATTTGAAAACAAACTGATTTCTTCAGTTCCAAGGAGAGGATTTTATTTGCGTAACTACATAATAAAAAGATTACTTATTAGCGTTGTCATCCTTTTCATTGTTGCATTTATAATTTATGCACTGATGAGAAGCATGCCATCATCGTATGTTGAAACTATTGCACGTGAAAGAGCGAATTTGCCGGGTGCAAAAAGTTATACTGAATGGCTTCAGCAGCTTAACCAGATTTACGGCCTGGATTCAGGCATTTTAAAAGGGTTCTTAGGATGGTTGAAAAACGTCTTCCAGGGAGACTTCGGCGACAGCTGGCTATACAATGTCCCGGTAACAGAAAAGTTCAAGGAAACAGTTTGGTTTTCATTCGCACTTGGAAGCATATCATTTGCAATACAGGTCATGATTGCTATTCCGCTTGGTATATTAGCGGCCCGAAAGCAATACAGTAAAACGGATTATGCAGTAACGGTAGTTGCCCTTGTTGGGATATCGCTGCCGATTTTCTTCTTCGCAACAATAATGAAACTAGTATTTTCAATTAACCTCGGCTGGTTTGATTTGTTCGGAACAGTCGGCAGGTTTTACGAGCAACTAGGCCCGTGGGGTAAATTTTTGGATTTAGCCAAACACTTCGTTATGCCAATAGTCACCATTGTATTGGTAAGCATCGGTGGCCTGATGAGATACACCCGTACCAATATGCTTGAAGTACTTAATTCCGACTATATACGTACTGCAAGGGCAAAAGGCCTCAAAGAAAGACGTGTTATCAATTATCATGGATTCAGGAACACCCTAATTCCTATAGTAACTATAATAGGCGGATCAATCCCCGGGCTATTTGCAGGTGCCCTTATAACCGAGACACTATTCGGTATTACAGGTATTGGGCGAACGGCCTATTTGGCGATGCGTGGTGGTGACATACCATTTTCAATGTTTTACCTGCTGTTCCTGGCGACGTTGACGTTATTGGGAACATTGATCGCAGATATCCTGTATGCGGTTGTTGACCCGCGTGTCAGAGTTAACAAGTAGGGGTGGCGCAGAATATGAAAAATAATAAAGATAAAATAAATATGGAAGAATACAAAAACAATCAAGATAATAACATTTCTCTTGATGATGACCAAAGGATAAAAATCCTGTCGCCATGGATGCTTGTTTTCAAGCGTTTTATCAGGAATAGACTCGCTATTACAGGTGCAGTCTTCATACTGGGCATGTTCATATTTTCATACATAGGCGGATGGCTGATGCCTTATGATGAAGATCAGGTTTTTACTAAATATACAGACATGTCAAAAGTGTTTGGCGGCGTTTCAATTAATGATGAATATAAGTTCATAACGAAAGATGGAACAGATTTTCCAATGATAGCAAGAGCACAGTTTGTACTTGCCGCCAATAAGGAAAATTCGACATTTGAATCCCAGGATGTAAACTACAGTCTGGAGAAACTGGGAGAAGAACTCTATAATGTCTCCTTAACGGAAAAAGTAGCCTCGGCGGATATTATTTTAGGCAATGTCAATGTCATATTGGAAGACACTACCCTTGGAGATGAGTTTGTTCAGTTGTTTACTGAATCTGTTAACAGTAACTCTGAATTCTTTATGTATGATGGACAAACATATATTATGTCTCAAGACAGAAAAAGCGCTTCAGCAAACAGATTGATTCCAACGGCAATCGCCACCAAAAACAGATATGATTATGATTCTTCAGAAATCAAGACTTCATACGATTTCAGTTTTAAATCTGAACTAGCTATGCAAGGGATAAAGCAGGATGGCTCTGAAAGCATAATGTTTACTTCTGACGGAATCGAATATGAAATAACAGTGACTAATGGGAAGGCTTCCATATTTACGGAAGTTAATGGAGAAAAAGCTCTTTATGCCAATATATCACGTTATCTTGTCGAGTCAATTTATGAGGATATATTCCTTGATATCGGATTCAAAGACAGGGTCAAGGAAATTATCAGCGATGGCGTTGAGGGAATAATGGATTTCATATATGTCAATAGGGACGGCGAAGAGGAACTCTATACGATTGAAAAGGAAACTAATGCCTATACAATCAAATGGATTGAAGATACTTTGGTTATCAAAGCTTTCGACCCGCCGTCAAAAACACATATCATGGGAACTGACCAAAACGGTATGGATATCCTTACAAGGCTGATGTACGGCGGTAGGATTTCGCTCATGATTGGCTTTATTGTTGTCGTAATCGAAATCGTGATTGGTGTCATAATGGGCGGTATCTCCGGTTATTTCGGAGGATGGGTTGACAACTTAATCATGAGGATAGTTGATACTTTCTTCTCAATCCCATCACTTCCGATATTCATCATCATAGGGTCCATGCTTGATGCGCAGAGGGTTGACCCGCAGCTTCGAATGCTGTACCTGATGATAATACTTGCGATACTTGGATGGCCGGGAATTGCAAGGCTGACTCGTGGACAGATACTATCCCTGAGGGAACAGGAGTTTATGATTGCCACGGAAGCAACCGGCTTGTCAGTTCCCAAAAGGATATTCAAGCATCTTATACCAAATGTAATACCTCAGCTTATAGTTGTCGCGACTCTTGGGCTTGGCGGAATTATACTGACTGAATCTGTCCTGAGTTTTCTTGGACTAGGGGTTAAGTTCCCGTTTGCCTCCTGGGGTAATATAATTAGTGCAGTAAGTAATGTGCATGTAATGACTAATTACTTATTTGTTTGGGTTCCGGCAGGTTTATGTATTTTGATTACCGTTCTCGGTTTCAACTTCATAGGTGATGGTCTTCGTGATGCGTTCGACCCAAAAATGAAAAGATAGGAGGAGTGAACAATGAAGAAAAATGATAAAACAAAAAAAGCAACAAACTCAAACTATCTTTCAGCCAGGGAGTCGCACAGAATTTCCAGGGAAAACAGAAGGATTACAAATAAGTTTGAAAAAATAAACAAAAGGAGAAATGTCCCGGAAAAGGAATATCTCACTGAATTAAAAAATCCCAACAATGTAGTAGAGTTTGATAACCTCCACACATATTTCTTTACTGACGTTGGAACTGTAAAAGCTGTCAACGGGGTTTCGTTTGAGGTCCCGCAGGGAAAAACAGTTGGAATCGTCGGGGAATCAGGATGCGGTAAATCTGTAACAAGCCTTTCGCTGATGAAACTTGTTCAAAGACCCCAGGGGCAGATAGTTAAAGGTGAAATAAGATTTGATACAGGAAAAGGCAAGGTATATGACATAGCCAAAACTCCGATAAGCGAAATGTACAATATCCGTGGGAATAATATCTCAATGATTTTCCAAGAACCGATGACCAGCTTGAACCCGGTATTTAAAATCGGCACCCAGATAGATGAAGTTCTTACGCTTCACAGCATGGATGTGTTTCATGATGAAGATGAAATAAAAGAGAATGTTGTAAGCAATGTCAAGATTAAAAAAACAAAGAAAACCCTGATTAAGAACCGTGCAGTTGAAATGCTTGAACTCGTTGGTATAGCGGATCCTGAAACAATTTATGAAAGATACCCTCATCAGCTGTCAGGTGGAATGCGGCAGAGGGTTATGATAGCAATGGCAATTGCATGCAACCCAAGGTTGATAATAGCAGACGAACCGACGACAGCCCTGGACGTTACAATACAGGCTCAGATTCTGGATATACTGAGAGAACTTAAAGACAAAATCAATTCAAGTATTATGCTTATAACACATGACCTTGGGGTAATTGCCGGAATGGCTGACTATGTCGTGGTTATGTATGCAGGCAGGGTGGTTGAAAAAGGAACAGTATATGAAGTTTTTGCTAATCCCAGTCATCCATATACCCAGGGGCTTATGTCAGCAAGACCGGGCGTAATGAAAGACCAGAAACGCCTCTATAGCATACCCGGAAAAGTGCCGAATCCTGTCAATATGCCTGACTACTGTTACTTCAGGGACCGCTGTGAAAAAAGAGTTGCAGCTTGTGATGGGGAATACCCGTGTGAAATAAAACTGTCTAATACACATTCAGTTTCATGCTATCTCTATTCGGAGGACTTAAAGAATAATGAGTGAAAAAAACAATAAAGAAAATACAAAAATAAAAAATGAAAGACTCAAAATTGATAACAATTATGAGCCCGTAGTCCATGATGATAAATACATACTTGAAGTTAATAAACTCAGGAAATATTTTCCAATTAAAGACGGACTCCTTCAAAGAACTGTCGGATATATAAAAGCAGTTGATGGAATAAGCTTTAAAATTGAAAAGGGAACAACCATGGGTCTGGTTGGTGAGTCAGGATGCGGGAAAACAACTGTTGGTCGAACCATATTGAGACTATTTGACAAAAACGCAGGCCAGGTTCTTTTCAAGGGAAGGGAAGTCTTTGATTTAAGCAAAAAAGATTTGCAAGCAACAAGGCCTGAAATGCAGATAATATTCCAGGATCCTTTTTCAAGTCTTTCGCCGAGGCTTCCTGTCAGAGAAATTATTGGGGAAGCGGTTAAAGAACACAAAATTGTTCCTGATAATGAATTCAATGATTATATAGCTGAAATAATGGAAAACTGCGGATTACGGCCATATCACAGGGATAGATATCCTCATGAATTCTCAGGGGGACAAAGACAGAGGATATGTATTGCAAGAGCGCTTGCGCTTAATCCGGAGTTCGTGGTTTGTGATGAGCCTGTATCCGCACTTGATGTATCCATACAGGCCCAGATAATCAACCTGCTAATGGACCTTCAGCAGAAATACAACCTTACATATCTGTTTATTTCACATGACCTTTCGGTTGTTGAGCATATATCGGATACAATAGGCGTTATGTATCTCGGAGACCTCGTGGAATTCAGCAAGAAGGAAGATATTTTTAGGAACCCGCTTCATCCTTATACAAAGGCGCTGTTCTCAGCTATACCGATACCGGATCCAACTGCCAATGTAGACAGGATAATAATCGAAGGTTCAATTCCATCGGCTGCAAATCCGCCTAAGGGCTGCAAATTCCATACTCGTTGCTCGGAGTGTATGGAAATCTGTAAAACTATGCCTCCCGTTGAGAAAGAATTAGAGCCCGGACATTTTGTAGTATGTCATCTTTATGATTAAATCACATGACCCTGACCGCTGTTGATTAACAGCGGGAGAAGGGTATAGGTAGTGTATGAAAAAGAAACAATACGATGACGACGACGGCCGACAGATTGCCGATATGAGCGGTGTTAATTCGAACCTGATGGCTTTTTGGTTTGTACCGAAGCACAGGCGTTCGCGCATTCCAAAGCATATTCTTAAGGAAGAAAACAATCAGGAACAGGTTGTGGATATGCCTCCACTTACAAAGGCTGAGTCCAGGGCAATGATGTTTCAGGCGATGTTTGCATCGCTTCTGATAGCTCTGGTTTTCATAGCCGGCGCAGCCCTATTTATTCTATTCTGCATATACATATGGTTTAAATAAAAAAGCTGGCATCCGTCAGCTTTTTTACTTATGAGAAACCTTAAAACTAGTCAATCACTTCATTATTGTTATATATACCCGAAGGGGAAACCGCTTTTTTCAGCCAGGTCATTGAATTATATCCATGCACTTTAAAAACCTGTTTTTTACTTTTATAGGAGTAAAAAATAAAAATGCCCTCGCTTACAGATTGATCCTCGGCTACAATATACTCTGCACCATGGGAAAAAGTCAGGTAAACGGCTTTTTCAAAATCATACTCAGGCTTTTTATAAACCCGGTTTTTGGCTGAAACGCCAAGGACTGAATTAACCCGTTGAAGGTTCCTGCCGGTTACATTGGTCGTTACATCATTATATTCAGCAGTGAGTGTCTCGCCGTCTTGAAGTGCCATCATATGGAACATAAGATCCTTGCTAAACTGCACCTTTACATAATTAGTTGAAATCGAAAATGTTATGCCGCTGATTACAACAACAAAAAATATTATTACAGGTATAAGAATTTTCTTCATAAAACATCTCACACTTCTATTACGGCCATATCTCATACCGCAGGATTATTATATCAAAAATAATGCAAAAGGGAATGATTCTATGCTTCTAATGCAATTACAACCATGAAAAAGCCTTTTTTAGAATTAGAATACAGTTTGGCTAATTGTAATATTTCTAAAAATATATTAAGATTATATAGGCTGGAAATCCGGTCAGGGTGTAGCATATGATTCTAAGAAACAGCATTAAAAATTTGGTTCGGTCAGGCGGCAAGACAACGCTGTTTTTTTTACTAATATTAATTATTACAATCGTACAATGCCTTGGGCTAAGCATATGGCTGTCTATTGATAACTTTCTCGACGATTGTAATGAAAACTACACGACTATAGGGCTTTTTGAGTATATGGGTCCGGAGTATCCCGATGACAACATATATGACCCGGGAAGTCGTAATGCTTTAAATGAATTTGACTTTTCTCAAATCGGAGATAATGACAGTGTTTTGGTTTGGGATACATCAGATCGTGCGCTGGGATACATTGAGGGGCTTGACAGGAGAGATGTTTATGCACCTCTAAGAGACAATGCAGTAGTGATTATAAACAATATTGGGAATTTTAATCGCTATGGTTTAAATAGCGCACAGATTATTGAAACTCTTTACTCAGGTTATGATTTTGACGGCAAGGCTGTACTTATCGAAGATTTCGGATACGAACTGGAAGAAGGTCACACTTACCTGGTCCATGGTACCTTAGGCTATGGGAGAACATCATATAAGTACTTATATCCGAGTCCATATAAGAACACATCTGCGGTTCAGGCCGGATATGATAAATTTGATGAATATATGATTCTTGACATAACGGATGGCATGAAGGGAATAGAGGAGCAGTACTCAACATTTGAAATGATAGCAAGAACATATAGTGTTATAAATAACAGTATAGAGGTTTATGCTACTAACAATATTAATTCTATACTGGCCTTTCATCAACAGAAGCTCTATATCAAAGAAGGAAGAGATTTCACAGAAGAGGAATATAAAGACGGTGCCGAAGTATGCGTAATAACTGAATTTATTGCAGAACAACTCGGACTGGAAGTCGGTGACGAAATAACACTATCAGTAGCTATTGCCGATGATATACCTGTTTATGAAAGCTACTGGGTCGGAACCGGGTTTGCTAATGAGGAAAAGTATAGAATTACAGGTATAAGCAATACACTTTCTGATAGAATAAGTGATGTCTATATTCCTAAAAATAAGGGGATTGACTACTCAAGAAATCAAATTGGCTACACTATCGGCCGCGCTGTCATTGACAATGACAGCGCCGATGAGTTCTATAATGATATTAATTCCTACCTTCCGGACCGTGTTCGGCTAACAATATATGATCAAGGGTATTCTACTGTTGTTGAACCATTTAAAAAGATACTGCGAATAGCAATTATAATAAGCTGCACTTCAATTCTTGCCGGCCTGGCTGTAATTATTCTTTTCGGATTTCTGTTTGTTTACAGGCAGCGGGATACATCGGACATCATGATTAAGCTTGGAAGCGGTAAATTTAAGACAGCTGCATATTTCCTTTATGGTTCAGGTCTGGTGGCTTTATTCGGAGCCGGCATCGGTTCTGCTGCGGGATACTATTTGGCAAAGTTAGTTGTCCAAATACTAAAAAGCAGTCTGGAGAAATATTCAGTAATTAATAGGAATTTCAGCGTCAGCAACCTTTCAATTATAAAAAGCACTGAATGGGTTACTGATGTTAATATGAGAGTGTTTATTCTGGTGGGAGCCTTTGTACTTATCATGGCTCTTGCAAGTTGCATTATTTTCACTATGCTTACTTTCAAAAACAAGAATAAGAAAAGAAAGAAAGTAAAAAAAATAAAAAGACAGGGCCGGTCATTAAGTTTTATGGGCGGACCATTGAAATATACACTTATATCAATTATCAGAAATGGGCAAAGAAGCATAATTACCCCAATGGTTACAATAGCAGTCATATTGCTTGTAAGCCAGTTGACAAGTACTGCGTTGAGATATAAAACGCAGCTAGAAGACATCAGTAGAAATTCTGTAATCAGTGGCCAGTTCATGGATATCAACGGAAGGTACTACAATAATCTGGTTGTAGAGGGATATCAATTAAATGACTTATCTTCTTCCGGTTTAATTGATAATATTACTGTAACAAAATCAAGGCCGTTCCATTATCTGGGGAGGTCGGTCATAAATGGTGAAGAACAACTGATTGAACCATTTAGACTACCAAGTGGATTTTCCGGGGAGACAATGCTTGATAGAATCAGAAGGGGACATAAGGTCATTTTTACAAACAACATAGCAAATACCCCTGAGTTTTATTACAGTAGCTCACTGAGGATCGAATTCATGGAAGGGTATGATGAGTCATTCCTTGGAGTTGAAGGCCAGGGAATCGAATTCATTGATAGGAAAGATGAGTCATTCCCTGAATCTGATGGCTGGGAAACTTCGTGCTGTCTGGTTTCATCGGAGTTCATGGCTGAAAACGACATTAATTATGGTGATACAATAAGGATTTTCTTGGTTGACAGATACATCATAGAACTGGATTATAAAGTAGTCGGAAGCTATATAAAAGAAGGCGAAAAAGACAATATATATTGCCAGCTTAGTGAATATATTAGTCCGACATTGTTAACAACACTGCCTGAAGGTGGAAGAGAGCAGCTGTTTAAATACACATTTGAAAGTGTAAACTTCACCGTGAAAGATCCTAACAAACTGAATGAATTTAAAGATTACATGGTTGATTATGGATTTTCCCAAGTTAATAAAATAAGGACTTACAGATCCTTTCCCGTTCTTGATGACAAAGCTTTCATAGGAACTGTTGAATCCCTGAATCAAAGAATTAGGCAGACCGAGATTCTATACCCATTCCTATATTCGCTTATTGGGGTTTTAGCTTTTATCCTTTCATTTATCCTGATACTAAGCAGAAAAAAGGAAATCGCGGTAATGCGTGGATTGGGAGCAGAAAAACGCAGTATTTTTACAACGTTTTTTGTAGAGCAATTGTTTTTATGTATATTTGGAACAGGTACAGGCTTAGCTGTGTGGGGCTTATACGCAGCTAGCTACAACAACCTTCAGATGTTACTCACAGCAGGATTTATTATGTTGTACTGCCTGGGTAGTGCAGCCGCGCTAATAGCCACTAACCGTTCAGGAGTGCTTTCGATGCTGGGAGAAGAGGAGTAAATTTAATGAACATACTGGAAATGAAAAATGTCAGCTATAGTTATTACAACAACAGTCATGTAGTACATGCCGTCAGAGGTATGAGTTTTACATTCAAACGGGGCAGGGTATATGCTGCAGTCGGAAAATCAGGGAGTGGAAAAAGCACAATGCTGTCATTACTTGGGGGACTGGATCTTCCTCATAAAGGATATATCCTTTTCAAGGGTAATCCCACTTCTAGGATGGACCTTGATGAATACAGGCGGACGGGTGCCGGAGTAATTTATCAAAACTTTAAATTGTTTCCGCTTATGACAGCCCTTGAGAATGTTATGTATCCTCTTGAACTCTGTGGGATTAAAGGGGAAAAAGCAAAGACCATGGCCATAGATTTATGTAAAAAAGTATCACTTCCGGATGCAATCCTGAACCGATTTCCCGGTATGCTAAGCGGCGGGGAACAACAGAGGGTTGCAATTGCTCGCGCCCTGACAATGGACAGGCATGTTATCCTTGCGGATGAACCCACAGGAAACCTCGATAGCGAGAATGGGAATAATATAATTAAAATACTGAGAAAAGTTGCCCATGAGGAAGATTGCTGTGTTATTATCGCTACCCATGATATTAATATTATAGAACAGACCGATGAAATACTGTATATTGTCGATGGACAGATCAAGCCTGCGGCAGAAGGTCATGTAGGATTGATAAATGGATAAAAAATTTCTGAATACTATTAAAGAAACATTTCAAAAGCTGGATTCGCCAATATGGGAAAATGGCTTGCTTCGTGTTAGCGGCAGCGGCCATACTTGGGAGGTTTCAAAACTTCCTGAAGTACATCCTGGAAGGAATTCTGCTGTGGCTTATATCCTGGGGAAATTACTGGAAGACATTGATGAAACTCATGGATTGGAAATACTGTCAGCCATTGAAGCCCTGCAGGTTTCTGATTCCGATGACCCAAGGCATGGGGTTTTCAGATGGTACATGGAGGAAACACAGCCGATAGATACCAATGCAGCGTTCTTTACGCTTCTTCCGCTTACAGTAGCCATGCTTTATGAACCTGATTTGCTGAGTTCCAATGAAAAAAACATCATTAACAGGATGTTGAAACGGTCATGCTCATGGTTTGCCCATGAATGCAAAAACCCGATACTCTTCTACACAAATAAAATTATCAGCGATGGGGCAATGCTTACTGCAATTGGAAAATTGACAGAGGATGATGACATAATCAACCAATCAAGGGTGTTTTTGAATAATTGGCTGGATTATACTGAAAAGCACGGATTTGGGTGGGGCGAGAATCTAAGCCCGGGATATAACGGTGTTACAATACAGGCGTTCACAGTTATAAAAACAGCTTTGACCAACACTGAAGAAGATAGTGTAATAAAAAATCGGTTTAACAAAATTGAGAAGGGAATTTTTAAAACCTTCAGGTTTAATAGAGGTTATGAGTTTGTACCGGCAATCAGAAGCTACAATGTCAAAGGAAAATTAAAAATGCCATCCGTAATATATAACCTTGCCCAGGTGGAAGGATTCGGTATTGCCGACGGGATGCGCGCTTTAGGTAATAACGACCTTGACGCTTTGTCAAACCTGGCAAGGGCAATTGTAATCTACGGCGACAGGCTCTACCTTGATAAAACAGACTACATAAAAAAAGGATACTCCAACCTGCAGTCCTATCCGGCTTTCAGGGAAACCCATATCATGGATAATGTAAAAGCCAGCACTTGGATTGGGAATAATGGGGGACTTGGTTCTTTAAACAAGTTTCCTGTAATAGATGGGTCGTACCAGCATAAAGGATGGGGGTTGGGATGGCAATGCTTTCCGGTCAGTACAATTGTTTACGGCGGACAGGTTTCATTCCTCAGGTTCAATGTAAATGACGGTGAAAGATTGCGTTATCATCCGCATAAGGAAAAGCACACAGCACATTTGGATCCTGCGTTGTTCTCGGAAAATTATTATCCGGAGGTTAAAACCAGTTGCAGGCAGGCTGAGAATACAATCATCGCTATACGCAGCATTGAGAAACTGCGAAATAAAGTAAAAAGCATTAGCGACTCCTTTGATGTGCAGCGGTTTTCCGGGAAAGTAGCTGAATATGAGATAAACATGCGTAAATGGGTTGTTTTATCTTATGAAAAGGCCAACATATTCATAACGCCGCTTATGGGAAGTAAACCTGAGCTGGGAGAATCGGTCCGGGGCAGCATTGAAATTGAAAAAGCAGACGGGGATATCAGGCTTATTCAAAGGCTCTATGACGGTGAATTAATAACGCTTTATAATGACCGTATCAGCACCGGTTGGGTAATCCACTTTGTTGATTGTAGTATGAAATTAGATGAAGTACAGGATTATCTTAAAGATTTATCAGTAACAGAAATTAGTGAGCCCGACGGTTATGTTCCGAGAATGCCTGAGTGGAATATCCATGATATTCAAGTGAAATGTAAAGATACCCCGCTGGTTGCATTCCGATTTGATCCATATGACTAACCGGAATATAGTTTAGTTGAACAAAGACATTTTAGTCAGATAAAGATATAATATAGATGGATGTAGATTCCTTTGGACAACTCTAGAAAGACACTTCAAACACATCACTAGCCATTAAGAAGGTGAAAAAATGTTAAAAAAAATAGTGGCAATCAATGGCAGTCCCAGTGCTGAAAAAGGGAATACTGAGATGTTGCTTGCGCCATTTTTAAGGGGAATGGAAAACGCCGGGGCAGAAACTGAAACTTTATATGTTGATAAATTGAATATTAAGCCGTGTACTTGCGGAAGAATGTATTGCTGGTATAATGAACCGGGGAAATGTTGTATTAGTGATGATATGAACATGGTTTATTCTAAGCTGCAGCAAGCGGAAATACTTGTGTTGGCTACACCTGTATTTATTCCCCTTCCCGGAAAGATGCAGGACGCTATAAACAGACTTTGTCCATTACTAACCCCATTCATTGAATTTTATAACGGGCGGACAAGAATAAAGTTTAGGAACGATGTATCGATTCAAAAAATAGTATTAGTAGCAACAGGAGACTGGTGGGAAAAGGAAAATCTCGAATTAGTAGTTCATATAGCTAAGGAATTTGCAGAAAAATCCGCTGTCGAATTCAGTGGAGCCGTTCTTAGGCCGCATGCTTCAAGAATGAAATCACAAGGGGTGCTGTCCGAAGCAGGTTTGTCAATACAGACCGCAACAGAAAAAGCTGGTGCAGACCTGATTAAAACTGGGTTCATAAGCGGGGAATTATTGGATGAAATCAGCAGACCATTAATATTGGAGGAAGATTTGAGAAACAGGTACAATAGTTTTTTCAAATAAACCCTTAACTTAATATTGATGCTTTTTGAAAAACCGCTTGAACAAGCGGAAATACCCCTTGGTGTTTTCGTTTATATAATCAGATGGAATTGAGTCTTCAGCCATAAGCTGATTATAGTTATAAATACCCCGTACAGCCCACCATCGTAGAATTCCGATATTAATAGCATCATGGGGACAATTTTGAACACAACGCATACACATCATACATTTTCCATCAAAACGGATTTTTTTATTTTGAACCCTTATATTATTAGATGGACAGTTTTTTACACATTTAAGACAAAGTGTACATTTTTTATGATTACAGGAATAAAATCTGCCGTTAAATCGGGCGCCGGGCCACTGTATCCGGAATATAAAAGAGAAAATTCGATTAAACATGGTATAAGAAATCATTTCTCCGGTGCCATTAAGTACATCTTCAGTAAATTTACCGACCATGTCCTGCATTAGTAAGTACATCTGCTTAACCAAAGCATCGGGATATCTGAACATTACATTGTAGGGCATCAGTAAATGTGTTTCTGTCATGAATTTATAACCCTTGGATTTCATTACTT
>Ga0233414_10000371_pt1 | contig 19120 bp, 32 predicted proteins | sample Na_anoxic_10_MG_FD_189020 | JGI IMG/M metagenome (GOLD analysis project Ga0233414, IMG submission 189020) | Seawater microbial communities from Saanich Inlet, British Columbia, Canada - Na_anoxic_10_MG | ecosystem: Environmental > Aquatic > Marine > Inlet | place: Canada: British Columbia... | reverse complement strand
ACCTAATACACTCACAGGAAAACAAATTCCCTGAGCGATTTGACCACGAAGACGAATTGTCTTAATGCGATATTTTGCCTTTTCAAGAAAGTCAAACTCTTTACGCTTTGGCATGATAGAATCTATCTCACAGTAAACAATAAAATCGTCTACTTTGAAATCGCCTTTCTTAACTACGACACTCCATCCAAGGACTTGTGCTCTTTCGATTGCGTCAGCACCTTCAATCGGCTCCAGTGCTTTAATTTTTTGTATACTTGCGAGCTTTCGCATCTTCTACCTCTTTAATTTCTTGTTGTCTTCCAGTTTCCCATGATTCTTTACTAAGTGATATGCAACTCATACCACCAGCACTAGAAACTATATAACATAGTTTTTGAAAAATAGGGTCATAGAATCTATAAATGTTATTCCCGACAGGAGTTACGAATCTAGTATAATACTTATTTACATATTCAGTAGCTTCACGATTTAGATATTCATGTCGAATACCATTTCGTATTTCGTCAGCAAGTCGGGCTTCTTTGTGTTGACCACCTTCACATCCAATTGAGAATATCAATACAAATAATAGTATTAAGTATCTCATACTATTAGATTCCCATTCTCATCAGTGAATTCGATTGATTGAGGCTTAGTAGGCACAGTTGTAGGTGCTTTTTTTATAATAGGCCCTTTGCCATCAATCCATTCTTCCAGTTGTTCAACTGAATACCATCCATGATTGTGATTAACTTGGTCAGATGGATTTAACCAAAACTTAATACCATCCGATGGTGATTCAGGGTCATTCCATTCAGGAGATAGTGCAAAGTATTTAAGACCTGCTTTATCTAACTTCTTTTCAATTCCAGTAGCTTTAACAGCTTTATCCAGATTGATTTTAATCATGTCGATATTTAGCATATCTTTAGCAATCTCAGCAGGAAGTTGGTCTATGATTGCAATTGACAAACCTGCATTCATGAATGGACCACTACCACCACCAAGGAAGATTGCGATATTATTCTTCTGGAAAGCCTCATACACATCTTTAAGGTGATTAATGTTTTTAGTACCCTTTACTACTGCTATGAAGTTATCTTCATCCCAAGCACCTGCAATGCCTTCGCTTTGCTCATTATGTTCAAGGTCAAACCAACGGCGGTCTGTAACGTATTGTTTAGCATCATTCCAGTCACATGGAGTCTTTTCATATCCAATAGACTTATAGGATTTAAAGTTAGTAAGGAAAGCACACTTCTCTTTCTTCTTAGTAAACTCAACAAGATATACACCACCGTCATTAGCTATACGGCGCTTCTCAATACCTAATTTTTCATTGTCAATACCAAATTTTCTACGAAGTCCTTTAATACCCCATTCGTGCTCAGAGCAGTAGTCTGCTCTTAGGTGTAGACCTGCACACTCAGCAACATCATTCATTACGATTCCGTCATTACCATTTCCTTGGCGCATTGGTATCTCCTTTATTGAATTTCTATTAATATATTAGTAATATAGAAAGATATTGAATTCTGTCAAACAGAAAAAGACACCCAATTGAGTGTCTTTTTCATTATAATGCCATCATCATGTCTTCTATGTCATATACTAACTGATTGAACTGGGGAGACCGCTTCAAGTCACTAGTTCGATTTGCTGGTAAAGGTACTGGGATATGGTGACAAATATTTCCGGGGTTACGCCCCATCACATAAATGTCATCCCCCAAATACACTGCTTCTGGAATGTCATGAGTCACAAAGATAATTGTGGGTCTCATTTCTTCCCAAATGGATATCAACATATCTTGCATTTGAAGACGAGTATTGATGTCAAGTGCGCCAAATGGTTCGTCCATCAATAAAATATTAGGACTAGACACAAGGCTTCTGGCAATAGCTACGCGCTGAAGCTGTCCACCAGAGAGGATAGGATATTGAGCATATTTATGTTCATGCCCTTCCAATCCAACTTTCTGAATCATTTCCATCGCTTTTTCATTACGTTCTTTCTTACTGATGCCCTTTAGTTCAAGACCAAGTGCAACATTTTCCAAAACAGAAAGCCATGGGAATGATGAATATTGTTGAAATACCATTCCAGCTCTGAAGTCTTTTTCACGTGGTTTCCCATTGATTAGAACTTCACCGCTAGTAGGTTTTTGTAGTCCGGCAATGTACCTAAGTACAGTTGACTTTCCACAGCCCGATTGACCGAGAAGAACAACGAATTCTCCTTGACTCGGTTTATCTTCGATAAGTAAGTCAAGACCATTGATAATATTAGTATCACCATAATCTTGTCTAATGTTTTTTAATTCGATTACATCTACGAGGTCAGTATTAATAAACTGCACAGGCTGTTGTATTATTGGCTGAGTCATTTATGTTGCCCCTTAGTTGCATATTTATGTTTAAAGAGTCTACGGTCTAACCATTTGAATAATAGGTCTTGAAGGAATCCCACAATGATGATAATAAATAGAATTGCAAATACTTTATCTATTCTACTTTGTCTTGCAGATTTCCATACCATAGCTCCAATACCACCTTCCATGTTTTGCATTTCGGCGATAATGATATAAGTCCAACTGATTGCAACTAGAACACGAACATCATCAAATACTTTACTCAAAACATCAGGTAGAAAAATCTTTCGAATCATTTGCCATTTGGTTGCACCCAATGTGAATGCAGTTTGTTGGTATACTTCAGCTACTTGTAGAACTCGTTGAGTTACCACCGGAAGCAAGTAAACAATAATACCAAAGGCTAAGAAGTGAACTTTCATCGCTTGGCCTATTCCAAACCAAGCAATAAATACACCTGTTACGGCTGTCAATGGAATGAATCGTAACGCATCTACTGGTTTACTGAACATTCCTTTAAAAGCAGGAAACAAGCCAATTAAAAAACCTAGTGGAATACAAATAGCAATTGATTCAAGATAACCCCAAAAATTCAATTTCAATGAGTACCACAAATTTAATATTAATCCATCTTTAAAGTGTAGTTCAGGTAAAGCGGCTAGTACTTCAGAAGGAACAGGGAAGATACCTTTATCGTGAAGAGAAGTACGAACCATCTCACCACTTTCAGTCTCTACCATTGACATCGGAATACTAGCAACTGCGTACCACAATCCTATGAGGACACAAATACCAACCACCGAAGTGATTAGTGTTTGGTTTTTTGTCATAGAACCACGGATATCAAACATCCATCGCATAATTAGTTCTCTTTCTTAAAGGATGTGCATCTCAGTGCGACGATTAGTCTTATAGCACTGAGGTGTACGGTTATGACATACTGGAACATCTGGTCCGTTGCCGATTATAATAAATCGATTAATGTCAAATTCATAATTAGTGCTCAAGTATTTAGCAATTGCGTTAGCACGAGCCTTACTCAATCTCACATTATTAGAACGAGAACCTGTTACATCTGTATTACCTTCAAGGCGAACACGAGAATTAGGGAATGTTCTTAGAATTGGTATCAATTTTAGTTCAATTACATCCTGTGCAGAAAGTGACAACTGAGAACTACCGGAAGCGAATGTAATCATTACTGGTTTCTTAGAGAATGCTTTTTGTGTTTTTTCTTGCTTAGTTGCCTTTGCAAAATGAGCCACTTCATCAATATTATCTACTGGGAGATTAACTGCTTCTAGAATACTTCCATCAAAGACAAAGCTCCAATCAGGTACACGGCCATTAATCCAACCAAGTTTTTCATATCGAACTGTCATGTCATCCCAGATTTGCTCTGCTGTAACACCCTTAAAGTTTCGATTCATACCAAAGAAGTTCATGTTATCACCGTAAGTACTTAGACGGGCATTATTGATAGCAGTGTGCATATAATCTACTGGCATTTGTGTACCATCAGATAGAATTTGAACTGCTACATTTTTCGCTTCTGCATTAGTATTTATCTCAGCGGCACCTTTGAGCCATCCCTCTACAAATTTCACTAGGTTTTCACGGTTGTTATTGATGTAAGATTGCTTAGCCATAAATGCATCCGGAATTATATGAGGCATTTTCTTAGTGTTAATCAACACATGGGAACCTCTAACCTTCTTCAAACACTCGGCATCATCAGGGCTCACCACAACTGCGGCATCTACATCACCTGATTTGTATATCTTGGCGGCATCAACAGCATTAGCTACTTCAACCATCTCAACATCATTTATACTCAACCCACCTGCATCAAGAACTTTGATAAGCATTGTACTTGAAGGACTTTGCATAGCGAATGCGATTCGCTTACCTTTCAAGTCAGATACAGTCTTAATACTGCGATTTGCTACGATTGCATCCCCACCACGACTCCAGTCAGCTTGGAAGATAATCTTTGGTTTATATTGAGCAAGTCCACTTGCTTCAGTAGTAAATGCATCAATGGTAGTCCATAGTAAGTCAATTGCATCACTTTTAAATGCATCACGACTCGCATTGAAATCATCCATTACTTTAAATTCTGCACAGATGCCATAATCTTTTTGGAATTGAGATTCTGCATTAGGTTTAAAGCCTCTATAAAGTACTCACCTCCTGCATATCCACCCCAAGTAATAACACCTACTTTAATACAGTCATCATTACTGCCTGATGATGCTGAACCGCTACCACCCTCTGGTGCTAGATTGGCGATTACGCCACTTTTCTCTGCTACAATGTAGCCGCCGAATAATAGTGCTCCGAGAATTGCGAAGAGTACTATCTTCACTGCTGGTTTTACTTTTTTTGCCATTTTGGTCTCCTTAGTTGAAATAGCTATTGAACTGTTTGTTCACATGTTTGGTGGTGTCTTCAGTCTGAACTCTAGGCCCTGTTTTCAAGGAATCCAGTTTAGATTGTACTTCATTGGATAGAAGTAATGAGTCACCGTTGTTAAACTTCTCAAGTAGCTCAAGACCGCGCTCGTCCATTACTCCTGTTTCGAGGTCCACATTCATCATAAAGTCTTCGGACATTTCCATAAAGGATTCCATCTCTCCGACTTTCATACCGATATCATCGGCAATGTATTCCATAGTCATTTCGAACATTGCCATCTGACTATCGTTACCTTGTAGAAGTTTCTGAGCACCTGACATAGCGGAATGTGCCGCTTTGATAGAGTCATATTCATACTTCTTATTTTCAACAAGGTTTTCAGTATCGTCACGCATAAACTTCACTTTCTCAAGCATATTTTTCAATACTTTATGAAGCATTTCGATTTTTTCAAAAGTTTTGGTAAGATTCTTGATAACATCTTCAGCACGACTAGCACTTCGAGCATTCAAAGCCGCCGCATGAGTATTACCTTTTTTCTGAGCTTGAGCCGCAATTGAGAGATTTTTCTTCATCTCTTCTTTTTTAGACTCAATACGATTACTCATTTTACGTTTTTGACCATGAAGTGAATTAGTATGCTCAGCTACTTTACTAATCTGAGCATCCATTTCATCGACATAGTTCTCCAATATACCAATTGGGTCAATCGTAATGAACCAAGATGTGAAATGTCGCATTACTAGTTTGAATGCATTTGCACAAATCAATCGGAAGCGTTCATTCATCGCTAGTCCAATGATGGCCATGATAACACCACCAAGAATCAATGCATGTAATGTATTCTGTAGAATGGCTACCAAGATATTTCCAAACTTATACATAGCAAATAGTGCTACGAATACTAGACCTACCGCAAATGCTAATCCGGTGGTTCCTTCTGGTCGTTCCCAGAACGATTTAGGTTGCATATTATCCATTATCTGTTCTCCTTACGCACCCAAATATGAGTGGATTTTTTGTTTGTCTGATTGCAATCGGTTAGTAACATGTTCAAATGTTGCTGTGAAGTCCTGTGCTACCATTCTGATTTTAAGTTCTTGTTGAGTTACTTCTTGATTAATCGTAGCCGACTCAGTTGTATTAGACGCAATTTTCTGAGATATTTCAGCAATCTGTGCATTCAATGATTCAGTTTCTTTGTCAAGGTCAATAACTCGTTGCTTACGTTGCTCAATTTCACTACCAACTTGGTTATTCACATGACCTTCAAATTCAGTCTTGTGATTATTCAATACTTTCACATAATGGTCAACTGCATTTGTTAGTGTATCAACTGTTACACCAAATGATTGAGCAGTTGTAAATACCAACTTGTATTTTTCTGCTTCTGGGAGTGCAACTGCACTCATTTTTTGTACACTATCCATAAATTCAAGATAATCAAACCCATCAAGGTTATTATCTTCTATCAACTTGATAAGACCTTGATGCATCTCTTCATTTACTTTAGCGATTTCAGTTTGAATCTGAGGTGTCGCTACAGTTGTAGTTGTGGTTGCGGTAACGGTCGGTATTCGACCTGTACTAGCTGGAGTTGCTACTACTGGTGCTGTTTGTGCTACTACCGGAACTGCCGCTTGTGGTGCTTCTTTAGTAGCTTTACCGTCTGCTGGCTCATCGTATATTAGACTGGAAAAAAATCCACCTATTCCGCTTTTATCTCTCATAGTTTTGTTCCTTGATTGTGGGTATGTATGTAATTTAGAAATCTCTTAGTTTTTGTCAATCGGTTTTTATAATAATTGATGAAAAAAGTGTTATTTCTATATTAGTACCAACATGATAAACAATATTATATGATGACACCAACATTTATTCCGTGGATATTCGACAGTAAAGTAGCATGGGACAGAACTCTTTCTGACCCTCGCTATAGGTATAATATGAAATTTGATGAGTTTATGAAGCTCTATCAAGAGCATAAGGATGAAAATGGAGGATAATATCCTCCACTCTCGTTAAGCCTCAATCATTTCAGCGAATTGTGTGATACGACTGTAGTGACCAAATCCAATCTGACCATTTTCTTCCATCTCAGCAAGTTCTGTAAAAGAAACCCATTCAAGAGCTGCCGTTTCACCGTCGGGGTCAATTAAATTCATATCAAACTTAGGAAAGTTTTCTCTGTCACCAATACTAGCAGCAAAAACAAAATGAGCTGATAGATTTTCTTTTGCATCACCACTTGGGTTTGATGCAATGTATGATGGCTGTCCTTTAATGTGGTCATTATGGTAGTAATGATAATCACTGTTAGACATCTCATTAAGATTCAATCCAGTTTCTTCGAAGACTTCACGTCTACAGGCTTCAGCAAGAGTTTCATTCCAATCAAGATATCCACATGGCATTACCCACTTACCTACTTCATCAGGTACGCCTTTACCGCGCTTAACCATTGGTACATACCAATTACCACTGTCGTCCTCAACTAGGATAGTGGCTACAACTGCGGCGGCTCTTGATAACCATACTACACGACCATCTTTTAGTTCTACTTGTTCATTTTCTACATTTTTAAAAATCATTTCTGACTCTCCTTATATTGTTTATGCCATGAGGCTAGTAAGCCTTCTTTTACCCATACATCATTCCATTCACATAACATACCGAAATCGGTAAATGGTACAATGAAGAAAGTGCTTTCAATTACAACTACTCGTTTAGGGCATGAAATTACATTTTCAGTTTTCTCATAACCAGATGCAAGGAGTGTAGCTCTTGAAGTATTATATAGAAATGCCCAATGATGTGTGTCAAATGATGTTGAACAAATTTTATGAAGTTCATCAATAGAAACTTCAGTCACTTCAAGTTGATTATTCTCGGCTACTTGATTTATTTTTTTGACATACTTTTGATATCTAAGGTATGGTAATGATAAACCGCCACCGATTCCGGCAGTTAATAGTAAGGCAACAATAAGTTCCATTAGTTTTCCTTGGCTGCTTTTTTATCAGCCTTTTTAAGTGTGCGTAGATAACGGATGATAAACGGTGTTATCATCACTAAGAATTTAAACGCATTTGCAATTGTATTATCTACCGGCTTCCCTATCTGAGAAGCAGTGCGAGATAAACCCCATACAGAAATAACAAGTGATGCTATAAATATATAAGGGTTTTTATCTGCGAAATCCCAAGCTGTCATAATTCCTCTCAATCTGTCGATATTAAAGAATATAGAAACTCACTGGGTTTTGTCAATTAGAATTTTAGATTAATTATTTTATTGAGGTTAACGTCCCCAATAAAGTTATTGAGTTTATGTGAGTCCCATACAGAACAAACATATTTACATGATTTCCATACTATTCCCTCTGGGTCTTTTAGGATGCCGCTACCGCCATCAAATAAAACAAATGAATGTCCGGAGCGAACTACAATAAAGTACTTCTGGTAGTATCCCTCTGTCTCTACAACGTCCATCTCAAATAGTTCATTGCCTTCAGAATCTTCTTCCTGAACTGATTGCATTATCATCCACTTCTCATCAATGAATGGTAAATCAAATGAAGCACATGATACATCAGTGCCCTCAGGGAGATTACTTGTATCTGGGTCCCAATGTAATCCATCTCTACTGTTAATAATTTGATATACACATGGACCGTACTCAGTTTCAATGTCTGGTAAATATATAGCTCTTAAATTTTCGATTTCCATTATAGCTCCTTAGCCATTTAATTTGGGTATTTTTTGTCGATGAAAAACTCTCCATCGTTTAGTTGAATCGGATTCAAATACTTTGAGTTTAAAAGTGTCGTCATCAAGTTTTAGATATTCAAATTTTAACCATTTACCTGTAGTCATATTTTTTAACATGACCCACTTAAATTTACGAGCATAACGATAAACTAAGTCATCCTCAATCTCATCACCATAAGTTACACGTATTTTACATGTATTGTTTGTTAAGAAATTAATTTTTATGGTTTTATCTGTACTGTCGGCTTCACTAAAGTAAGCAGAAACAAATACTCCAGTCTGAGTAGAGTTATCCATAGCAGCTGAGTAAGAAGTAAATACCAGCATGAGTAAAATAAGTATGTTAAGCATAAGGCCCTCGCAAGGGATAGAGATAAAAGATATTATCTTAAATTTAGCTTAATTAAATCAACTGTCAGAAACTTTGTCATAAGTCTTTAGTAGCTTATCGGTTAAATCAAATATTTTACCATTTTTATCTGATATTTTCATAGCCTGCTTGGATTTAGAATACCAATAATCGTATTCATAGGGAATCTTTGAAAATTTTTTAAGAGATGTGGTCATAGATATGTAAGGGTCAGTTTTCATTCGTTTGATAAGTGCATCAATGTCATCTACACTTGTAAATGACACATCAATTTCATGAACACTGTTACTCTTACTTGGGTCCATCGTCGATAATATCCTCGATATCAATTAAGTCAAATACCTTTTGCATTTTATCAACCATACTCTTATGACACATTACGCCCGGTCGAACTTCGACAAAATCATCTGTGTTTTCAATCTTAGCTTCTTCTGCACGTTCTTTAATAATCTCAAGTTCACGCATTGCACTATCTTCATCAAATCCAGTAAATGTCATTTCCCATAGACCATGAATGGCAATATCAATTGTAGCCACTTCACATACTGTGTTGGAATCGATGACCATACCAGCCCATTCAGAACGTGGTCTATACTCAAGTGCATAAGTTATCAACCTATCGGCATATTCATGGTCTTCAGATACACCACCTTCATTTAATGGAATATCTTTCTGGCGAGTATCATCAACTCCATGTACATCCCAATATGCTTGCTCATCATCCTTAACTTCTTCTATACAAAGACGCATGTCAGTACTTATTGGCTCAATTTCTAGCATACTTGTGTATACTTTCTGATATGCCTCTTTTAATCCCTTATCATCGGGATATAATACTTGCATACGTTGCCAAATTATTTCGAATGGATTTACTCGCAAACAGTCTTGGAATTTCATTTTTAGCCTCTATTATCAATATAAATTGATTTAATCGTAACCATCTATACCTTCGGATGATAGGTCTTGGTATACTTGTTCATCTAATCTACGATATTCATCCAAACAATATTCACATACTGTCATGTCTTCATAATCAAGTAAATCGCTTTCGTCTTCAAGTATAGCATTACATTTCTCGCAAATCAATTGCTCTTCTATATTTTCTAGGTCTTTCATGTTAACACCTTTTTAGGTAAAATCATGAAATTAGTTTATGCATCCTAGCATTTTCTTTATCTATTTACTCATTGTATAAACACTAAACTAGTCTGTTACCGGAGGGAATACAATGGACCCAATAACAACATTTTTTGAAATGATATTCAAAGCAATACTAATAGGTGCGCTTATAATAGGTGCTATTAAGCTTTGGGCATGGTCACATACGTACTTAATTGAGTACTTCACACAACTAATTAGTTAATAAAAAAGAGGGTATATAACTACCCTCTTTGTATAATACTCTCAGCTACAGTTAGCAACTTCGTATCACTATACTTATCAGGATATATAACAACTTCACGGTCAAACATATCAGTAATTAGATTCAATGATAATCGAGTGCGCATTAATATGATAGTTTCTTCAGGGACATTGTGAGTGTTTCGCGCAATATGTTTTTCAACTTCATCAGGAGCAAATGTAACAGCAGTTACAGTGTATCCAGATTCCTTAGCTACTTTCAGATATTTTGCAAAGTCACGCTGACGTACATTTGTGTTATCACATAACACCACGTTTACACCAGAAGCTAACGAGTTGGTAAACTCATCTAAGTTTTCTTTATGATACTGTCCTACGAGTTTCATGTCCCATTTATATTCACCTTCAACCATATGCTTATCATCGGTAGAATGTATCGCCATTGATAGGCCATTCTTATCTGCTAATTTTTGCATAGTCTTAGTAAAGGTGCTTTTACCGGAACCCGGAACACCACGATTTATAATTGCTATTTTATTCATACTCTTAATATAGAAATTTAATAGACTTTGTCATATAAACTTTAGCTGAGGTATTAATATGACAGATAAAAAAGCAAAATTAGACGATTACTATGAAGATGCTGGTGACCCATTGGCTCAGTTTAGAAGATTGCATAGCGGTGGATTTATAGAAAAGGATGGGAAAGACCCTTTCGAAAAGGACGTTGATGTGATGCAATATGACCGTCAACAAAAATTAGAAACTGACACTCAGGATATGGGACTCTAAGTAGCTGGAGCCCACACGGTGTAATGCATTGAGTCTGAATTTAACAGAATGGCCTTCTCATGTTCGAAGAAAGCCGTAAAATCCATTCCTAAATTAGTCCATTCAGTGTGGTCATCTAGAAACTCAGTGAGCAATTCCTGATGTTCCTCTACTCCACCCAATAAAATATAAGTTTCGGGGTCCATTGATGCATGTGATTGCACGCTATCCCCAACTTTAATATACCCAGTATAACTATCCAACACATCTTTGATTAAGTGCTGGTCTCCATTTTTGGCAAAAGAAAAGGACTTACCGTGACGGAAGTCCTCTACCATATCCAATAAAAACAAAACTTTCATAAATTTACCTACTTTTCCCTTTTAATGTTTATAGTGATGGTGTAAATTAATTATTTTATAAACTATTAGAAACCATGCATGGATTCCACAAAAAGAGTATTAAACATGAAAAAACAAGAATTTAAAAGTGCTGCTAAACAATGGTATCGCGATTACCAAACAGCTAAACAATATAATGAGTTCTCCACCTTCGTTGAGAGCCTTAAGAGAGATGGAAATACTCCTCTACTTGAGTCTATTCAACAAGGGATTACTGGGATTACAGAAGCTCATAACTTATCGGCCCTTAACCTCATTAAACGTGATATGGCTCTATGTGAAGCCTATGAAAATGAAAATGAACAGGAAGAAGATGACCTTAGCTTCCTTAAGAAAACTAAGCGAGATGACGAAGTTGTCCCTGAAAAAGCTAATGCTGACGATGACGATGAAGCTAATGCTGAAGTTAATGCCGATGCTGCTAAAAAGGCAGTTGACGAAGGTATGACAGAAGAAGAAGTTACCGGAGCTGGTGACGGTGAGAAAAAAGAGTTTATTTATAAATTTGGTTCTCATTCACCTCTTAGAAAAATGGCTGGTCAAGAGTATGAAGAATTGGGTAGCGGTCAAGACCAAGGTAGTGTGATTAACAAATGGACATCTATGATGCTTCCGGGTATTGTTAAAGTTGCTGAAATGTATGGCGACCCTGAAGTAGCTGAAGAAGTTTACTCTGGACTTAGAGCATATGTAATCGAACGTGTAAGAGAACTAGCTAAAGGTCTTAAAGCAAAAGATGGTGTGATGCATGCACCTGATTTCAGTGAAGACGAAGACGGTAATCAATCATTTGACTATCGCCCTATTGGTAACGTAGACGGATATATGCGTTCTCAAATTATTGGACCATTTGAAAATGGCCGATACATATTAAGACCTCTTACTCAAGAAGCAAGAAAAATAGGTGAGAAATTTCATAACGTTAAAAAGAAATTCCAACAGCCGGGTGTTCTACATAAAGACCCTGTTTTCAAAACTGGTCAACCTATGCAAATGAAACCTGAGATGCTTAGTGAGCTTAAAGAAAAAGGTGACATCAGTAATATGTTTGACCTTTCAACTCTTGTAGCTAAACAAAAAGAGCTTACTCAAGAAGTTGATGCATTAGTTAAAGATGGAACAGTTCGACCTGAAGATGCAGCTAAAGTTGTTACATCAAATCTTATGAAGTATATGTCTACTGATGATAATACAATTGTCCCTAAAGTAAGTCCTGCTGTTTCAAAAGATATCATTCGTACAGAACTTATGCTTGCTGGTTTGATGAACCAACTTAAACAACTTAAGAATCCTGAAGCTGAAGATTTATCACAAAATTCACAAGTTAAAGGTTTCCATGAAAAAGTTGGTCTATCTGAAGCACCTAAAATGTCTGAAGATGACTTAGTGAAAGCAATTGACGAAACTAAAGCTAAGTTAGATACTATGCCTAAACTTGGTGATATGATTGATGGTATGAATGCATACGAAGTTAATGACTTCATTCAGCATTGGGAAAAAATGCCATCTAAAGGTAAAATCAAGCTATTAGCTGATACTGCCGCTGGTAAAGAAGTTAGAACTAGCTTACTTCCATGGTTATCACCTGATACACTTGAAGGTAGTAAAATCTGGGACAAAATGACTTTACAAGATTATAAAGGCATGACTGGTTCATTGAGTGGGGCTGCTTCATTAGATGCACCGACTCAAGGTGAAGAAGGTGAAGGTGATAACCTAGAAGGTAAAATTTCTGGAACTGACCCATCAAAAGATTTCACTGGTAGTGTGAGTCAAATGGTTGAAGATTTGGCTCAGGACATTGACCGAATCAATGCAACTGCTGAGAAAACTGGTGGTAAAGCACTAACTAAATCACAAACTGGATTATTGAAACTTCTATTGAATGAACCTGAGAAATATATTAGAGGAAATACTGAGACTGGTACTCCTGAATATATGTCGACTGAAATCACTGATGCATTAACACAAAGTGGATTACCAATTGGTGATAAAGGTTCTAAAGTTCCTCTTACATCACGTCGTGGTGGACCGGGACAAGTAACTAGAACTACTATCCAACGCGCATGGGCTGATTTGTTTGATATCATTGATAACAGCACTACTAACTTTGATAAGTATAGAAGATTACATGACGCATTCGTTAGCGATGACGAAGATGGTAATGATGCTTCTCTTAAACCTTATGAAGGATTATCTGATAAAGTTCCGGGAACGAATACTAAAATCAGTGGAAAAGAACAAGCGTTTAATAAAGATTTAGAAAACCTTTATGGCAGTAAATCTTCAAAAACTTCAAGAGACGCGGCGAGAGCCTAATACTCATAAGTTCATTAAATAAAAAAGACACTCATTAGAGTGTCTTTTTTGTTTCAGGTTTTTTAGATTCCATTTTTTTATATGGTTTCTTGTTTGGGTTCTGTTTATTAGCCAAAACTTTATCACCTACTTTATTTACCCGAGGCCACCATGCTGGGTCCTTAAGATAATCAACCATCGCCCTTGAATATTCAGGGAATTGCTTCCATGCACTATTCCACGCTGCGCTCCCAATTTTATTGGGCTTTACTGCCTTCATAATACTTGTGAATACAGCCATCTCCATAGGAGTTGCTCGTTCAGTAACTGCATTATAAATAAACCATTCAGATTTTTTCATTTAATAACCAACTTATTCAAAAGATTCATCTTTAATTATACGATATTATCGTATTTATCGCAGTGTCTTTTACTTGATTGGTAAAAATTATTAGGCTTTATTGAGTTGTTTAAGCTTACGGTAACTGGGTAGCCATACATTCTTTCCTATTATATCACTACACTCAATAGGATTTATTATATCTAACCAATAAGTAACTGTAACTATACTGTAGTTATATATCCCATCAAGTAAGTCATTTAGCAATGATATGTAAGATTCTTTTGGATACCCATTAGGGAATTCAAACTCATCTAAATAAATCCAGTGTGAATCTGACTTACCTGACTGTGTTACATAGAAATATTCAATATGCATATTAAATCAATTCGTTTATGTTAATCGTAGTGATTTCGGGCCCTGTAACTAATCCCTCTCGATATACAGCATTAGGTACTTGGTCATCTACTAAGGTACAAGGTTCTCCGGGGTACATTAAACGACAGTACTCAACGAAAGTACGCTCTTTACCGAAGAAGTCAAATATATCATCTCGGTCATCAATGGCAGTCCATTTTTCCTTTAATACTTCTACCATCTCATCCATTGTAGGAGCTTCGGTGACTATCACGTTAAAAGTATCTTCTATCATAGGTTTGATTTGACTATTGAACCTAATTCTGTCCATTTCATTCCATATAGCAAAACTGAATACCCCTACTTCAACAGGGTAATTTAGGTACTTAACTTTATCACGATTGATTATCCGTGGATTATCAAAATCAGTTATTAGTGTTTCTTCCAAATCAAAAAAGTATTTCATTATTAAACCTTTATTACATCAGTTACATCTATGACTTTGCCTTCTTTAAGTAAACCATTGTGCTTACCAACTTCAATCATACGGACTTTAATTGCCTTTAAGTAGCTTAAGTATTCATCCCCAGTCTTATCACCATTGACAAACTCTTGTATCATATCAGCAAATTTAACTAAAGATGCCTCATGAAAAATACCATTGGGAATACGGAGAGAATAGGTCATTATCTTATGCTTATCGTCACCTGATTCAATCCCATCCATAACTTCAATATGCTTTGCTTCGTAGAACTCAAGTACCTTTGGTATAATATTAGCATCAATAAATACATCACTTGTGAAATCCTGTATCTGACCACTTAGGTATTCCATTATACTACCAACAACTTTACCTACTATATTTTGATGACGACTATTCATACACTCAATAGTAATTTCTGAATACTCATCCTTAAGTATAATACGGCCCTCATCTTCAACAAACTTACCCGATTCATCAATATGACCAATTGCACCAGAGGAAGCTGCTTCGTTGAAAGAAGGAGCTGCTGCTATCTCCTTTGCATAGGCTTTATCATGCCGTTCCTTTTCTGATTTATCATATTCCTTAGAAGGTACTGGAGTTGCTCTATCCATACCATTATTATCATCAGTAATGATAGAAAACTTACCTTTATTATTTATTGACATAAAATTCAATCCTGTTTTTATACTCTGTTACATCCACTGTATTATACTCAGGGACATAGTCCATGGGAACCATAACAAACGGTCTCATACCTGTCTTAAAAGCGTTCTCACGGCGACTTAGATAAGTAATCATCAGCTTATTTTTATTGATATCAAAATGAGTTAGCATTTGAATAGATTTACGAATTTCTCTCATTGATACATTGAAAAATGGAGGGTCCATAATAATCAAGTCAAACTCATCTGGTATATATTCAGGACTTTTAATATCCCAATACTTGAAACCACTTAAGTTACTGAAACGCTCATCTATATCAAGTATAGTAACATTAGCACCTAACTCCTCTAATTTTTTACCAACCGAGGGACAGCAGATACAACAAACATTATCAAATTCCATTGCAAGTTTACTTAAATATCCGACCGTTGCCTCTGTAAAGAAGTACTGCTCATTTTCATGATTTTCGTTCATCATTGAATCCATATTTCTTAGAAAATTGTTTATACTCATATTCTTGGTTAAGGAGGTCATCGAAATACTCACGTATCTCATTCTTCTTCATTTTAACCAATCCTTGTTTCTTATTCCAATCATCCCAATAGTTGAGTCTCCAACCACTACAGTTGGCCAACTTACCATATAATCCATTCCACTCAATCCAGTTCCATATTTCATCAATCTCTTTATCGAGTTGTGGGTCAAATATTGGAACTTCAGTAATCCAACACTTCTTATCCTTTAAACGGAAATACATATTCGGTTTATCGATGACATAATAATGTCTTGGAGTGTTGTCTCTACCTATCCCCATTGAGTAGGTTAATATATCTCGCATAAAATATTTCTGAAGATTGGTAGGGAGCTTATTATATTCCTTACCAGTTAATGGATGTAATTGGCATTCATTAATATGACGCATACCTTTCCATTGAATTTCAATACTACTCCAATCGCGTTCACGACTCCAATAAGTATTATTAACTAAATCAAGAACTTGCTGAATCTCTCTAGCATCATTACGATTTTTAGTTTGTTCATTCAATATAAATGAACGATTCCATCCATGACGGATAGGCTCCTCTAAAGTAACTTTACCAAGATTACGAGCTTCGTCCCTTAAGTGAGAATAACGTCTCCACTTTTGTTTTAAAGTTCGTTCTAAATTACTCTTGGACTTCTTTCTAGCTTCTCTGTCATGTGACATGGTTTACCCCCACATTGAACACACCACCCATTTCGGTACGGTGTATTTAATGTCATATTTTTCACAGAAATCTTTCAATACTTTGTGTTCTGCTTCTGTAACTGTTAACTCTGCTGGATTAAACTCTGTCGGATATCCTCGGCTTGCGCTGATTGATTTACCCGGAAGTGATAGAATAAACATAGGATAATCATAACTACAATGCCATACAACTTCTACAGGCATTGGATTTTTCTGTTGATGAGCTCTTATATCATCATAGTAACTATCTGAGTTCACACTACCTTTAAACCCAGTTTCTTCATTCCACCACTCTTCTATATCATCATTCCCAGACCAAGGTAATTCACCATCTTCAAATTGAATACCATATACAATAATTCCATCAGTTGATACGCCCATATTAATCTCTTTTCCTAATTTCTTTCCAAGACTCTGCAGTCTTTTCCATAGTGGTGTAGTGTAAGACCATCTTATAAAGTTGGTCATCGTCAACATTAGCTTCCTTGGCTTTTAAAAAAGCTTCGTGGTCTAATATATCATTCCATATTCTAATTTCAAAGCGAGAACCTGTGTTAGAGAATATTGAAATATATTGTACTCCATTCTCATAATCCTCTTCGTGCATTTCAAATTTTAAATCTGCTTGGTCGTCATCAGAAGTAGTGGTAAAAGCGTTTAATAGGTCTTGTATCTGCCATATAGCAATGTAAGTATCACTATATTCCCATTTAGCTAGTACACTACCTATAGAAATACGCTCATCTTGCTCTAGATGGTTCTCCATATAACTCTCAACTAGAGGAGTTAAATGTTCGGGTTCAATCATGGATTCTCGATTACCAAGACATTTAGCGGCTGTTAAAATTTGTTCATAAATTGCATTTGAAAACATAATATTCCTTAGAGTAAAGGTAGCTCGCCAGTTACTTCATCAATCAATTCAGAATGAGCTGGGCCAATGGCAATACAAGTTTTGGTTGGAACTCCATTGAACTCAGTCTTACCTGAATCAACAATTAGAGCACATGGAAGATTTAACTCCTGAGCCTTTGCATAAAGAGCATCAAGTTCTTCTTCACTGTTTACTGATAGGCAAATTTTTGTGAATTGACCATTAATCCACTCATCCATTGGAGAGCCATAATCATATGAAGTCTCGAGTATTTCTCGAGTATCACCTAAATTTTTACGGTCCATACTATCAAGAATTACTTTCAAGGATGCATGGGCCCCTTGGGCAATCATTTTACCTTTACGGATTTTCAAATCTTTACGCATCACAATAACTTGTTTTACATTCATAGCATATCCATGAAGAGGTCGGCCTCTTCTTTACGTCGTTCAATTTCATCCGCAAATGACTCAGCATCCGGAAAGTCATAAATAGTTACTGGAATCCCTTTAGCAACTATCTTCTTTTCAACCAATGCTGCTATTCTATCCCAGTCACCTCCAGCAAGTGCTGAACCAAATCGGGGCCCATGAACTGTACATCCATGTTTAAGTGCATATTGAGCAACCATATCTAATGCTATGGAAAGTGCCTCATATCGAATTGGTGGTACTCCATCAAGCCACTGAGTCATATGCTGTGCAATCATATTTCCAATGATGATATTATCACCAACTTCAACAAACTGTACCTCACCTAACTGAATAAAATTACCTAACTCTCGAGCCTTTTCAGCCAGAGCACGATAATGTATCTCAGGTGCCGCCCAGCGTTTACTAACAGCAATTACAAATCCACTACCCCATCCACCCACATCATTACATATGTGGATGACAAGTTTACGACCAGTCCCCATAGGGAAGGTCGCATCACCGGTCACATATACTATACTCATATTATTTCCTATTCGGCATTCTCACCAAACCACTTACTTAGTATTTTCTGATACTGTTTAGTAGATTTTAATTTTAAAATACTTAATGAAATCTGTTCTCTATATTTACTATTAGTTGGTAGTAGGATTCCATAATCTTGTATCTCAAATATACCTCCAACTGTAGTCAATTTCTCGTTATTAATCGCAAAGTGTTGGAGTATTGGGGCATCAAATACAACAGCATCCACTTTACTAGCTTCTAACATTAATACAGCTTCATCAATGGTTCGTGCTTTAGTCAAAATACTTTTATTAGTCTGGGAAAGATACTCACTAGTCGTACCAGCCACTACAGCAACCGATTTCCCTTTAAGGTCTTTTGGTGCATTAATAGAATATTTAATCATCTGAACATTCATTACAGCACTCAGTTGAGACATAGCGATACCTGCCACACCAATACCAATCAACATCACAAATACCGCCACAAC
>Ga0233414_10000369_pt1 | contig 19210 bp, 29 predicted proteins | sample Na_anoxic_10_MG_FD_189020 | JGI IMG/M metagenome (GOLD analysis project Ga0233414, IMG submission 189020) | Seawater microbial communities from Saanich Inlet, British Columbia, Canada - Na_anoxic_10_MG | ecosystem: Environmental > Aquatic > Marine > Inlet | place: Canada: British Columbia... | reverse complement strand
CAGCTTCTTCCGCTGATCGAAAGGGGCGTGCTTTTCCAAACACATGGGCTTCCCAGCCTCGTTTTACAATGCTCCAATCTGCATTGTAACGATCCATGGTGACCTTCATGCGACCACCACCAGAGGCAATAGCGTAGTCGAAACTTTTTTCTTTTGAAATCTTCCTTAATCTATCCTCCATGGGTATCACATATTCCAGAGCCGACCTCTCACCCACATCCCTTCCGTCAAGCAGAGCATGGATACGCACACGCTTAAGTTTCAGTTCAACACATTTATCAATCAGTTTATATACCTGGTCGATGTGGGAATGAACATTGCCATCTGAAAGCAAACCAATAAGATGCAAGGTCCCGCCATTTCTCACTCGTTTAACAATTTTAGACCAGAGTTCCGTCTCAAAGATCTCACCTGTTTCAATGGCCCGATTGACCAGAAGTGCTCCCTGGTCAAATACCCGACCTGCTCCAAGTGCGTTGTGCCCAACTTCGCTGTTGCCCATATCTTTATCTGTGGGCAGTCCCACGGCGGTCCCATGTGCTTGAAGCTGTAAGTAGAGACTGGATTTGAAGAGGCGGTCAAGATTTGGGGTCTTGGCCAAATATACTGCATCACTCTCATCCTTTCGGCCGATACCTATGCCGTCCATAATTATTAGAAGCAAAGGCCCCATTCTTCCAGAAAACGACTTTAATTTTTTAAGCTTGAGCGTCATATAAGTAACATTTTTCCTACTGAATAATTCACTAACTGGAAACAAGCCCACCTGAGGTAGAGAAAAATACAGTTCCCAGGATGTATGATGATAGCAAGAAAAAAAGGGCTTTAAAAGCCCCTTTTTTCATTCCGTGATTTATTGGTCAATTATTTGGTTTCAGTCTTCCCGGTTGTGCTGTCAAAAATAACTTCCTTTTTTGTCTTAGTGGATGTCACTTCTACCTTATAGTCTTTGACTTTATCAGTACAGGTAACTTTAACTGAATTTCCTTCTGATAGGCCTACTACGCCATAATCTTTCAGGTCTTTTGTCACATCTGCCGTTGCCTTATATTCAGCATTATCTGCAAAGTACGCCTCTTCCGCAATTCTAACAGCATTACAATCTGCCTTCATTGAGGCAACGAATGCCCTTTCCCTGTATGAAGTGAACTGAGGTATGGCAATAGCAGCCAAGATTCCGATGATGGCAATGACAATCATCAATTCAATAAGTGTAAAACCTCTTTTATCCCTTTTACTCAGTCTATTTAACATTTTTCCCTCCTATTAATTATGACGGTTTCGTAAAAAGTCGTCACTCCGATGAAAACCGGAGTCCAGACAAGCTGTAAACATTTGATATAACTGGATTCCGGCTTCCGCCGGAATGACGGGAAATGGTATTTTTCGACTTTTTACGAGCTTATCAATTATGCTTGGTCTCTAATCATCGGTTAAAATAAAATATACTCAGAATTAGATTTTAATCACCTTTTATTTAGTGGCAGATTAGTATTATACGCATATTTTTTTTCTTTATGTCAATATAAAATTGATGAACTCGTAAAAAGTCGTCACCCCGGCGAAAGCCGGGGTCCAGGTCAGTCATAAGTTCCTTAAAACACTGGATTCCGGCTTGGCCGTCATCCCGGACCGCGATCCGGGACGGAATGACGGAAAATGATGTCTTTTGACTTTTTACGAGATTGTCAAAATTGGCTCCTCCTATGAATCTGTGGGCCAAAATATAGAAAATGATAAGCAAATAAGTTAAAAATAAACGTATTTCGTATTGTTAATGAATGATCGTATCTTTTGTATACTTAAGGATCTGATCGTGAGAAAGGGTTATGAAATCTTTTTGTCATCAACGACCAGAATTTTACGCTTTTCTTTCCCAGACAATTTTTCCTTCAACCATGGTTAATTCATTTTTGCCCTTTAAGGTTTCACCGATAAATGGAGAATTCTTGCTCTTGGAAAGAATATCCTCTCCCATCAGCACATATTCAAATCCTGGATCAATCAATGCCAGATCTGCCTGAGCCCCCTCAATTAGCCGGCCACCAGGAATTCCAAGGATACTTGCTGGATTGTGAGATAGTTTCCTGACGGCCTCAGGCAATTCCAATATACCCTCTCGCACCAATTTCAAGGTCAAGGGCAAAGCAGTTTCCAGCCCGATCATTCCGAAGGCTGCACTATCGAACTCTAAGTCCTTCTCCAAAGGGCTGTGGGGGGCATGGTCTGTTGCAATAACATCTATAACTCCCTCGGCCAGCCCATTTTTTATCGCTTTTACATCATTTGTGGATCTCAAAGGGGGATTGACTTTGGCATTTGTATCATATCCAATTACTGCATTATGATCCAGGCTGAAATAATGGGGGGCCGTTTCTGCAGTAACAGGTACACCCTCGTCTTTTGCTCTCCTGATTAATTCAACGGCTCCTGCAGTACTTACATGCGCTATATGAACCGGGCATCCAGTTAGTTTGGCAAGTGATATATCACGATAAACCATAATCTCTTCGCTGGCTGCAGGGATACCCGGCAAGCCAATTCTGGTTGAGACAATTCCTTCATGCATAACGCCACCAGATGATAGGTGGGTATCTTCGGAATGTGATATAACCATTAAACCATGATACCTACCATATTCGAGTGCCCTCCTCATAACTTCACTACTGGTCACAGGGAAACCATCGTCCGACACTGCTACAGCACCCGCTTCCCTAAGGTCGCCAAACTCGGTTAGCATCTCCCCTTTTTGCCCCATCGTAATAGCCGCAATTGGATATGTTTTTACTAAGCCAGCTCTCTTTGCCTGCTCTATGATAAATTCAGTCACAGATCGGCAATCATTCGGAGGGGCGGTATTGGGCATACAGGCAAGGGCAACAAAACCTCCCGCAACAGCAGCCTTTCCTCCTGTCTTTATCGTCTCTTTGTACTCATGCCCAGGTTCTCTCAAATGGACGTGCATATCTATAAGGCCAGGGATAATTAGCCTGTTGGCGGCGTTGATGATATTCAACTGAGGGCCTTTTTCTTTAAATGTCTCGGGAGGCAAAATCTTTGCGATTTTCCCTTTCTTAATGATTAAATCGGCCTTTTCTACAACACCCTTGACCGGATCAACAACCTCTCCATTCCTAATCCACGCTATCACTCCGTGATCCTCCAATTAAAAGATAAAGCAACGCCATACGCACCGCAACTCCATTGGTCACTTGGTCAAGGATGACAGAATAAGGGCCATCTGCCAATCCAGAAGTTATTTCGACACCTCGATTCATAGGCCCTGGATGCATCACAATCACATCATTTTTTGCTCCCTTAATAATCTCTTCATTCATCCCAAAAAAAGTGGCATACTCTCTGGTACTCGGGAAAAGAATTCTACTTTGCCTTTCCAATTGTATCCTAAGTAACATTACAACGTCCTTCTTTTTAACCGCCTCTGCCGGATTATGAACAACCTGCACCCCAAATGCCTCAATATCAACCGGGATCATTGTTGGCGGCCCAGACACAGTCACTTTAGCACCCATCTTGATTAATCCAATAATATCAGATCTGGCTACGCGACTGTGGGATATATCTCCGACAATAGCGACATTCAACCCCTTGATCTTCCCTTTCTTCTCCCTGATCGTGAATAAATCAAGTAAAGCCTGAGTTGGGTGCTCATTTATTCCATCCCCAGCGTTAATGATCCCTGCCTTCACCTCCCTTGCCAAAAGATGAGGCGCACCACTTAAGGGGTGTCTTAAAACAATTATATCAGGGTTCATTGCCTGAAGGTTTCGAGCAGTGTCAATAAGAGTCTCTCCCTTTACCGAGCTACTTCCTGAAGCAGAAAGACTGACAGTATCAGCACTAAGCATTTTTGCGGCCATTTCAAAAGAAGTACGCGTCCTGGTGCTTGGTTCATAAAAAAAATTCACCACACTCTTACCCCTTAGGGTGGGAACCTTTTTTATGTCCCTTTCGGAAATCTCTTTTAACGACTCGGCCGTACTTAGAATTAGTTCAATATCGGAAACAGACAATCGCTCCATACCCAACAAGTGTCTATGCTCAAATTTCCTCACCTGAAGCTCCTAAAAAAAACCTCCTTACCAGTATACCGGCAAGGAGGCTCAAGGGAAAAGGATAATAACACTCCCAAACGCTCTTCTTCTTTTCAAAACCTGCGGTTTACAGCAGGCCAGTTTAGACTTTTTTCTCCTTTCCATCGGAAATACCGTCAGCTGTATCGGAAGATTTTTCATTTAATTTCTTTTTCACTTTCTTTTCTTCTTTTTTCATTAGTGTCTTTTTTGTAGATTTCTTGCTTGGTTTCTTACTCGCGCTTGATTTCTTTCCTTTCTTACGTGACTTTTTTCCTTCCTCTGACGGCAAAAGTTGAATAATGGAGATAGGTGCTCCATCCCCCTTTCTGGTCTCTTTCTTAATAATTCTTATATAACCACCAGTTCTATCGAGATATCGGTTTTTCAGGTCATCAAAAAGCCTAAAGATTACCTCTTTGTCTTTAATATATGCAAGGGCTTGACGTCTTGCATGCAGATCACCACGTTTGCCAAGGGTGATCATTTTCTCAGCTAAAGGCCGTAATGCTTTGGCCTTGGCATCTGTTGTTTCAATTTGTTCATATTTGAATAAGGAGGTTACAATATTCCTCAACATAGCTCTTCGGTGACTTGGATTACGTCCTAGTTGGTTCCCTCCCTTTCTATGCCTCATTTATATTTTCACCTTTTTTCTTACCTTCTTTCTCACCATCTTCATGATCTTCCACAAGGGGAAAATTATCCAGTTTCATTCCCAAAGAAAGATCCATTTCTTCGAGCAAAGATTTGATCTCGTTCAGTGATTTCCTTCCGAAATTCTTTGTCTTCAGCATCTCAGTTTCTGTCTTTTGCACCAACTCTCCAATCAACGTGATATCAGCATTTTTTAAGCAATTAGCAGAACGTACAGACAACTCAAGCTCGGAAACAGGCCTGAAAAGATTTTCGTTTAATTTCTCCTCTTTTTCCTCTTCTTCCTCTTCCACAGGTTCTGGTTCTTCTTCAAAATTGATCAAAGAGTTCATCTGTTCCTTGAGAATTTTTGCTGAATATGCAAGTGCATCTTCAGGCAAAACGCTGCCATCAGTCCAGATCTCCAACGCCAGTTTATCATAATCAGTAATCTGTCCGACCCTAGCATTTGTAACCGCATAGTTGACTCTCTTAATAGGTGAAAAGACCGCATCCATGGAGACAGTACCAATTGGTTGATCCTTTGATTTGTTCCTTTCTGAGGGGACATAACCTTTTCCTGTTTTAATAACCAACTCCATATTAAGTTCAGCTTCCTTGTTCAATGTTGCTATATGCTGATCAGGATTCAGGATTTCCACCAAGTCATGTGTATCAATATCGCCAGCCGTGACCTCTCCTTTTCCGCCTCGAGATAGGTGGATTATGGCCTCTTCCGAATCAATGATTCTCAGCTTAACCTCTTTCAGATTTAGTATGATATCCGTTACATCCTCGAGCACCCCAGGAATAGTCGAAAATTCATGAAGAACACCGTCAAACTTAACAGAAACAATTGCTGCCCCCTGCAAGGAAGAAAGAAGAATGCGCCTCAAAGAATTACCAATCGTAATCCCAAATCCTCTTTCGAGCGGTTCACATGTGAATTTTCCATAAAAATGTGAATTTTTGTCCTTGTCAATCTCAATACGTTTTGGCTTAATTAATTCCCGCCAATTTCTGCTTCGTAGATCTAACAAAAAAGCCTCCCTATTCGATTGACGATTTTCGATTGGCAATTGATAATTTTCAATATTCAATCTTCAATAGTCAATAGTCAATTAATTTCCCTTACTCTATTTTGAGTACAATTCAACAATAAACTGTTCCTGAATAGGCATCGTAAGGTCTTCTCGGTTGGGTAATGATTTCAATGTTCCCCTGAACTTTTCCTTTTCAATTTCAATCCAGCTTGGAATACCCCTTCTGACAACTGTTTCCATAGCTTCAAGTATCTGTGGAACCTTACGGCTCTTTTCTCTTAACTCAACAGCATCCCCTGGCATAACTTTATATGAGGGGATGTTAACCTTACGACTATTGACCAAAAAGTGATTGTGCCTGATCATCTGCCTCGACTGATTCCGAGAGGTTGCAAAGCCCATTCTATAGACAACATTATCCAAGCGAGATTCAAGCAAAAGTAGTAGGTTCATACCGGTAATACCCTTCTGTTTGTCAGCTCTTAAATAATAACCCCTAAACTGCTTTTCTAAAACCCCGTAGATCCTTTTAACCTTCTGCTTCTCCCTGAGCTGGATTCTATAATCCGAGTATTTTCCTGCAAATTGACCCTTGCCATGTCCGCCAGGCGCATAGGGTCTTCTCTCAAATGCACATTTATCGCCATAGCAACGATCACCCTTCAACAATAGCTTTTGGTTTTCCCTCCTGCATAACCTGCATGATGAACCAATATATCTGGCCAAAGTATTACTCCTACCTTTTTTACTCGTTACTTTTTATTTTTTACTTATAATTAATAAACTCGTAAAAAGTCGTCACTCCGGTGAAAACCGGAGTCCTGCTTTCGCCTTTCTGCGTGCGACGCACAGGCAGGCCGGAATGACAAAAAATGGTGTTTTTCGACTTTTTACGAAACCATCAATATTAATTCCAAAATCTAAAACCCAAAATTCTTATACCCTTCTTCTTTTGGGTGGGCGGCAACCATTATGAGGGATAGGGGTTACATCTCTAATAACAGTAACACTAAATCCTTCCACCTGAAGCGCACGCAGGGCTGCTTCTCTCCCCACACCCGGGCCTCTAACTCTCACTTCAGCAATCCTCATCCCTTGTTCCATAGCCTGCCTTAGCGCATCCCGAGCAGCAATTTGGGCAGCAAAAGGGGTGCTCTTCCTCGATCCTTTAACCCCTCCTCTTCCAGCACTTGACTGGGCAATGACATTTCCATTGGGATCAGTGATTGTCACGATAGTGTTATTAAAACTCGACTGTATGTGTACAATTCCAGTAGGGACATTCTTCTTTTCCTTTTTTGCCTTGCCTTTCTTTTTTACTGTTTTTGCCACCTTATTTCCTCAAATTTTTATTTTTTTCTCTTTCCCATAATGGCCCTGCGAGGGCCTTTTCTCGTCCTGGCATTAGTGCTGGTTCTCTGACCCCTGACGGGAAGGCCTTTTCTATGCCTTAACCCACGATATGCGCCCAAATCCATTAACCTTTTTATATTCATTGATACTTCGCGTTTTAGGTCACCTTCGACTTTATATTTCTCATCAATAACCTTTCGAATAGTGGTTATCTGTTCCCCTGTAATTTCATCCGATATTGTATTCCAATCTATTCCCGCCTCAGTGAGTATTTTTTGAGAGGAGCTTCTGCCTATGCCATAGATATATGTCAAGGCAATCTCTATCCTTTTTCCCTTTGGTAAATCAACACCTGTAATTCTTGCCAATTCTTACTCCCCTTTTTCTTTCGTCATATATCAATAGTTTACAGCTAATATTTTATGGCAACACCTCCGGTGGTCCATTAAACTATCAGCTTCCACTATCCTTGCCTCTGTTTGTGGCGAGGATTCTCACAGATCACACGAACAACTCCTCTACGTCTTATGATCTTGCATTTAATACATATCTTTTTAACTGAAGTTCTCACCTTCATAGTTCGAAATGCCTCTATTGAAGCCCTCACTATTTCTTACTGCGATATACGATCCGACCCTTATTTAAATCGTAAGAAGACAACTCCACTACCACATTATCTCCTGACAATATCTTTATAAAATGTTTCCTCATTCTACCAGAGATATGACTTAAAACACGATGGCCATTTTTTAACTCAACTCTAAACATAGCATTAGGCAAAGTTTCAATAACAACACCTTCCACTTCAATTGCCTCTTCTTTGGCCATACTGTCTTCCTAAAATAAACCGATTTGCCAATAGCCATAAAATCTTCTACTACCTTGCCTTGCCAAAGCCCTTTTTCATAAAACCTTCATAGTGTCGAGACAACATATGTGTCTCAATCTGATTGGTTGTATCCATTGCCACACCGACCACGATTAACAGAGCAGTACCGCCAAAATAAAATGGCATGTTCAATTCATAGATTAAAATCTGAGGCAAAATGCAAACGGCCGAGACATAAATAGCACCTGAAAATGTAAGCCTTGTTAGAACTCGATCAATATACTCTGCTGTATTCTTGCCAGGTCTGGCCCCAGGAATAAAACCTCCTGACCTTTTCATATTATCGGCCACATCAACCGGATTAAAGTTAACAGCCGTATAGAAGTAGCAGAAAAAGACAATAAAACCCACATAAACCAAACTATAAACCCAATGTCCTGGGTCCAAAAAACCGACGACCTGCTGTAACCAAGGGAATTGCTCCTTGCTCAGAAAATTGGCTATTGTTGCCGGAAACATCAAGATAGAAGATGCAAAGATCGGGGGTATCACACCCGCTGTATTGACTTTCAAAGGCAGGTGCGTACTCTGCCCTCCATACATTTTACGCCCCACTATCCTTTTGGCATATTGAACAGGTATCCTTCTTTGACCCCTTTCAACAAAAACAATCACCCCAACCACAACAATCATAAGCGCAACGATCAAAAGCATGAAAAAAGCTGTGACCTCACCTGTCCCCATCAGTCTAAAGGTATTGGCGACAGCCACAGGAAACCCGGCTACAATACCGGCAAAAATGATGAGCGATATCCCATTACCGATTCCTCTTTCGGTGATCTGTTCTCCCAACCACATTAAAAAGGAGGTTCCAGCAGTCAGTGTAATCACCGTAAGTAACCTAAAGCCCCAGCCTCCTACAGGCACAATCATTGCCCCGCCAGGACTGGTCATATTTTCAAGGCCAACCGCAATACCAAAACCCTGGATAATACTTAAAATTACTGTACCGTAACGTGTATACTGAGTGATTTTTTTGCGCCCTTGTTCACCTTCCTTTTTTAACTTTTCAAGATGCGGAACAACAACAGTCATCAGTTGAAGAATAATGGATGCACTAATGTACGGCATAATCCCAAGAGCCATCACAGACATTTGGCTGAGAGCACCACCCGAAAACATATCAAAAAGCCCAAAAAGAGTTCCCTGCTTTGTGCTGAAAAAGGCACTAAGAGCGGCCCCATCTATGCCAGGCGTTGGAATATGACAGCCGACCCGATAAACAATGAGCATCAAGAAAGTAAAGATTATTTTCTTTCTCAACTCTGGTATTTTCGGAATATTTTGAAAGCCTCCAATCAATTCAGGATACCTCCATTCAAATCACCTCAACCTGGCCTCCTGCGGCCTGAATCTTTTCCTCAGCGGTCTTGCTCACTCTGTCAACCCTAATAATCACAGGGTGAGATATCTCTCCATTGCCTAAAAGCTTGATTCCATCTTTTATCTTTTTAACCAGTCCAGCTTCTTTAAGAACTTCTACATTTAGTATGGAATTTGGCTCAAATCGGTTTAGATCCTTAACATTAATTATACTATAATGTTTCTTGAATATATTGGTAAAACCACGCTTTGGTAAACGTCTTTGAAGAGGCATCTGTCCCCCTTCAAAGCCAAGGCGAGGCCCCCCACCAGAACGCGATTTCTGTCCTTTATGCCCTCGGCAAGAAGTCTTTCCGTGCCCAGAACCTGGCCCTCTCCCTACTCGTTTCCTTTTCTTTTTCGAACCCTTTGCAGGTGAAAGATCATTAATTCTCATCATCATTGCCATACAAGAGTTTAGCCAATCTTAACGAGGAACGAAACCTTATTAATCATCCCCCTTATGGCCGGTGTATTCTTCAGCTCTACTGTTTTGTTCAATTTTGTAAGGCCCAAGCCCCTCAAGGTCCCGCCAATTTTCTTGGGCTTACCTATTCCGCTTTTTACAAGAGTCACTTTAATAGTTTCAGCCATGATTAATATTCTTTCAAGGTAAGGTCAACACCTAAATACAGCCTTATCCACCTTTCTAATTTACCAGTTCCTCAACCGTCTTACCTCTACGGCGGGCGATTTCTTCAGGGCTCCGCAAAGAACGCAAACCCCTAATTGTAGCTTCTACCAGATTATGTGGGTTGTGGGAGCCGAGACACTTTGTAAGTATATTATGGACACCGGCAACCTCTAAAACTGCACGGACTGCGCCTCCGGCGATCAAACCAGTTCCTGGTCCAGCAGGTTTCAGAAGAACTCGTCCCGCGCCCCACTCACCAACCACCTTATAAGGAATGGTTGCTTTATGAAGACAGACATCTTTCATATCTCTCTTGGCCTTTTCAACTCCCTTCCTGATGGCATCCGGGACTTGATTAGCCTTTCCAAGCCCACTCCCAACCGTGCCTTTTCCATCGCCAACTACGACTATAGCGCTGAAGCTAAACCGACGGCCCCCTTTTACAACCTTTGCTACACGGTTGATGTGAACTACCTTCTCAATTAACTCAGCTTCACCCTCTTCCTTAAACAATCGCTCATTCCTCCATTTTTAAGTCCGCCTTTTCGGACGAGCTACGAACTACAGGTTACGAGCTTTCTCAACTCAAAATTCCAGTCCAAATTCACGTGCTGCCTCTGAAAGGGCCTTCACGCGACCATGGAATAAGAACCCGTTTCGGTCAAAAACAACCTTCTTGATCCCAGATTTGAGCGCTCGTTCAGAGACTGCAGCACCAACCAATCCAGCTCCTTTTTTGTTACCACCGATCTTTCGCACTTTTTTACTAAGGTCCTTAGACAACGAAGAGGCCTCTACCAAAGTTCTCCCTGTAGTATCGTCAATAATCTGGGCATAAATATGCTTGGAACTCCTAAAAACACATAGTCGTGGTTTTTCGGAACTACCATGGATTTTTTTTCGAACCCTTTTCTTTCTTCTTAGCCTTGCCTCATCTCTACTAAAGGAACTCATATTTCAATCCTTATTCGTTACTCGTCATTTGTCACTTATCACTTATTGCTTAGCCCCTGCTTTACCGGCCTTTCTACGGATTCTCTCGCCCGCATATCTGATCCCTTTTCCTTTATACGGCTCCGGTTTCCTTAAACTCCGGATTTTGGCGGCAGTCACCCCCAAAAGCTCCTTATCAATTCCACTTAAACGGATTTTTGACTTTTCTATTTTTGCATCTATCCCATCAGGCAACTCATATTCTATTGGGAGTGAATATCCTAAAGTGAAAATTGCTGTCCTTCCCTTCAATTCTGCTCTATATCCAACACCAACAATCTCAAGGTCCCTTTCAAATCCATTTGTAACACCACTAACCATATTGGAAATCAGGACCCTGAAAAGGCCATTAAGAGACCTTGACACCCTTGTACTATCAGCAGGCGAGACAACTATCTCTTCTTCAGAGATATCTACCTGAACCTTGTGATGAACACGTCGCTTGAGTTCACCCTTTGGTCCTTTCACTGAAACAAGGTCCCCCTCAAGTTTAACCTCGACTCCTTTTGGTATTTGAATAGGCGCCTTGCCTATACGTGACATTCAAAACCCCCGGCTATTAGTCTTCTCAGCATAAAAAATTAATTTTAGTTCACTTACAAATTCACCCTTCTACCACAATGAACAGAGGATTTCCCCACCAACACGCATTGTTCTGGCCTGCCTGTCTGTCATAAGGCCCTTTGATGTAGAAACGATATTTATTCCATATCCGTTTAATACCTTCGGAACCTCATCCCATCCTGCATAGACCCGGCAACTTGGCTTGCTCACTCTTTTGAGTCCATCAATGACAGAAACTCCTTCTTCATCATACTTTAAAAAGATTCTAATAATCTTATGTTGACCATCAGAACTGATTCTAAAATTCCTGATATAGCCTTCGGATTTCAAAATTTTGGCTATATTTATTTTTAATTTAGAACTTGGAATATTCACAACTTCATTAGAAGCCATTAAGGCATTTCTAATTCTCGTCAACATGTCAGAAATAGGATCAGTCATAGTCATTTATTCTACTCCTAAAATAACCCTTCACTAATGACAATTCTTCAAGTTACCAACTTGACTTAATTACTCCAGGGATTTCTCCTTTTGAAGCCATATTCCTAAAACAAATACGACAGATACCAAATTTCCTTATGAACGCCCTGCTCCGTCCACAAATTGGGCATCTGTTATATTGACGTGTAGAATATTTTTGCTTCCTTTGGGCCTTAATAATAAGTGACTTCTTCGCCAAGACAACCTCCATCCTAACTGCGGAAAGGCATCCCCAATTGTTTTAGTAAATAAAGACCTTCTGGATCAGTTTTAGCCGTTGTTACTATAGAAACATTTAGACCCTTAACTCTGTCTATCTTATCATAGTTAATTTCAGGAAAAATAATATGTTCTTTGATGCCTATTGTGCAATTAGCGCGACCGTCAAAAATTTTTTCTGACAACCCCCTGAAATCCCTTACACGAGCAAGAGCCACATTGAAAAGTTTATCCAGGAAATCAAACATTCTATTACGTCTTAAAGTGACCATACACCCAATAGGCATTCCTTCCCGAAGCTTGAAACCGGCTATGGACTTTTTTGCCTTTGTCACAACGGCCCTTTGACCAGCAATCAGGCTTAGTTCCTCAACCCCAAAATCGAGTATTTTGATATTTTGTATGGCATCCCCAAGTCCCATGTTTAAAACAACCTTTTCTATCCTTGGGGCAGCCATAATACTCTTATACCTAAACTCTTTGATCATGGTCGGCACAACTTCATTAAGGTATTTTTCCTTCAATCGTGACAAAACTAACTCCTCAATATTTTTCTATTCCCATAGTAAGGAACCCATAGTCAATCGCCAATCCCTTTACTCATCCATCGATTCACCACACTTCTTACAAATACGAACCTTTGAACCATCTTCGAGTATACGCTTCCCAATCCTTGTGGGCTCAGTACATTTATTACAAACAATCATCACGTTAGAAATATGTAAAGGCGCCTCCTTCTCAATGATTCCACCTTGGGCAGTCTGTGCACTAGGTTTCGCATGCTTTTTAACAATATTAACTTTTTCAACAATTACTCGTTCTTTCTCAGAATTTACATCAAGAACACTACCAATCTTACCTTTCTCTTTCCCAGTAATAACAATTATCTTGTCATTTTTCTTAATCTTCGGATGCTTTTTTCGCAATTTCATCGCTCGCATTTCACCTTTGATTTTTTATTAGAAACAAAATCAATTTTTTATAAAACTCAAAGTACTTCGGGTGCCAATGAAATTATTTTCATAAATCTCTTGGCCCTCAATTCTCTTGCCACAGGTCCAAATATTCTTGTCCCAATAGGTTCTCTTTGCTGGGTAATTAGCACTGCTGAGTTATCATCAAACTTTATATAGGACCCATCAGATCTGCGAATCTCTTTGGCAGTTCTCACAATGACTGCACGAACAACATCCCCTTTTTTAACTTTGGAATTCGGCAAAGCTTCTTTCACAGATACAACTATGATATCTCCTACGCTTGCATATTTCCTCTTGGAACCCCCCAGTACTTTTATACAGGAAAGAACTTTGGCCCCAGAATTGTCAGCTACTTTCAGTTTCGTTTGAGCCTGTATCATTTATAGTCGACTCCGATGAACTTATTATATTCTACTTAACTGCTGGTTTTGTCGATAATATCAATAATCCGCCATTTCTTGGTCTTGCTGATAGGTCGACTTTCAATAATTCTCACCTTGTCCCCAATCCGGCATTTGTTTTGGGGATCATTTGCCACGTACTTGGCACGTCTTCTGAGATATTTTCCATAAGCTCGATGTTTCATCAGTCGTTCAACCAAGACCAAGACACTCTTGTCCATCTGGGTACTAACAACGGTTCCTACCAGCTTTTTTCGCAACCCATGCTTTATCATCATTACCTCACACTACTTACTTTCCCTGGGAATTTCTAATTCTCTGAGCACAGTTTTAACACGTGCCAAATTTCTCTTTGTTTTAGGAATTATGGCTGTGTTTCCCAGCTGTCCTGTGGCCTTCTGGAACCTCAAATTGAACAACTCTTGTCCCAACTCCTTTTCCTTCTCCTTGAGCTCTTCTTCAACTAACTCCCTCAACTCTTTTGCTTTCATATGTTTATGATCTCCTGCTTACGAATCTTGTAGCAAAGGGAAGCTTGTGGCCCGCCAAGCGGAAGGCCTCACCTGCCATACTTTTTTCCACGCCCTCCAATTCGTACAGGATTTTTCCTGGTTTTACCACAGCCACCCATCCTTCAGGAGAGCCTTTACCTTTACCCATCCTCGTTTCTGCAGGCTTTTTACAAATTGGTTTATCCGGAAAGATTCGGATCCATACTTTTCCACCACGTTTTACGTGTCTTGTTACAGCTACTCGGGCAGACTCTATCTGCTGGGCACTCATAAAGCCGCATTCCAAGGCCTGTAGACCAAAATCGCCAAACTCCAAGGTACTTCCCCTGAATGCCTTGCCTTTTGTCCGGCCTTTTTGTTTCTTTCGATATTTAACTTTTTTTGGGCTCAGCATAAACCATCCCTATTCATTTTTATTTTTATCTGGTAAGATTTCGCCCTTGAATATAATAACCTTAATACCGATCACGCCGTACGTTGTATGTGCTTCTGCAAACCCATAATCTATATCAGCCCGAATGGTATGGAGTGGAACCCTCCCTTCCCGAAACCATTCCCGACGCGCCATCTCAGCACCACCTAACCTACCACTACACGAAATTTTAATACCTTGGGCTCCAAATCTCATAGCCGCACTAATGCTCTTTTTCATAACCCGCCTGAAAGCAATACGGCGAACCAATTGTAAAGCCACATTCTCTGCCACTAATTGTGCTTCGACCTCAGCTTTTCTTACTTCTTGAATATCAATTATGACATCTCGATTGATCTTTTTTTCCAGATCTCTCTTTAACTTCTCAATTTCAACACCCTTCTTCCCTATTACAATACCAGGTCTTGCAATATGCAAACGAATTCGAACTTTATTTGCAGCTCTTTCAATTTCTATCCTTGCCACACCTGCCTGGAAGGCTCTTTTTTTCAAAAACTTCCTAATTTCATAATCCTCCAGGATAAAAGTGCTGTATTCCTTTCCAGCAAACCACCTTGAATCCCAATTCCTGTGAATACCCAACCTAAAACTAATAGGATGAACTTTTTGCCCCAAAATGAACCTCCGTTTTGATCAAACAATCAATACAAGCTACATCTCGTCTACTATAATAGTCAGATGGCTAGTTCTCTTATTTATTCTTGTTGCACGCCCCTGGGCCCGCGGACGCCACCTTTTCATAGTGGGTCCTTCATCTGCGTATAACCGCTTGACGTAAAGTGAGTCCACATCAACGTCTGAATTTTGTTCTGCATTCGCAACTGCTGAATTGATTAATTTCATTAATATACGAGCTCCTTTCTGAGGAGCAAAAGAAAGGATGTTTAATGCCTCCTCAACCTTCCTTCCCCGCACTTGATCCATCACTAATCGAATCTTCCTCGGTGAAACTCTAATATACTTTACTGCTGCCCTTGTTTCCATCACGACTCTTTAAACTAATCCTAAAAGTTACTATTTCTTCTTGCCTTTCAATTTGGTTTTCCTGTCCCCAGAATGTCCATAAAATGTCCTTGTCGGCGCAAATTCACCGAGTTTATGCCCAACCATGTCTTCAGAAACGAAGACAGGCAGAAATTTCCTGCCGTTGTGTACCGCAAATGTCAGACCAACAAACTCTGGGAGAATGGTGGATCTACGCGACCATGTCTTAATAATATTCCTGCTCCGCGTATCATTCGCTTTCTGGACTTTTTCCAACAAGTGTTCATCAACAAAGGGGCCCTTTTTCAGCGATCTTGGCAAGGATTTTCCTCCTCTATACCTCTATATGAGACCTTTGTAAAACACCCCCTTTTGCCCAATCTCTGCGTCAGACTCAAATTTTAATCCTCGAAATACTCAATGTATTCCTGTGGTTAAAATTTTCGCCTTCCTTGACCTTGAACAAAATTGAGCATTTTTCAAAGGTCTCTATATAAGCTAAAATCTTAAGATTTATATCAAGCCCGCCCTCCCCGTCCCGAGACTAAAATGGAATCGGGGCCAGGGTTTTCAGTTTGAGACAGAGCTTCGCTAACTATTTATCCCGTTTCTTAACAATAAGTCTGTCACTTATCTTTTTAACTCTGGTCTTATAGCCCTTGGTCGGTACACCCCAGGGAGTTACAGGATGACGCCCGCCTGAGGACTTCCCTTCTCCGCCACCATGAGGATGGTCCACTGGATTCATGGCGACACCTCTTACTCGAGGTCTTTTTCCTAACCATCGATTTCGGCCAGCTTTGCCAACAGATATTTTTTCATGGTCTAAGTTGCCGACCTGACCAATGGTAGCCTTACAGTTCTGAAGAACCATTCGCACTTCGCCAGAGGGGAGTTTGATCTGAGCATACTTCCCTTCTTTGGCCATTAATTGAGCGTGGCTTCCTGCACTTCGGGCCAATTGCCCGCCGTGCCCAATATTCAACTCAATGTTGTGAATATAGGTTCCTAATGGTATTTCTCTTAAGGTAACGGAATTACCAATCCTGATTTCTGCATCTCGACCGGAAATCACTCGATCACCGACCTGAAGTTTATTAGGAGACAGAATATACCGTTTTTCTCCGTCTAAATAGTGCAAAAGGGCGATATTGGCGGAGCGATTGGGATCATATTCGATAGAGGCCACACGAGCAGGGACCCCTTCCTTGTCACGTTTAAAATCAATTAACCGGTAAGCGCGCTTATGGCCGCCACCCCTATGTCTCACCGTCATACGTCCTGTCGAATTCCTGCCTCCCGTCTTTTTTAGAGGCCTCAAAAGACTTCTTTCTGCTTTTTTTCGAGTTATTTCCTCAAAAGTTAAAGAACTCTGAAATCTTCTTCCCGGTGAGGTTGGTTTGTTGGTTTTTATTCCCATATCCTGTTCCGTTTCTCATCCAGCCAAACAATAATTTCTTTTTTCATTTTAGCTATGGATAAACTTACGTCCCCTCAAAAAATTCAATGCTTTGATCCGGGGCCAGCTTAACAATTGCTTTCTTCCAATCAGGTCTCTTACCTGAATTCCTTCCCATCCTACGACGCTTCCCTCTAACATTCATGGTCTTTACTTCTAAAACCTTTGTTTTGAATAGTGTCTCAATAGCCTTTCTTATTTCTATCTTATTGGCCCTTCTATCCACTTTAAAGGATACCTGATTAGCACCTTCTTTCTGTAAATTCGCTTTTTCTGTGATACGTGGCTCTTTGATGATTTGATAGATATCCACTACGAAGCAAATGCCTCCTGTATTTTCCCCAAGGCGGACAGTTCTAAAAAAAGATAATCGTACTTCAGGATATCATAGACATTAAGACCTTGGTACTTCATTATTTTGATCCACGGGACATTCTTAGATGATTTTTCCAACTTCTCAACCTTATTTTGAGTCACGATCAAAGCCTTATTCACATCAAAATTCTTCATCAATTTCACAAAATTTTTTGTCTTGATTTCAGGAAGATCAAAATCGTTGACCACAATAAGCTGACCGGCCTTCGCCTTATCTGTTAACGCCATATACAATGCGGCCTTTTTTACTTTTTTATGAACCTTATTAACATATTTACGTGGTACTGGCCCAAAAGTCACTCCCCCCCCTCTTCTTGTCGGGGAAGCACCGGAACCAACTCTTGCCCGGCCAGTCCCTTTCTGTCTATAGAGCTTTGTCCCTGAACATTTCACCTCTGAACGGTTTTTCGTGGCAACTGTGCCACGCCTGTGACTGCTGAGCTGGCTAATAACAACATCATGAAGAACATGTTTCTTTATTGGAACATTAAAAATTTCCTTTTTTAGTTCCACATCAGAAACTTTTTCTTTTTGGAGGTTATAAACATTCAGGACAGTCATTTAGTACCTTTTACCATTCCAGAATCTAATGGATTTATTGGGTTATCAAATTTTGCTGATTTCAACAAGGCTGTTGCGGCTTCCTGGCACAGATCCTTTGACTAATACCATATCTATTTCAGGTCTTACGTCTACTACTTCAAGATTTTTAACTGTCAAATGCTGATATCCCATCCTGCCTGGAAGTTTCTTTCCTTTCTGAACCTTCCCAGGAGTGGCGCTGCATCCAATCGAACCTGGAATTCTGTGTGATCGGGAACCGTGTGTCTTCCTCCCTCCAGAAAAACCCCATCTCTTAATGACGCCACTGAATCCTCTACCTTTGCTAATACCACTCACATGAACCAGATCACCTACATCAAAGATATCCGACTTAATCTCCTGCCCAAGCTCAAAACTATTTGCATCCTCAACCTGAATTTCATTTAAATGGGTAAAACACCCACTACCTGCGCTACTGAAATGGCCTTTCAACGCCTTGTTCGTCCGGTTCTCATTTCTTACTTCGTACCCAACCTGGATCGCATTATATCCATCTTTCTCAAGTGTCTTTTTCTGTATCACCACACAGGGTCCAATTTTCAGAACACTCACAGGTATAGATCTTCCTTCATCGAGGAAATATCTTGTCATCCCAAGTTTCTTTCCAAAAAGCTTGTTGACCATGTGTACTTAGCTCCAATTTATTCCGCAATCCACAACATTAAAAAGTCGAACCCACAATAGTTTTTTGTATTATAGATCCCTATAACATAATACCTGGTTTGGGTACCGTTTGGGAATGATTTACCCATTTAAATCGGCCCTGCCGTTTCTCATAGCGAGAATTTAACAGGGTGAGGATGAAGCGCCCTCCCGCCAAGGCGAGGCAGATGGCTAAAGCTTTATCTCTACATCAACACCAGCGGCCAGATCGAGTTTCATGAGGGCATCTACGGTTTGCTGGGTCGGTTCCAAAATATCTAATAAACGTTTATGGGTTCTTATTTCGAATTGTTCTCTTGACTTCTTATTCACATGAGGGGACCGCAGGACACAGTATTTATTTATCATCGTAGGGAGCGGAATCGGTCCAGCGATTCCTGCCCCCGTCTCTTTCGCCGTTTCTATGATTTCCATTGCTGACTGATCCAGAAGTTTATGATCGTATGCCTTCAAGCGAATCCTGATTTTTTGGTTGGTTATCATATTCTATCCCCTATTCCATAATCTCACTGATAACACCAGCGCCAACAGTTCTT
>Ga0233414_10000365_pt1 | contig 19321 bp, 11 predicted proteins | sample Na_anoxic_10_MG_FD_189020 | JGI IMG/M metagenome (GOLD analysis project Ga0233414, IMG submission 189020) | Seawater microbial communities from Saanich Inlet, British Columbia, Canada - Na_anoxic_10_MG | ecosystem: Environmental > Aquatic > Marine > Inlet | place: Canada: British Columbia... | reverse complement strand
TATTATACTTATTCATAACATTATATAAATAATGCTTTACTTTTTTAATTTTAGGTTTATTTTATAAAAATCTAAAAAAATTCAAAGACACTATTTATAGTTAAAGATAAAAATTAAAAAAAAAAAGTAAACATGTCAGAAGAAATTAATGTAACAAAAAAAGGAGAAAATTCTAATAGTAAAAGCAATATAGAGCCTAAAGTTCATTCTAAAGCACAGCAACCAAACAGCAGCCACCCAGAAGTGCCAGCTCAATTTATAGATACTGAATTTGAAGTGCCAACCGATATTGTAAACCTTCCTTCAAAGGGAATGTTTTATCCTAATGGAAAATCAACTGTAGAAATAAAATATCTTACAGCAGAAGATGAGAACATATTAACAAGCCAAGATTTAATTAAAAGCGGAAAAGTATTAGATGTTTTACTTGAAAGTTCAATAGTAGATAAAGATATTACAGCACAAGATATGTTGACTGGGGATAGAAATATGGTTTTGCTATCTCTTAGAAGTACAGGATACGGAGATGAATATGAAACAAAAACTAAATGCGATAGTTGTGGTGCTAATAATGTTGGTGAAGTTTTATTATCTTCATTAAAAACGAAAGACGTAGCAGACATGCCAGACTCAGAAGGTTTATTTTCAGTGCAATTACCTAGATGTAAAGCTAATATTAAATTTAGACTATTAAGAGGTACTGATGAGGCAAGATTGCAAAAAGTTTCTCAAACTGGTAAGAAAAGTGTTGGAAAAAACGTTAAAATAAACACCGTTCTTACTGAAAGGTATCTATTGCAAATAATGGATGTAAATGGAAATAGAGACAAGACTTATATTAAAAAGTTTATTAATGTAATGCCAATAGCAGATAGTTTATTTTTTAGAGAATATATTAAAGAAGTTGAGCCTGGAATTGATATGAATAGTGATTTTGTTTGCTCTGACTGTGGAAACAATTATACTCAAGAGATACCAATTACAGCAAAGTTATTTTGGCCTAACGCAAACGTTTAAGATATAATTTATGAATAATAATAATATTATTCAAAATACAAATGTGCCCTTTGATGAGATTTTTATCCCTTCAAAGGGGCTTTTTTATAAAAATAAAAAAGAGTCTTTTTTAGTAAAATATTTAACTGCAAAAGAAGAAAATGCATTAACTTCACCTAGCTTGGTAGATAGTGGAAAAGCGGTGGATTTAGTTTTAAGCTCTTGCATACTAGACTGGGAAGGCGATGCAAAAGATATGTTAATTGGTGATAGGGATGCTTTCTTTGTTTATTTAAGGTCTACTTCTTATGGCGATAAAGTAACATTTAATTACACATGCTCTAGTTGTAAAAAAGAGTCAGAATGCAATGTTCTACTTTCTAGCTTAGAAATGAAAGAAATTAAAGATATGCCAAATGAAAATGGAGAATTTTCATACACTCTTCCAAAAATGAAAATAAAATTAACACAAGAAGGAGATAAGGAAAGTGTTAATATAAAATTTAGACCAAGAACTGTAGGAGATGAGATTAATATAGATAAACTTACAAAAGAAAGAAAAAAAACAATAACAGGAATTGAAGTAGACTCATCTATAGAAGCAAGGTATGAAATTCAAATAACTAGTATTAATGATATAGAAGATAAAAAATTTATAAAAAATATAATTAAAAGAATGCCTATTTCTGATTCGTCTATTTTAAGAAATTATATGAATTCCACAGAGCCAGGCATAGACAATGTGATTAGGAGCTCGTGTAGCTTTTGTCAAGAGTTTTCTTTTAATGTTTTACCTATGGGACAAGGCTTTCTTTATTTAGGAGAAGAATATAGAAAAAATATGATGGATGAGATATTTTTAATATCATATTACGGAAAAGGAGGACATACAAGAGATGAGCTGTATAGCATGCCAGTATATGAGAGGCGATGGGTGATGGAAAGGATAGGTGAAGAAGTTGATAAAAGAAATAAAGCAGAAAAGGCTGCAGAAAATAAAGCAAAAAGTCAAGCAAAAAGATAATAGCTTGCTTTTATTATAAAAAAACAATATATTAGTTACTAAATTATTAATTATGAATAAAAATAAATTAAAAAAAGAAGCTTTAATTTCACTTTGGAATAGAGTATGTAAAAAAAATACAGATAAAAACAGTTTTTCTATAGCTGGCTCTGACGATAGTCCATATTATTTGTTAAATGTAGATGAAAATATAATGTCTACAATTTCAGCAACTCAAACAGGAAGTGCAGGAAAAGAAAAGAGTTATGAATATAAAATAAATGTTATTTTTGGTGAATTTGTTGAATATTCAAATTTTAAATTAGACAAAAGCGAATTTAATGCTTTGGCAGATTTGTTTGTTAATTGTCAAAATGAAGCTATTAATAAAGAGGTTAATCGCATTGTTGAAGATACAGAAGAAAGATTTTTAAATCTTGTATCTGATGGTAAAGTCTAAAGAATATTATTATAATAGACTTAATATATCTTTAGAAGAAAACTATTCTTTTCATAATCCAAAATTTTTTATTAAAAATTCATTAGATTATCTTTTTGACCAATATGTTATAAGAGGAGAGTTAGAGGATTTAGAAAATTTTGAGAACTTTATTTTTAAAATTCTTCCTTGGTATGCAAATGTTTTAATATGCAATAATAGTTTTGGGCATTTTGTAAATACGACTGCTTTTCTTGTATATTATTTAGATAGAACAAATTATCAATTATATTCAAAATCTTTAACTGTAAATAGTACTAATATAAAGTTAGATAAACTTTCTGTTTTTGGCAATCCATTAGCTTGGAGAAATGTACTAATAGAAAAGAAGGTGTTAATAAGTGACTATATGTTATCAACCTCTTTTACTGGAAGGCATGACTCTATGGATAATGTTGTTTTATTTCCCTTTGTATTGGAGCCAACAACAGAGAGTTGCAGATTTATTATTAGGATGTGTGCTCATGAATTTCCAAATCATTATAGAATTTTAAATCCACCAGAAGCTAATCGATTGAAAAATATTGGCGTGGATGAATATTTTGCTCATTGAATAAAAAAAACAACTATTTATTCTTATACTAGTTGTAATTTTTTATTATGAAAAACGTTAATGAGTTAAGGAAGTTGATTAGAGAAACTTTTTATTTGATGGAAGCACCTCCTGGTGGATATTTTAAGTCTCTAGATTTGGAGAGAGACCCAGATAAGGCTGCTTTGAAAAGTTCAGAAAAAGAAGATAGTAAATTAGAAAAGAAAAACACTATAGAAAATCATTTTCTTATAGGCTCTAATTTAACAGATAAAGAAATAGATTTAAAGTTTAGAGAAGTAATGAAGGTCATTGAAGCTAATAGTAGAGCTTCTGATTTGGAGGCTTTTAATAAAAGTTTAACAGATTTAAATGATAAAATTAAAAAATTATCTAAAGAATTAAAAAAACAATTAGGAATGGGTGGCATAATCGATTCGGATAAAAAATTGTTTAATTCATTTTTAATTGATGTAAAAAAATTATTAAAAATAAACTCTCCCAATTCTTTAGAAAATGAAAAGGTAAAAAATTGGTACATTATAAAAAAATCGTAAAATGATGAATGAATACGATAAAAAAATAGAAAATATAATAAGTGACCTTGACTCTATTGAGGAGGGTGTTTTTAGCAAAATTGGACAAGCAATTAAAGGTTTAGGACAAGGTATAGGTAGAACTGATTCAGATAATGAACAAGAAAAAAAAATAACTGGAAGTAAAACGTCAAAAGAAAAGGGATTTGAGGATTATTTGGCAACATCAGGAAGTGATGCTCTTAAGACAGCTACAGCGGGAAGCCCAGAATATTATCAAATAGGAAAAAATAAAGTATTAGAAATAGATAAACTTTTACAGGTATTTTTTCATTTTGAAATAGATAAAGAAAAACAAAAAAAAGGAAATATTGTATACGTAGCCAATCCAGAAAAGGCTTTTAAAAGAAATCCACAATTAGAATGGTTATTTAAAGGAGATTATGAATGTAAGTCATTATCCTTGTCAAGCAATTCAATCAAAGGAAGAGGTACAGTTAGAGGAAAGGCTATTCTTTTTACTGGGAATTGGAATGGCGGAGCTTTTATGGGAGTTCTAAAAAATGGAGAGATAAATGGAGGCCAAATAATAGATGGATATTATATAGCAAAGTCAGAAGGGTTTAAAATAAAACCTTGGGACTTTAAGTCTGGAGGAATGTCTGTTGCGTCAGGTTTTGCGTTTGGATTAAGGTTGGCAAAGGATAATACAAATCATAAAAGCTTATCTTTAGTGCAAGTTCCAAGTAATAAGATAATAAAAATAATTGATAATGCTGATAAGGAACATTTAATTAATATGAATAAAGGTGTGGATTATAAATCTTTAAACATGAAAATTAATGACAGTGAAGTTTCTTGGGAGAATTACAACAAAAGTGAAGGAGATTTTAAAAATACTTATATGACTGTAGGTAGTAAATTTTCAATACCTGGCGTTATAGATATTAGTAAAGGAATTCAATCTATAGAAATTAAAAACAAAGAGTATGAGGATGGCGAAGGGTCTGGCGAATCTACTGAAAAGTCTGGCGAATCTACTGAAAAGGAAAAATCAAGCACAGATAATAAATTTGACATTAAATCAAAAGTGGCTGGGTGGACTCCAGGAGGAAGGGGTTATTATGTTTTGGATATAGATGCAAGTGATAGTGATTTGACATCTTCAATTAATAGATATAAAAATGATATTAATTCTGGAAAATATTTTAAGTATTTAAAGTATTTTAAAAGTTTAGTTGATGATGGTAGAATAGATGGTTTTGGCACCAATCCTGAATTGGCATTTCTATTTCCAAAGAAAAAAGGAGAATCCTTCAAGGACCCAGACGCAAAAAGAGACCAAACTTTAAAGTATTTTGGAAGATTTAGAGAAGATGTTATTGACAATTTTCAATCTGATAAAATTGGTGATTATTACAAAAAACTAATAAAAAAACAAATAGAGGATTCTGAAGTTAGTGGAACTAAAGCTAAATCTAAAGTAAAAACAAAAGGTAAGGCCAGTGTTTCAAAAACTAAAAGAGCGGCTAAAGCCAAGTTGAAGAGCGAATCAAATAGCTTATCTTTATCTAAAATACTAAGAGAAGTTTTAGAAAGTCAATAATATTTGTAATATTTTACTAATATACTCGTTCTATATGTAATAATCATCTAAAATTAATACTATGAACAAAAAATATGAAACTAGACAAGAGGCTTTTGAAAGACAATGGGGAAAAACTGCTTTATTTAAAGACGAGCCAAAAGTTGATGATAATAAATTAAATCCTTCGACTAATATTATGGTGAACGTATTTAGGTTTATAGTTAGATTTGCTATTACAGGAGATACTTATTATAAGTACAAGGGAAATAGAGATGCTTTTATGTTATTTTCAGGATTATTTATGGCTGCTTATAGTATTTTAGGCATGATGTACTTACAAACTATAGAAGGATATATTGAACTATTAGGCATCAGCGGTGGGTATTTAACTTTTTTGATGCTTTGTGTTGGTTTGTTTTTTTTAATACAATTAATTAAAGGCACATCCTACATGAATGGAGAGCAAATGTTCACCCCTTCAGGTTTCGGTTTAAAAGTCCCTGAACCAAACGTTGTAATAGGTAGCACAAATAAAAGTTACAATCCAACAGGAAAAAGTGATTTTAATGAAATAGAAGATTTTAAAGGTTATGTTAACTCTAAAATGGCTTGGAAGACTAATTCTGATAAAGAAAAATATATGGGCGAATTATTTGGAGGAAAAAATTAAATTTAAACTAATAAACAAAAAAAAGGCTGAGCAATATGTTCGGCCTTTTTTTTGTTTACTTTATTTATTTTTTGAATAAATTTATTAGATAGTATTTATTTATAGTTAATAATATTATCTAATTATGGCAAAGGATTTAAAGGGCTTAAGTGCAAAAGACCTCAAAAGGGCTGTAGCTTATAATGCCTCCATGGAAAAGGCTGCAAAAAACATGGCTAAAATGGAGAGCAATATTGACGCAATTAGTAGTAAGTTTCTAGGTATAAAGGGAGGAGATTTTTTTAGAGACTTAACTCAGGGGGAAATTGGCGCCAAAATGGATGAGCTTAATTCTCAAATGGCAGGAGTGATGTCAGAAGCCAATAAGGAAGGTGAGATTTTGAGTGGACATTTTGCGGATATTGCCGAACAAATGAATTTAGGCAAGATGGATGCTGAGGGCTTAGCTGATAAGTTAGGCCTACAGGCATCCAGTGCCAAAAAGCTAAAAGGAGCCTTTAATGAATCTGGTGAGTTTATAGGAGATATAGATGCAATCATGAAAGATATGGGTCCTGATGCAGATAAGTTCCTTAAGTCAATACAAGACTCTGATGAGGCAAGTGAAGAGTTAAAGGGCAATTTTAACGGGTCTATGGAAAATATGACAACTCTTACCGTCGAAGCAGACATTCTTAAAGACAAAATGGCAAATGTCAACGATAAAGTTTTATCTATGGGAAGTGGTCTTGCTGCCGCAGGTGCTCAAATGAAGAAGGGTATATTAAAGTCTATAGTAGAGTTCGATACGGCGATAAAAAAATCTCAACAGGAAACTGGCATAAACTTTAGTGATAACACCACGCAAATGGCTATGTTAACTAGCGAAACTCAAAAGTTTGGTATGGGTGTAGCAGAATCAGCTCAGTTTATGGGAGAGTTGAGTTCAGAATTGCGTACAACTAACTTTGCAGTATTAGAAGAAGCCACAATGAATTTGGCAGCAATGCAAAAGGCTACAGGTCTTGCTAGTGGTGATATTGCTAAAATTGCAAAAGAATTTATGAAATTTGGAAAATCTTCAGAAGATTTGGCAAAATTCGGAGAAGAAACTATGCAAATGGCAGTAGGGTATGGCGTTAATGGTAAGGCAGTCATGCAAGATATGGCTAACAATTTATCTAAAATGAGAACTATGGGATTTGTAGGTGGAGAACAATCCTTAAGAAAAATGGTTTTAGAATCTAAGAGATTAGGTATGTCAGTTGATGATATTTTTGAGACAGGAAAAAGAGCAAGAAATATTGAAGGAGCTATGGAAATGGCTGCTGACTTACAGTTGGCAGGAGGTTCGTTCGCAGCAATAAACCCAATGGACTTATTGTCTGCAGCAAGAAAGGGCCCAGCAGAGATGCAAAAATTATTGGGTGGCATGGGTAAAGATATAGGTGCATGGGTTAAAGATAAGGAAGGAAATGAGATATACCAATTCGACCCAATAGATACAGATAGATTACAAATGGTTTCAGACGCAACAGGCCAAACTATGGAAAGCTTAACAAATATGATTGCTCAAAATGCTGAGGATGTTAAAAAGGCAGATTTACTTGGTGGTCTTGGAGGTAGTTTGGATGGAATGGATGATGAGGAGAAAGCTTTTCTTATGAGTATGACTACGATGAAAGATGGTAAGTTAGAAATTGCAGGTGAAATGGAAGGTATTACTGATTTGTCAAAAGTAAGCAAAGAGACTGTTGCAGCAGCTCTGAAAACTGAAAAAGAGAAGAAAGCCTCTCTTGCAGAACAAGCTGAAGCAAATATGGGTTTTCAAGAGACATTAGATAACTTAAAAGCTTCAGTATTTGCTGCATTTTCTATTTTCCAGCCAGTTTTACAGGCGGTTACAAATGCTTTAATGTGGCTAAACAATAGTTTAAATGGATGGGGTAAGTTAGCTGCTGGGATTGTAATTATACTTGGAGGAGCTTTATTTGGTGCTGCAAAATGGATTTTACAAGGTATTAATTTTGGAAAAGGCTTTAAATTATCAACAAGTAGCATGTTTAGTTCTGTTCCTGGCGTTCCTGGTGCTGGTGATTCTAGCGGTACTGGCGCAATAACAGAAACGGCAAATCAAGGTGGAGAGGCTGGCGGTGCCGCTTCTGGTGCTGGTGGTGGACTTAAAGGTTTAGCTGAAGGATTAAAGGCTATGGGTAATAAAAAAGTTTTTAAGGGCATTTTAGCTATGGCACTTTTAGCTCCTGTAATGCTTATATTTGTGGGAGCAATACCAGGACTATTTGCAATGACATTAGTGGGAATGGTAGCTCCCATATTGACGGCAGGATTTTTCGCCCTTTCAAGAGGTGTTGGTGCAATGGGTTCAAATTTAAGCAATATAGCTAAAGGCTCTGTAGCAATGTTAATATTGGGTCTCGCCTTAATACCATTTGCTTATGCAGCTATGATGATGGGTGAAACTGATTGGTTAAATGTTTTGATTGGTGTTGGTATAGCAATATTAGTTGTTGCACTGTTGACTCTTTTAGGATTTGGTATAATGTATGTTTTACCTTGGTTACTATTGGGTGCATACGGTTTAATTATAGCAGGTGTTGCTCTTTTAATTGCTGCAGTTACAATGGGAGCTGCAGGAGAGCTGCTCTCTAAAGCTGTAGTTCCTTTAGAGAAAATAGGTGAAGCGGATTGGACTGCCCTACTGCCATTTGCAGCTGTTATAAGTGAATTTGGGTTTTCGATGGTTTTTGGAGCATTAGGTTTGTTGGCAGGAGCTGTAGCTTTATATTTTGCAGCACCTTTATTAGCTGCAAGTGTAGAACCTTTAAAGAAAATTGCCGATACAAACTGGGATTCTCTTAAGTCTTTTGCAGACGCTTTAAGCTATGTAGGTCCTGCTATGTTAGGTTTTGCATTATCTGGACTATTATTATTACATCCTGCTATGCTGTTGGGATTAGTAGTTATATTAGGAGCTTTAAGTGTTTTGGGTTCTATAATGAGTAATTTAGCTCCAGACTTAAGTGAAGGTGCGGACGGAATAGAGAGAATGGCGGAAGGAGTTTTGGCGTTAGATACTGCAGTAAAGTCTTTAGACTTAGAAAGATTATCCAAATTAAGAAACATTGCAGTATCAATGGCTGTTGTAGGTCCTTCTTTAGGAAAGGCTATGAGTTCATTAGGCGGTGGAGGAGGAGAAAGAAAAGTTACTCATATAGTAAAACTTCAATTGGATGGTAGACAAATTCAAGAGATAATATTAAGAGATACAGAGAAGTCAAGTTAATTATTAAAATAAATCATTTATTTTTATTTAAAAATATTTATATTAAAGATATAAATATTTTCTATGAGCACTCCCTATGATGAAACGTTTGAAGAATTCGAAAGAAGAACTGGGCTAAACACTTTTTTTGAAGAGTATTCTACAGAAATAAGAGGAAAATTATTATCTAAAAACTTAGAAAAGCCTCAAAATATATATGATGTTTTATATCCTCAAGTTAGAAAAGATTTACTAAGTAAAAATGTTTCTATAAGTTCTGATATTGATAAAACTTCTGAAGATATAAGAAATTCATTATTATCAAAGCATATATCTAGTCAAATATCATTAGAAGAAAGTGGGGAAAATACAAGAAAACGTATTTTATCTAAAAATCAACTAATAGAATCTGTTGAATCACTAGAAGATTTAGGGGAAAAAAATAGAAGAAAATCTATTGCTAGAAACGCCTCCAACAAAACAAGCATATCAACCAAATCTAAAGTTACAAGAAACTCTAATGTAAATAAAAACGTCTCAAAAAAACAGAGTTTATTAGAAAGTTCTGAAGAGTATAGATTAGATTCTATATCTAAAAATAATGTTAAAGATAATAATCCACATAATAAAAATGAAAATTTATCTGATTTAAATTATGTTAGAAATGAAAATTTATCTAAAAATGATAAAAAAATAACTAATTTAGAAACAGACTCTTCAATTGATAGGAGAGACAATTTAAATAAAAACATTTCAAAAAACAATAGCTTACTTGAAAGTAGTGAGTCTAAAAGAAATAATTTAGAATCAAAAAATGTTAAAAGTGAAAATAGTTTAGAATTAGATTCTGAAGAACAAAGAAATAGTTCTATATCTAAAAATAGTGAAAATATAATAAATTTACAAAAAAGCGCTAGCGTTCCAAGAGAAGATAATTTAAAAAGAAATGTAATTTCTAAATCAAATTTAGAAACTTCTTCAAAATCTCTTAGAGATGATGATTTGTCGAATAATTCACCTGTAGTTACAGATTTAGAAACTTCTTCAGAGCCTTTTAGAGATGATGATTTGTCGAATAATTCACCTGTAGTTACAGATTTAGAAACTTCTTCAGAGCCTTTTAGAGATGACGACCTATCTAACAACTCATCTGTAGTTACAGATTTAGAAACTTCTTCAAAGTCTTTTAGAGATGATGACCTATCTAACAACTCACCTGTAGTTACAGATTTAGAAACTTCTTCAGAACCTTTTAGAGATGATGATTTATCTAACAACTCACCTGTTGCTACAGATTTAGAAACTTCTTCAGAACCTTTTAGAGATGATGATTTATCTAACAACTCACCTGTTGCTACAGATTTAGAAACTTCTTCAAAACCTTTTAGAAACGATGTACTGTCATTTAATTCTCCTGTTGTTACAGATTTGGAAGGAGATTCTACACCGTTTAGAGATGATGTACTTTCATTTAACTCGCCTGTTGTTACAGATTTAGAAACTTCTTCAGAACCTTTTAGAGATGATGATTTGTCGAATAATTCACCTGTAGTTACAGATTTAGAAGCTTCTTCAGAGCCTTTTAGAGATGATGATTTATCTAACAATTCACCTGTTGTTACAGATTTGGAAGGAGATTCTACGCCTTTTAGAAATGATGACTTATCTTCTAATGTTCCTATAGTATCAGATTTGGAGATGGATTCTGGAGATTACTTTGACGATAACACTTCATCAAATGTTAGTAACGAATCTGATTTAGAAGAAGATTCAGCTGATTTTCTAGGAAATAACATCTCTAGCAATGTGCCTATAGATTCAGATTTAGAAGTAGATTCTGCAGGATTTAGAGCTGTAGACTTATCTTCTAATGTTCCTATAAATTCTGATTTAGATATAGACTCTATATTTAATAGAACACAAAATTTAGCAAATAATGTAAGTATTTTACATGACTTAACTGGTTTATCAAAAAAAGAAAGAGACCAGCAATTATCAAATAATGACTCTAAATTCAGAAGTCTTTTCTTAACTGGATTTGTATTTAGAAACTTACAGTTAATAAGAAATTCTGAAGGATTTTCATTAGGAGAAACAACGAGTGTAGAAGAGGTTGGGGAAGCTGCATTAATGTCTTTAATTCCTAAAAATACATATACTTTTGAAAATCCTTATCAAGGCAGAAGTAGTGAAGATTCAATAGATAAGTTTAATGAAATATCTACAGCTCAAGCCTTAGAACAAAGTTTTACGCAGGTAGGGATAGATGCGTTAGAAAAAAATATATTTAATAACAAATTAGGCATTCTTTATGGAACTAATTTATCTGACACTGAGTCTTCTTCTAAGATTGATACTGGATTGTTGAATTATACAAGTCCAAAAATAGAAGGTAGCGTAACTAGTGTAATTTCTTTGCACAATATTCAACAAAATACATTCCAATCAAGACCTGGAGTGAATTATAAATCTGGTAATCAAGGAGCTATAGAGGCGTTGGCTAACTTTACAAATGAAGGATTTCAAGATTTAATAAGTAAAACAGGATTATATAAATCGCTTCAAAGATTTACAAATACAACACCATCAAATATAATAGAAGAAAACGATGGTACTTATTTATCAGATTCAGCAGAAAAAATATTAAAACCAATTCAAGATGCCGAATTAGGTACGGCACTATCTATGGCTTCTCAATCAGATACTTCTGATACTATAGAGGCAAATTTTGATGGCAACAATACAAGAAGAAGAGGTGTTAGATTTGTTATAGATAAAATTAGAAATTCAGATGAACAAACTATATCTTTTGCTAAAAACTTTAACGTTCAAGGAGAAAGGGATAGTGCTAGCGTTTTTGTTTTGGGAAAATTAAAAGATGGAAAATACAGAAAGTCTTACAATAGATATAGTATAAAAAATCCATATGCACCTGAATCTGCTCAATCATTACAGTTTAATTTTACCAATTATGCTATAAAAGATGGGCTCGGAACCATGTCGTTCCCAGCATATGTAAAAAGTTTTCAACATGGAGATAAGGCAAATTGGAATTCAGTTAACTATCTAGGTAGGCCAGAACCTATATATACTTATGGTAGTTCTGCTAGAGATGGTTCTATTACATTTGTAGTTTTAACAGATTATTCTAATGAAGTAGATATTGGATATAAATTTAATGAAGATACAGGAGAAGTTATAAAGCAAAGTGTTGATTTTACTGATGCTAATTTTTCAGATAGAGATGTTGGGGTTTTGACTGATATTAATAATGTAAAATCAGAAATAAAACTAAAGCAAAAAGAGATACAGTCTGATGATATTTCTGATGAAGAAAGAAAAAAATTACAAACAATTGTTGGTGATTTAAAAGCGAAGGAAGCAGCACTTTTTGCAATTAATAACAACACTCATCAAGGAGAGACAAATTGGGATGAAACTACTAGCTTTGGAAAGGTTGGAGGTCCAAATGTTTATGCGTGGAGTGAAGGTTTTCAAGAGCCTGAAATAGAAGGAGAATTTATAGAAAGTAAAGCAGAAAATACTTTGAAAAAACTAGAAGAAATGAAAAATAATTTAATTTTTCAACCTTCTTATTTTTCTGGGAGTAAAGTTGATTTTGTTGAAAGGATGGAGTTTTTATCAAAATTAACAAGACCAGCAAGAAACAATAGTACATCTGATGGATTTTCTTTCACAGACCCACCAGTTTGTCACATTCACTTAGGAGATTGGTTTAATCATGATATAATTATTGATGGCGTTTCTTATGACTATTCTGACGCACCGTGGACTCTAGATGGAGGAAAAACATATCCAATGTGGTGTACAGTTACTGTAAACTTCAACATAATAGGTTCTTATGGAGCAAACGCCACAGAAGATGCTCCATTAGCAACTGACACAGGAGGCTTTTTTGGAAGAAGAAGAATCTCCAATTAATTGTTTATTTTTTTTATTAATACAATATATTAAAACAACAAAAAATAATGATTATTATTTATAAAAAATAATAACGTTAACTATGGCATATAATAGATATAAATATTTGATGAAACCAGATGGAAAAACAATGTATCCATTCCCTCCTGTTGAAATAAAAAAAAGATTAACAGATGTTTTTAGAGTGTATAATCAAGATAAAACTAGATTAGATAGAATTTCTTATGAAGTTTACGGAGAAAGTGGTTGGGGGTTTTTAATACTACTATCCAACCCAGAATATGCTATTGAGTTTGACATACCAAAAGGCGCAGTATTAAGAGTTCCGATACCGCTAAGAGAAGCTGTAACTGAATTTGAAAGTAAATTAATAAAATATAGAGATAAAAAATAAAATGCCAGTAACTCCAGAAAACGTAAGTGATTTAAATTATGACGTAAAAGAATTATTTCTAGACGTTAGACTTTCTAGCATAAGTATTAATAATAATATGTCAAGAAATGAAAGTGGTTTTTATTCAAATTCAGACTTTACTGGAAGGCCTACTTTTAATACAGGTTTTTTCAGAAGTAGTACTGGATTCGGTATAACTAATATAAAAGTTACAACAAATGCATCATTGCAGCCTACTTTAGATATTGAATTTAAAGATTTATACGGTAAAACAGTTTTTGGAGAACTTAATGGAGCAGAAGCTGAAGCAGTTAACTATAAAGCTCTATTTCAGTGGCCTCCTCCCAAGTTTGAGTTCACATTTAAGGGATATTTAGGCAAGCCTGTAACTTGGTTGCTTAATATGAAAACCACATCAACACAATACAACTCTGATGATGGCAGCTATACAATTGGGGCAACTTTTATACCTAATCAATGGGGAATGTTTGCAGATATACCATTTCTATATCTTTTTGCAGTCAAAGGCTTAAAAGCAATAAATTTAGAACCCACAAGAATTAAAGAAAATACAGAAGAGTATAAAGAGAAAACAGAAAGTATTATAGACTTTATGTATATAGGAAAGAAACTTGAAGTTGCAAAAAAACAAGTTTCTAAAGAATATGACTCTATAGTAGGAAGTTTACAGGCGTTTAAAAGTGATGTAGTTAATGCTATAATAACAGGTCAAATACCTATAGCTTCAATAGCTCCAGAAGGCGAAACTCCTAATTTGATTAAAAGTGGAGTTCCTGGCAATGGCTCTATTGACGGTTTTGTTAATTTGGCTATACTTTTGCCTGATTATTATAAAGGCAAAACAACTGCTGAAGAGATTGAGGCTTACTTAAAGGTGCTACCACCAGCATCTAGAGCTTCTGAAAATATAAGAATAAAAGCGGCAACATGGGGTTATTTAAAAACTTCAACTACAAAAACTCTAAACATGAAAGAATCAGGAGGAAAGTATGGAGAAACCGAAACCAAATTTGCAGACCCTGATACTTCAGACGAAGAAAAAAAAGCTGCTAAACAATTAGATGGAATAATAGAAGAAAATATAAATCTAATAGACAATCAAATTAAAGCTACAATATATGATGAATACGAGGGGGAATTAGAAAAAACTACTATAAAATCAATATTTGGAAGAATTGCAAAAGATACAGCATATATTATGGGCTATATAATAGACGCTGGTGAGCAGGGGTATTTTAACAATAAAAAAATTAGGGAAGATTTAGAAAAAAAGAATCAAATAATTGGTCAATATTTTCCTATGGAGTTTATAGATATTCCAAACCCTACAGATAAAGAAACATCAGTTGTGAAAAAGCAAGTGCCAACAGGGGTGAATCATAAGGTAGGAGAGGATGAATTTGAGAAAAAATTTGTTTCACAATTTATAACAGCAGTATCTTTTGGAATAGCGCAAAATAGAAGTTTACAAGCAGCAGCTTCAGCTGGTGAAAATGATGCTATAAAATTTAGAGTAAATAATATAGAAATACTTGCAGATAACCCATTTTTAAACATAACAGACTGGAAAGAAATAGCTTCTATAATAATGAAAAGGGCTGGTATAGCTGGCTATTTAACTAAAAATGAAGACCCAAATAGACCAGGATGGTATCCTGATAAGTGGTTTTTTAGTCTTAATCCTGAAAAGATGAGAAAGTTGGCCGATAAAGATTTGGCAAACATTACTGATTCTGTACTTGCAGGATTGGAGCCAGGGCCTTTAGAAAGCTTAAATACTTTTTGCCTATTTTGGATGAACCTAATTTTAGACGCAGATGGTACAGATAGTGGTACTGGAGTATCTTTTCAAGCAGCAAGATGGAGGGGGGGAAACGTTACTGAAAGTAAACTTAATGGTAAATCTCTTAGTGTAAATTGTCAAATATTTGTAAAGTCACTAGGAAACAAAGAGTTAATGAAAAGTCCTGTAGCAATAAAAGTAATAACATATATAGAGACTCTTGGACAATGGACTCCAGAAAAAAGAATTATTGGCACCCAACTCTCCTCCGAGTTACTTTATGATAGTCTGGTAGCAGCTGGGATTATAGACGAAGTTTCAAACTCATTTAAAAAAGAATCAGGGGTATATTTAGAGATGAGAGATGCTGGATTTGAAGCTTGGACTGTCGAAGAATACTTAGAGCAATTTATTGGTCCTAAGTATCTTTTTTTCGGAAGAAGTACAAAACAAGGGTATAGTACGAGTCCTGATGGAACACAAAAAGAGCAAACCGACCCAACGCTGCTATCTACAGCTTCTTTTTACGATACGATAGCTCCTTTTGTTAATTTTAATGGATTAAGCTTTGCTCACATAGCTAGAGGTTCTAATGATGAGTTTGAATATCTTTGGTTTAGAGATGAGGTAGACGTTGCTAAGTTAACAGAGTTACAGCCTATGCAGGGAACGTCTGACTCTGAAGATGCAGGGTTAGAGCAGGAGGAAAAAGATGAAAACAATGTTTACAAACCGAAAGGAGTTTTGATAATAGATTCTCCAACTCATTTACTAGACACCGACAAAAAGGAGGATGCAATGGTTTATGGATTTTGGTCTTCATCAACAAACAAACAGCCCGCACCAGGTATCCAATTTTGGGAAGACTTCAAAGGAGGATTTCCTAGCATGTATAAAAACCAGTTTCTTGATTATGAATGGTGTAAAGGAGCTAATGAAATAACTGACATTGTAGATGGAAAAACAATTGCTTTCATAAGTGAATATGAAGGCAATACGCCAGAGAAAGTGTTATATATATCGATAAACCAAGTTTTAGCAAGTAGAATGCACGTGAATTGGGGCCCAACAGACAAACCTTCTTACAATAGTTCAGGAGGACTTACGGCTGAACTGCCAGAGATAAGCGTCTCTACCATCATCAATCCCATTGCCCAACTCTCCGCCAGCTATGACTCCATTTCTTCCATTGGTGCTCCTGGCCCTATTGAATATATAAATCCCAAATCTAATCCCATGGCAGTTGTTGTTTATGCTCAAGAATGGAAAACTAATTCAGAAAGTGCCAGCCCAGTCTTAAGTTTATTTGGCTCAACAGTAAATGCCATTGCTGTTAGGTCATTTTTAAGGAAGTTTTGCGTAGGATTATCTGCAAAAATTATCAAAACACAAGATGAAACAAATGAAATTTTTGGACAAATATTAGGAAAGGCTGGTGAGTCTGAAGATTTAATTTATCAACAATTTCATTCTCTATTCCATCAGTGGCAAATTTTAGGTTCTATTGGCGGAGAAAGAATTAATAGCTCTGAGATTAAAGTATTAACACCCAAAGCGGCAAATAAGCTAGAAAAGATATATGGAGGAGCTGATGAAGAATCAAATAAAGGTGAATGTGGTGAAACTATTGCGGATGAAAGCAATGAAGTTGTCAACTTTAGATATGACTATCCTCTTCAGTCTATAGAAAAAGGTATTGATGTTGGAAAATCTATAATAAATATAGAATCATTATATAATGCAAAAGCAAATACTACAGTATTAAATATATTTCAGCAAGTTTGTACAAAAAATAATTTTATGTTTTTTCCAATTCCTGGGAATTCTAGATATAAATGTGTTGAAGAAATTTTTACACCAGTTACTTATGTTAGAAATCCTAAAGTAGGAAATTTCTTTCAAATTCTTTTCAACCCAACTCCAGAAAGCAGGTCTCTTCATAGTGGAGATTCTGATGAACCAAAATCTTTGAATAATCCAAAAGACTTTACAGTAGACGCATTTCCTGTTAAGTTTGGTGACCCATCAAATAAAATAGTTAAAAATGTCACCGTTTCAACCGATGACAATAAGGTAACTGCTGAAAGTATTGTAAATCTTCAAAAAATAGTGGATAATGAAGATAATTCAAGAACCGTTACTACTGATTGTAGTTTACTTTCTGTTTTTGAAGGAAGAAGTTATAAGACAAAAGTAGAAGTTATAGGTAATGCTCAAATATCTCCTATGCAATTTTTCTATTTAGAAAATCATACTATATTTACTGGTCTTTATCAAATAATAAAAGTAAATCATAACATAACTCCAAATGATATGACTACTGATTTTGAAGGTATAAAAATGAGATTTGCTGGAGGTAGTTATGGTGGAATTTTACCGATTACTTTAGATGATTTTAAAAATGCGAATACATTCATCAAAAACGCTCCTCTTGAAATTAGGGCAGAAAGTGAAGAAGATGCAAAAAGAAGAAAAGCAGCTTTAGACTCTACAGGAAAAACATATTCTAATTCTAGTATTGTTGGTAGTGGAAAGGGTGAAAAAGCTGTTGCTGGTTATTTGAAAAATAAAACAACAAAAAGAAATATAGATGACTTAATAGTTGAGGCTGTTAAGCAAGGTATTACAAACCCAAAAACAATTGCTGGTATTTTATCAATAATAAGTAAAGAAAGTAGTTTTGTTGCAAAATTTGAGAATGTAGGTTATAGCTTAGAAAGGGCTTATGAAGTTTGGCCAAGACTTAAAAAAGTAGATACGTCAAAAGCTTTTAATCCCAACACTAATAAGTCTGATACTGAAGCTTATAAAAAAGAGTTATGTAAATTGGTTTATGGAAAAACTTATGGAAACGATGGATATACTAGTAAGCCAGGAAAGTCGAATCATAAGATTACAAAAGAGTTTACTGGACCTTTTACAGACGGTTATGATGGATATAGATATAGAGGCGGTGGATATAATCAAATTACTTTTAAGTCAGCTTATATAAAAGTAAAAGAAGCTTCTGGTGTCGATGTAGTAAACAGTCCTGAATTAATAATTAAAAAAGGAACTGCAGAAACGGCTTGTATTGGATTTTTCAGACGAAGAATTGAAACTTTTCCATCAAGTAAAGCTACGGCTTGGAATGCTGTGAATGGCAACTCACCTTCCGTTTCTTTTGACACTTTATCGGATGCAGTATTTTATACGTATCATTGTAATACTGGTACAGGAAAATCTGTTGAACATATAAAATCTTTATTGGACCCATCTTCAAAATTGGGAGGTATGCAAAAAGCTCAAGATAGAGCGCCATCATTATTGGCATATGTAGAAGAATATTTAGGTCTACCAGCATCTGGTGACGGCCTTTCTGAGTCGAGCTCAGGAGATTCGGGAGGTTCGGGAGGTTCGGGCGTTCAGTCTCAGGAAGTTAATGTTGGCTTAACTAAATTGGCAACACAAACTGTGTGGGACCCTAAATCTGAAAAAAATATATTACTCTTACATCCTGATATGGTACCATATGCAAGAGAGTTTGTAAATCAAGCAGAAATAGCAGGATATAAACTTCGAGTAACTTCAACCCTAAGAACTTTTGCTGAACAAAGTGCACTTTACAAGAAGGGTAGACCAGAATTGGGAGGTTCAAGTTCAGATGGTACTGTCACCAATGCTAAAGCAGGAAGTTCTTATCATAACTATGGCTTAGCTATGGACGCTGTTGAAGTTGACCCGATTTATGGGTACAGTAAAGGATATGATACAGACAGGTGGGATAAAATAGCAAAAATAGGAAAAGGTGTCGGCTTGGAATGGGGGGGTGACTGGAAAAGTTTCGTGGACAAACCTCACTTTCAGTTAAATAAAGGAACAACAACTTCATTACTAGCACTACATAATGCTGGTAAGGTTGATTCAAAAGGATATGTTCTTGTTTAAGTGTTAAAGTTTTTATATATTTGTTAGCTAAGAATATATTATATATTTTATGTTAAGCGAACTGATAAAAATTTGTAAAATAATACCCTATACTGCAGAGGATGAGGATTACATTAGTATAAATTATAAAAATTTTGCACTAGAAGTATATAGGCCAGAAATTCTAAA
>Ga0233414_10000363_pt1 | contig 19397 bp, 12 predicted proteins | sample Na_anoxic_10_MG_FD_189020 | JGI IMG/M metagenome (GOLD analysis project Ga0233414, IMG submission 189020) | Seawater microbial communities from Saanich Inlet, British Columbia, Canada - Na_anoxic_10_MG | ecosystem: Environmental > Aquatic > Marine > Inlet | place: Canada: British Columbia... | reverse complement strand
ATAAAGATAGTTACCTACAATTATATGAGGCCAATATACCGCCTTTGTTAAGATATTTCCATATTAAAGAAATCAGTCCATCAGGATGGATTTGTATACCTCTTAAAAAAGCGAAAAGAGCTATTAGTAAAAAAACATCGTGTAAATTTGAATTTACGATAAGTAATAAGGATATTCTTCCATTAAATAAAAAGGAAACCAGAGTTCCATATAAAATTTGTAGCTTTGATATTGAGGCAAGTAGTAGTCATGGAGACTTTCCTGTTCCAATTAAATCATATAAAAAACTGGCTAACAATATTATGGAATTTTACGATCACAGTGAGGACGAAGTATCTAAAACACAAATTATTAAAATTATCAAGACTGCGTTTGGTTTTGATGATATGATTAATGTTGAAAAAGTATACCCTAAAACCCAACCTACTATAAAGAAATTAAACGCTTTATTAGAGATATTATTCTCTAAAAATATTGAGAATCTTTGTAAGAAATCTTCTCAAGAATCGTCTATTGAAAGAATGTTTGAAAGAGCTATGTATGATGATGAGGAAAATGAAACAAGTAATAAAAAATCTAAGATTGATATGAAGACAACTATTATTGACTTAATTAATAGTGCTGGTGTTAAGCGTGAAGAAAAAGTAGATAAACTTACAGACGCATTTGCTGGTTCAGGATTTCCAACACTAGAAGGTGATAAAGTAACATTTATCGGTTCAACATTTCTCAATTATGGTGAACAAAAACCTTATCTGAATAACTGTTTAGCACTCGATACTTGTTCTGATGTTCCAGAAATTGATAATTCTGAAATTAAATGTTTCAAGACTGAACAAGAGTTGCTAATGGCTTGGAGGGATTTAATTTTAAAAGAAGATCCTGATATTATTATTGGATATAACATATTTGGTTTTGATTATCAATTTATTCATATCAGAGCGCGAGAAAATCAATGTGAAGAAGAATTCTTGAAACTATCCAGAAACTTAAATGAAGTATGTGGTAAAAAAAATGAAGATAGAGGTCAAATAGATATCGAAGAAAGTAAAATTGTTATTGCTAGTGGAGAACACGAATTAAAATTTATCAAAATGACCGGCAGATTACAAGTTGATTTATATAATTATTTTAGACGAGACTTTAATTTGACATCGTATAAATTAGATTATGTTTCAGGTTACTTTATTGGTGATGGTGTCAAACAAATTGAACATAATAATGACATTACAAAAATCCACAGTAAAAATCTTATGGGATTGGAAAATGGTAGTTATATTAATTTTGAAGAAACAAGTCATTCTACAGAAGTTTATAAAGACGGACAAAAGTTCAAAATTATGAATATGAATAAACACGAAGGAACATTTGAGATTAAGGGGATTGAAAATCCTGATATGACAAAGAATGTTAGATGGGGCTTAGCTAAGGATGATGTTACACCACAAGACATATTTAGAATGACTAATGAAGGTCCAAATGAACGAGCAATAATTGCGAAATATTGTATTCAGGATTGTAACTTGGTTCATCATTTGATGAATAAAATTGATGTAATGACTGGTTATATTGAAATGGCTAAAATTTGTAGTGTTCCTATTAATTTCTTGGTAATGAGAGGTCAAGGTATTAAATTAACCAGTTATATTGCCAAGAAATGTAGGGAAAAGAAGACACTTATGCCAGTAATGGAAAAACCGTTATTTGATGATGGTTATGAAGGAGCTATTGTTCTACCTCCTAAATGTGATTTGTATCTTGATAATCCAGTAGCATGTGTTGATTATAGTTCTCTGTATCCATCGTCAATGATTAGTGAAAATCTATCACATGATAGTAAGGTTTGGACTAAAGAATACAATTTAGAGGGGGAGCAAATAAATGAAACTGGTGAAAAGGATGATGATGGAAACTTTAAATATGATAATTTATCTACTTATGAGTATGTCAATGTTAAATATGACACATTTAAATGGGTTAATAATAGTCGAGGAAAATCCGAAAAAATTCATAGCGGAACAAAGGTTTGTAGATTTGCTCAATTCCCTGAAGGTAAAGCTATTATGCCTTCAATCTTGGAAGAATTACTAGCATCTAGAAAAGCAACAAGAAAGTTGATTCCGCAACAAAATGATGAATTTATGAAAAATATTTTAGATAAACGACAACTTAGTTATAAATTAACAGCCAATTCTTTATATGGACAGTGTGGTGCTAAAACGAGCACATTTTATGAAAAAGATGTTGCCGCTTCTACCACAGCAACTGGAAGAAAACTATTAACTTATGGTAAAAGAGTGATAGAAGAAACATATGGAGATTTAATAGTAGATACTAAATATGGTAAGGTTCATTCTAATGCGGAGTATGTATATGGGGATACAGATTCAGTATTCTTCACATTTAATTTGAAAACATTGGAAGGTGAAGATATTAGAGGACATAAAGCATTAGACATAACAATTCAATTAGCTCAAGAAGCTGGTGAAATGGCTAGTAAGTTCTTAAAGAAACCACATGATTTAGAATATGAAAAAACATTTATGCCATTCTGTCTATTATCGAAAAAAAGATATGTTGGAATGAAGTATGAATTAGATCCAAATAAATGTAAAAGAAATGAAATGGGTATTGTCTTGAAAAGAAGAGATAATGCTCCAATTGTAAAGGATGTATATGGTGGTGTTATTGATATTTTGATGAAAGAGCAAAATATTCAAAAAGCAATGGATTTTCTACAATCATGTTTACAAAATATAATTGAAGAAAAATATCCTATGGATAAGCTAATTATTACCAAGTCATTGCGTTCAAACTATAAAAATCCACAACAGATTGCGCATAAAGTATTGGCTGATAGAATAGGTAAAAGAGATCCTGGTAATAAACCAAGTAGTGGTGATAGAATTCCATTTGTCTATATTGAAACTAAGAATAAAAACGCACTACAAGGTGAAAAAATTGAACATCCTGAATATATTATTGAAAATAAAATTAGACCAAACTATGCGTTTTACATAACAAATCAAATTATGAAACCAGTTCAACAAGTATTTGCATTAGTATTAGAAAAGATGGATTCTTTTAAAAGAAAGAAAAAAAATTTTGAAATGAAAATAGCTACACTTAGAAATACATATGATGACCCAGATAAACTTGAAGACAAGATTAATGACCTCAAAAATAAAGAAGTGAAAATATTATTATTCGATAAATATCTCCGAGAAACTGACAATAGAAAAAATAATATGAAAAATATTACTTCATTCTTTATGTAAATCAAACTCCCAATCATCCATTAATCCTCCTGATATTATAGATGGAACATACGATGGTGGATTTATATCTCTTTTAATTAACTCCAATTTTTCATTTTGAGAAACACTATTAGATTCTAATAATAATAATAATTTTTTTTTATTAAACATTTCATTTATTTTATATAATCTCTCTACTGAATCATCTGGATGATTAAACTCTACTTCATTATAACCACCCTTATAATCTAAATCATCTTCTAATAGTTTGGGAAATTGTGTAGAAAATATTGACGACTTTATTACATTACTTTTATGTAGTGAATTATTTAAAATATATAACCCTAAAGTTACTAGTATATTACTCATTAATATATATAAAATATAATAATTTTATATATATATTGTTTATGATTTAAATGTTAATAAATTACTAACGGTCCATGTTCCTATACCAATCCACATAGTATAAAGGATATTTCCTGCTTCGTATATTACCCATCTGAAAGCAGTACAATGTGGAGCCATTGTCATAAATGGAGAAATAAATATACCATACCATGTGTTAGGAACACAATAATAAACATATAATTGTGAACAAATATAATGTAAAAATATCCATCCTGAATAAAATAATATTAATGGTTTTATCGAAGTTAAGAAATTATATATAGCTACCTTATCAATCATATAATATTATTAACAATAACTTTAAATACATTTAAATTATTGTTGGCGATTTGGAGGTTGATTGAAATTTCTTAACATTTCACCTATACTGGACGCAGAGGCAGATGATATTGTGAATCCACCTGCTGGTGTTTCAAAAGAATATTCTAAATTTAATCCTCTATTATCTAAGTCATTAAGAGACAAATCTGAAACAGATGATAATTGATTATTTAATGTCCGTGACAATTGAGAACTTATTACATTTATTAATTCATTCATTGCTGGAGATTCTGAAGTAGTAGCAGAACTTTGTTCTTCACTAGATTCATCTTGAACATCATCATCTTCTTGAACATCATCATCTTCTTGAACATCATCATCTTCTTGAACATCATCATCTTCTTGAACATCATCCTCATCTTGAACATCATCTTGTTGATTATTAGATATGTCATTTATAGGTGTATAATTTCTAATATCATATCTACAAACAGGACATAATACACTACGTGTAAACCAACTATTTATGGCTTGTTGTAAAAAACAATGACCACAACCTCTTAATCTAATTATTATATCAGATTCTATAAATTCTCTCTGTGTAATAGGACACATATTATCATTAGAAGAGTTTGCTATCGATAATGGAATTGTTTCAGATACTCTTTCTATTTGACTTGCTGAAGGTCTTACAACAACAGGTGTTAAATTATTAAAATCTTCGTTTGTAAATGTGTTTGGAAAAAATGCTCTTAATAAATCATTAGAATTAGCATCCAATTCTGTTAATCTTGTTTGTGTAGATGACCCGGTTGTTGGTGTAGTTCTATTAGAAGGTCTAGTGTATGATCTATAGCTATTGTTTAAAGGTCCGAAGTTTGTTCTATTGTTCAAAGGTCTATTGTTCAAAGGTCTATTGTTTGAAGGTCTATTGTTAATGCTATTGTTATAATTTGACATCTCTCTAATTAGAGATTCTGGTAAGGAATTTCTGGAATTTATATATTCATTATTATTATTATTATTAAAATTACGAGACCTGTTAGTATTAAAATTTCTAGAATAATGTATTTGATATTCTAATATCTCTCTTAGACCAGACTCTAATGTTCGGATGTTATTATTCAATTGAACATATGACTGGACACTAGATTCTAACATATTATCATACATAGTTAACATTCTATTAATAGTAGTTCTATTAAAATTCTCGTCGTTATTTTCCATTATACAATTATCAAATATATATTTAAATAATAATAATAATTAGTTTAAACATTATCCAGTATATAAAAGTAATATGTCAGGAGAAGGATTATCAGGATTAGCTAATTTAGGTAATACATGTTTTATAAATTCATGTATGCAAGTATTAAGTCACACATATGAATTAAATGATTTCTTAGATAAAAATGATGGAGAATATAAAAGCAAATTATCTGCTTACCATAACAAAAATTATTTATTAGATTCTAAATTATTAGTTGAATGGGATAATTTAAGAAAGTTAATATGGCAGAAGAATCAATTAATTTCGCCTGGTGGATTTGTAAAAGCCATTCAATATGTAGCAAAACATAAAGATAAGGATATTTTTACTGGATACGCTCAAAATGATTTACCTGAGTTTTTGCTATTTATTCTAGAAACATTTCATAATGGTATGAGAAGAGAGGTGGATATGGTGATAAAAGGAAATGTTAAAAGTAAAAAAGATGAAATGGCAAAACAGTGTTATGAAATGATGAAAATGATGTATAGTAACGAATATTCCGAAATATTGGATATTTTCTACGGTATTCATGTATCTAAAATTGAAAAGGATGGAAATGTTTTAAGTATGAAACCAGAACCATATTTTATTATTGATTTACCTATCCCTTATCTTAAAAATGATGGTAGTATAATACGAACCAGTAATATATATAATTGTTTTGAACAGTATTGTCAAGGTGAAAGATTAGAAGGTGAAAATGGATGGTTAAATGAAAAAACAAATGAAAAAGAAGATGTTGATAAAAAAATAGTATTTTGGAGTCTGCCAAAAATCTTAGTATTAGATTTAAAACGATTTACACCTACTGGAAAAAAAATTCAGTCACCCATAGACATTGAATTAGACGACTTAGACTTAGGTGATTTTGTTGAAGGTTACGAGAAAGATAGTTACAAATATGAACTATATGGTATATGTAATCATAGTGGTGGGACATTAGGAGGACATTATACTGCGACAATTAAAAATAAAAATAATGAATGGTATTTATTTAATGATACAAATATTTCAAAAATTAATAATTTTAGTGGGAACAATAATACTTCTGGTTATTGTCTTTTCTATAGAAAAAAATTAAATAAATAATTAATATATATAAATAATGATATTATCTTATGATTCAGTATTAGGTGTTCCCATAGTTGAAAGTTCTGGAGAAAATACAAGTAATAGCAATAGCAATAATATGGGTATTAATTTAGGTGTTCCAGCGCTCTTATTATTAGGTGTAATTATAATATTATTTGTAACCCTATTTTCTACTTTAGGAAAAAAAGAAGGTTCGTCTGAATCTATTAGTAATGGTTCTGGAAAAATTTTAACAGTTTTACTTGGTGGTGTAGTTATAGCTGTTATATTGTTAAATGGTTTACAATACTTTTTTAATATTAATTTAACTGCCCAGTTAAATAATTTATTTACCACAACTCCATCAATTGATCTTACTGTTGCTCAACCTGCTGCTCCAAATCAAGATATTGCTCCTGTTCCAGAAATTAAAATTAAGGAACAAGTATATCATGTTCCAGGTAATAAATTTACTTACGATAATGCTGGTGCCTTATGTAAAGCATATGGTGGAAGACTGGCTACATATAGTGAAGTAGAAAACTCTTATAAAAATGGTGCCGAATGGTGTAGTTATGGTTGGTCTGATAGACAATTAGCACTATTCCCTACACAAAAAGATACATGGAATTACTTACAAAAGGTCGAAGGTCATGAAAATGATTGTGGTAGAGCTGGTATTAATGGTGGTTATATTGCTAACCCTAATGTTCGTTTTGGTGCTAATTGTTATGGATACAAACCTAAGATTACACAAGAAGAAAAGGATTTAATGAATACACAACCTTTATACCCTAGAACATTGAAGGATATTAAAGAAGAAAAATTAGTAGATTATTGGAGACAAAAAATACCTGATATTTTAGTGGCACCATTTAATAAAAATGTATGGAGTCTTATCTAATATCTAAATAATATCCAAGACCTTTATCATCTTTTTTAAAGACATATCCCTTTTTCGAACCAATAAATGTGTCACTAGAAATAAATTGTTCTTGTCCTTGTTCTTTTTCACATTCAAGTTCTTTATTTTTCATTGTTTCTTTTATTGGATTTTGTGTCTTCTGAATATAAAAATATACACAAAACAAAAGAGCAATTCCTATGGATATTTGTAATATCATATACTTCTGTGTATTATTAAAATTATACAAATAATATTTAATTCAAATTTATTCAATATTATTTTTTAACCTTTCGTGATTTTCTCTTTTGTTTTTCTTTCTTGGATTTACTTTTTCTAGCATATAATTTCTTATTATCTGGTTCGACCATATTTAATAATTTGTCATATAATTCTTCAGTTAATTCTTCGTCATTATATTCATAATGAATTGATTTATTTTTCTGAACCTTCTTTTGAGTATAAAATAAACCAGCAGGGACCACTAAATTTTTAAAAGTATTCATTATATTTATATTACCACCTGTTTGAACATCCTTATTATTCATAGTTTCATTTAATAAATTAGATTCTATTTTAAATCCTCCTCCTCTTAAACATCCATTTTTATCAGTTGTAAACACAAAATCCTTATTAATATCTAAATCTGAATCCATATACATATTGTTAACATAAATTAATTATTATAAAAGCGCTTAATATCGGAATTATATTTTATTTCTCTCTTATCTTTTATATAATCCATTATTTGACCCACCTTTTCTTCATTATTAAATATTTCCATTAAACATTTATCTAAGAAACCTAATGTTAATGGTGCTGTTTGTTTATTTGTAGCAAATTTTAATCTTCCATCACTAATTTTAATAGTGGATGATGAGAGATTATTATCATCCACAAAAGACATTATATTATCAGATAACTCATTTCTCTCGCCTTTTATATCTTTGACTCTGTCATTTAAAACTTTTAATTGACTATCCAAAGTAACCCATTTCTTTATATCTTCTTGAAATCCCTCCATAATTAATATATCTAAATATCTTTAAACGTATTAATTTAATTTAATGTTTTTTTGAAAATTTTCTTTTTCTTCTTTTTTTTCTTCTAGACTTTTTTCCACCTGCTATTGATTCTTTTTCACTTAATCTATCACCAATAATATCATGAGTCTCCTCCATCAATTTTTTTGTTTCATGGTGTACTTGTTTAAGTTCCTCTATAGATACTGGTTTATTATATCCATATGCTTCCAATAATGCTCTATATGAATCTTTTTTAACTTGACTGCTCTGTATTTCTCGTAATTTTATCATAAAATTTTTATTTTCAACATCAGATTTATCTCCCTCAATGCTAAATCTAGTGTAATCACTGCTAGGTGTTTTCAACATAATATCTATAGCTCTCATACTTTTTATATAATCGTAACTTTCTTTAGCCAATTTTAGGTCATTTTTTAATCTTACATCACCTGATTTTAAATTATTATATTTCGGATTGAATTTTCTTGAACTCGGAACATGTCTGTTTCCAAAACCAGGACTATCTCTACAATTACTATAATGTTCAATACTTTGCTTTCCTGGACACTCTATCCAATCAGCACGATATTCCCATGCTGGTGTTGTAACAAATCCTTTAGGTCTGAATACTTTATCAACACTTCTAATGGCAAAATCTTGCGTTTCCATATAAGTTATTGTATGACTAGTGTCAAAATAATTATTTAATGCCACTAAAAAAGGTTTTAACCATCTTTCATTTTCTACAAAATTAAAATCGTCTTTATCTCTCTTGTCAATAGCTGATTTACTATTTGATGTTCCAGAACCTTTTCTATTTCTTCTAGTATTTTTCCTTTTTCTTCGTTTACTTTTAGACTTTCTTCTTTTACTTTTTTTAGAACCTCCTTTCATTTTATGTTTTACATATCCACCTTTTAGTAGAAATTCTATCATATTATCTTTATTTTTAGGACCATCATATTCCGCAACTTTTTTCCCATTTTTTAAAATTACTATACTTGGAACATAATCTACATCACTATATGTAGCTGTTTTTTCCAGTTTACTCATCCCTGTAGGATCTATCTGGGCTAGAATCAAATCAGTATTATATTTATCATCAATATCTTTACACATATCATCCCATTCAGATTCCATAGCTATACAAGCTGGACATCCCGGACTAAAATATTTCGCAAATACAGTATTTTGTTTATTTTGTTTATCGAATTCCAACGCATTAGTATCTTTGACATACACTATTTTCATATATATTTTTCCTATATTTTATTTTATCAAGAGAGAAATTATGAAAAATATTTATCATCATTTAATATATATATGTTAAAGTTAATCTCAATACTTATAGTTTTCATATTAGGATTATATTTTACTTGTAATTATACTTCCAAAGATATTATTGAAGGATTTGATGTTACTAAAAACAGTTGTCCTAATATTTTAATACAAAAAGGTAAAGAATTATATTTACATAATTCTCGATTGGCTAAAATACCTGGTGTTAATCCTATTAAATTTAATAATTTAGAAGAATATGTTGAGTTTTTAGATTGGCAAAGAAGTCAAAATATTAATTGTCCTGTATTATTTTTACAACATTCTTACGATACTCAAGGTAAACCTATTTATAAATTTAGACCTAGTCCTACTGACCCTCAAGGTGGACTACCACCCGTTTTAACTTATGGTTCTGACGCACAAGCTATTCCATTATCAGCTCAAAGACCTCCTCAAACTAAATTAATAGATGCTGGTAGGGATGATGCTCCTTATAATAATAATTCTTTCCCAGCATATGACCCTATGAATTTATATGAAGGTCAATATACTCCTTTAGATAAAATGTTCCATGAACAAGAAACTACTGGACCTAAAAGCACTAATGCTATGGATGTAAATTGGGGCGGATTAGAATACTCTGAACAAGCTGTTCAAGATGGTCTTTATAAAGGAGATTATGTTTACAAAACAACTAGTTCTAATTAAATAATTAATAATTTATTATTCTTATTAATTATTTTTTATTAAGGTAAATTATCGTCTGCTGGTATAAAATGTTCAAATTGAAATTGCGCACCAAATGGTGCTGTCCAAGGTAAATCTGAACTAGGTATTTTTAAGCTTGTACCTGTTCCACCAAGGTAACCGGAAGTATTTGAAATAGTATACGTAAAACTGGTTGGACTTGTGCCGCCTGAACCGGTATTTAATGAAGCATAAGTCCAAGGATTACCTGTATTACTATCCATTGCTCTTATAAATATGTAAGGGGCTAAATCATTGTATAAAAAACCTCCAGTATCTACGGCTGTTGGTATTGTATTATTATGAATTGGAACCTTTTGGTAAATTGGACTTGTATTTTGATTCCAATAAGTATTTAATGATAAATCAATTAACGATATAGTGGTACTAGCACCCCCACCATTAACAGGAGGTGAATTTATTTCATAACATTTTTGAAAATTTTTCTTTCCTTCTGTTGACCAAGGACCAAGTTCAAAAACTCTATTATTTCCAAATCCAAAAACTATTTCAAAATAAACAGTATTATTTGTACCCATAAATGCTCCGTTAAATCTATATTGTGTATTATATCCCTCGAATGTAAAATTTAATACTCTGATTAACTGATTTCGTGATAATTGTAAATTCTTCATAGGTAGAATTGTACCGGTTTTCCCTTCTTCTGAATCACCAAAAGTATATGTTGGTGATCCTGGATACCAGTTTATTATTCCAGGATTGTTAATTAATTCATCTGTATAGTTAAATCCTACTCTATAAAAAGGTTCCGCCGAAGGACTACTATTGCTGTATATAATACTCTCAGTTCTACTATGGGTACCATTACTACTAGTTGTACTAGTAGCGGACAACGTTCTAAAAAAATTAGTGCTAAACCGCATAGAACTCGTAGTTGTTATTAATTTATTCATAGAAAAATCATTTGGTCCACCAAGTCGTCCAATATTATAAATTAATCCACCACAAATATCAGAATCATTATATCCTGTTAAGTAGTTATTTGGATTTGAAGTGTTATTTTCATTTATAGCATTTGATAAACTAGTTGTTGTATGTAAAGCTATTTTGTTACCCATTTTTATATATTTGTCGGTTCCGTTAATAAAATTACCAAGAATAATCTGTTGAGAAGGACTATTTTGATATATCTTATCAACAGTTAAAGTTTTTACATTACTAATATCATGTTGGTTAACATCAAATGTTCCAGGCTTTAAATAAAATTTAGTCCCACTAATATCAAAATCTATTAATGTATTACTAGCATTCAGTTCTTTTGATGCTTTAACTGTTCTCACTGATAAAGTATTAGCACCCATTTCTAATTCTTCATTTTGGTAAATAATTTGATCATAAGTAGGATTGGTTGTCACTCCAGAATCTAAAATTATTCTATTTCCTTCTGTATTTGTTTTAATTAATATATCTGATTCTGCTGTTAAATTTATATTTGAGCCATCAATGTTTAAAGGTTGTCCATTTACACCAGAAATATCTTTAACATTGATAATATTTTTACCATCAAAATTCAATGATGTATTAGAAAATGTATAATTATTGCCCGAATCTATATTAACAACTACATTATTAGTCGCTATTAAATTAATACTATTATCAGAAGTAATATCTAATTCATTAGAGCTATTAAAATCTATACTTTTATTATTTCCAGTTAATTGATTTATATTGGTAATATCATTATTACTCATATCTACATTATATCCAAAATTTCCTCCATTTAAATTTACACTGTAAGCATTTGTTACAACATTACATCTAGTAGTTACATTTCCAGATTGTTGTTGTAAATTAACTTCTAAATGAGTTGAAACAATTGCTGACGCTGGAGCTCCAGAACCCAATATCCATGGATTTACAGGGTCACCCCCACTATTTGCATCTTGAGTATTTAGATATAATCTTATATCAACATCTGTTGTAGGGGATGAACTAGTATGAGAAACCCTATCTAATTGTAAATAAAATGCTTGTGTACTTGAACCACCTGGTTGAACTTTAACAATTTGTAAATTTCTAATTAACGGCGCTGAAGATAAATTAGACCAATTATTTTCTATAACATTAATAGAAAAACCACTGTTATTTCCTTCATTCACCCCAATAATAAATGTTATATTAACATCAACACCTGCTGTTTTATCTATTATTTGAAAAGTAGCAGAACTCTTAACATTTCCGGCACCATCTAATTTGGCTATATTACACCAATTAGGTGCTAATGTATTTGGATTCGTAGAGTTAGTTGTTGTAAAATCACTATCATTATAATGTTTATAATTTACAAATACAGAATTTCCTTGTCCAATAATCTCTCCAGACAATCCTATTAAATCATTTCCCACAATAATATTATTTTCACCAACTATGTTAGCACACACATCTAATTGTCCTCTAATACCTGTATTCTGGTTTAAATATGTTTCATTTAAAACAAATAATCCACCGCAAATATCAACAGTTCCAGTAGGATTAATAATAGGAACTTGGTTTCCTGGATCGGGAAAAATAACACTTCTAGGACCTAGATAAATATTTCTATTGAAATATTCGTCTTGTGAAGTCATACCTTTATTTTCCGCAGGAATCAAATTCAACGATAAATCAATCAATCGTGTATATGGTTGACCAATAGGTAATTCTTGAAAAATTAATGACCAATTTTTCAGGGGTGGGATACTTGTTAAATTTTCATTATTATTTACTAATGTTACATTTAATCCGCCAGCAAATATGGGACTACCATTGCTTGTAATATCTACTGTGGTTGTTAAGTAAAAAATAGCAGTATTAGCATCTTGAATGATATTTAAATTATTGAATCCATAATCACCTTTTATTATATTAGACAACACTTTTATAACAGGTGTCGCAGGACTATTACTAATACCAGCTAGAAAAGTAATATTTTGCCATTGACTCTCACCTAATTGAATAGTAAAATAACCTAACGCATTAGCAGTTGGTTCATCTACTTCAGCAATTATAAATTCTTTTGTTACTGGAGAAGGTGGAAGAACTGTTATTGGCGGTAATCCAGTATCCCAAGGCTCAGCACTAAATTTTTGCATTAAATTATTTCCATCAAGAATTATATTAGAAACATCAATAATATTAAAAGAAGCATCTCCTCCACCTCCACCGCCTCCTCCAGAAGCTCCTTTGGCACCAATATATTTTACAAATGAAAATCTAGGTTTGCCATTACCAATACCGTTATTAGTTCCATTTGGAGGAGGAGCATTATATATATTTTGTGCTAAGATATTACTAGCTGTATAATATTCAATAAAACCAGATTTGTAATCCATTAACCATGGAACTGTATTACTATACAATCCGTAAGCATATGTTCCAGAATTATCATATAAAGCAGGAAAATAAGATTTAAATTCTGAATCATAATTAAAAGGAATAGAATCTCTTAGTAAACTATTATTACTACTTATATCATCAGTTGGTAAATACCAAGTCTGAAAATTATTTGCTAAAGCAAAATCTAATTCAACTTTATAATAATATTTTAAATTTGTTCCAGGTAATTCATAACTTATACCTAAAGGTTGTGCTGTTCCACCAGGTAATACACCGCTATTACTTAAATCTAAAGCAGCAATTCCATAATAATCTGTGCCAAAATAATTAACACTAAAATCGGCTATATTTGAAGGAATATCATTGGAAAATATTGATTCATTTAATACATAATCTCTAAAAGGATACTTATTATCTGTTGCAGCAAAGGATTGTCCTTGATCGGCATTTACAGTATTATTAAAAGTCTTAAAAAATAATTCAGTTTTTTGATCATTTGAAGCCATTTATATATTTTATAAATAATAATAATTTTAATATTTTATTATTATTTAATTAGACTGCTTTGAATATAATATGTACAGTCTTAATACTTTTTTCCAAATCACTTGGTAAACCTATACTAATCTGTAAAATTGATTTTATTCCAGTAGTTTGTGAAGGGAAAGCTATTTTGTATCCATCATTAGCTGTTCCGGTATTTTGAACATATGAACCACTTCCAGGAGCAGTAGGAGTTGCTGTAGTCCATAATTTTTGACCATCAAACGGTCCAAAAGTAGCAGTAGCAGTAGTATTTTTTTCATTATGGAATACCCAATACCCCTCAGAATTAGAAGTAACACTTGTATCGTGATCTATATTATTACCTTGACTGTCAGTTAAAGTAAGTTGATAAATAAAGTCTTGTGCAACAAATCCATCATAGTCTACAAAAGCATCTCTAAAAGGACATTCTATATTAAATGTTATATATTTTAATACTCTATTTACAAGACTACTAGAACCTTGGGTTTGGTTCCAAAAATTATTTTGAGCTGGTGTTGATGTATAAGTTTGAGAAAAACTTTCTCCACTTAATCCATTTAAATTGAAATCACTATAATTCAATAATTCTCCATTAGGATTATAATAATTACTACTGAAATCAATATAAGGATAATTGGCGGATAATGGAGCATCAGCTACTCCTACAAAATTACTATTTGCCCACATTAATTGTTTATCTGTAATAGAAATTTCATGATTATAATTCAAGCTCGCGTCCCATCCATTATATCCAATTGCTTTAATAAATTGAATTGAAGAAAATGCTGAAGAAGGTGCTGTTGAAAAAAATCCAACAGGTAGAGGAGTTGGTAGACTACCTGTTCCTCCCCAAGTATAATCCCACCACAATCTCTCATTTAATACACCAAATGATATATCTTGTTGCGGTATAGTTGATGGGTCTGGTGAATATGATACATTATTAATATGTTCCCCTGATATAGCAAATTGTGGTCCCGTGCTGTATGTTCTAGAATATTTTTGTGTAGTTGTATAAAATCCGCTCGATATTTGTAAACCTGGAATTATATCTTTGCTTGTAGTGGTTCCATCACCTGGATATGTTGATATATACGATGAACCTACTGATTGTCCAGTGCCTAATGAACTTGGTTCATAATATAATGTACTTTTTGATAAACCACCAACTGATGTTATTGTAGGCGAAGCCCATGTAGGATTTATATCAAATAAATTATAACTATAATCTATCAAAATAGGAGATGTTGGATTAGGTCTTCTTAATCCCATTAAATAATTATTTGGTGAAGGAGATGGATTATTGTAGCCATTTAATGTATATTGTATAGGTCCATCCGGACGTTTACCAATATAAAATTTTTTAAATTTATAATTTCCACTTGTGTCCCAGTTAATACTTCCTACAGTAGCAGGATTATTGTAATAATGTTGAATTCTAAATTCATACGGATCATATATTGGAGTATTGTTTGAAATATCAGGATATTTGCTCAAGTTTATGTTATTAATTGTTAAATTCGTAATATTTAATCCAGTATAATAACCTTGATTTTGAAAATTAGGTGTTTTACCAGCTTCAAAAACCTTGGATTGAATCAAAAAATCACTGTTACTCAAATCAGAGTAACTTACATCTAAATAACCAGTTGTAGCATTACCACTAGCATCTTGAACAGATGAATTAAATACACTAGCATGTAGATAAGAACATTTATAACCACTTGAATCAATACCTATTAGGTTATCACTTAAATTGTTTGCCACAAATTTATCACCATTCGGGATATTATTCAATACTTCTCCATCATAATTACTTGAATTTTCTAAAAATGTAACTGATAATGTATTAGCAATTAATGCATTAGGAACAGCAGGAATTGCAGATAACTCAGAAATATAACCACTCGAATTATCGATAACAATAGGAATAGTAGTAACTTCACTATTAGATGTCAATGTATTTTGCCAATCAGAATTTGATGATAAAATTGCTTCAGTTCTAGTAGGTTTTGGTAATATTTTCGTGTATGATATATCATAATTGTAGCTTAAATCATTTGGAAAAGCACTATTAACACCATATAAATTATTCAATGTATATTTGAATTGTGGACAAGCTGACAAATCACTTTCTAATACTGCATAATGTAAAGTGACACTGTTTTGTCGTTGGAAACTACTTGATATATCAGAAATATTAAATGGATAATTTCCTGGATATTTCTGATCATATCTATCATTAGGCATTTGTTGACTACTTGCATCAAATTCGCCACTAATACCTATACCAAATGCATATTCTAAATTTAAATTTACATTAATGGGAAAAGGAGTATTTAACGAAGCATCAGCATTATTTGTAGTTGAAAGTTTTACATCAAATTCATTATAACTGCTATTTGTTATTTCTGCATCATCAGGAGCTATAGCTGGACCAAAACTTCCTAATTCAATATAATTAAATGAAGAATCAGGAATGTATAAATAATTCCATGAAACATCTTGACCATATAGTGGGTCAGTTACTGGATAACCATTTGGGTCTGTTGTACCCCTGTTATCTAGATAAATTCTAAATTGATAACCTTTACCTAATTCTAATAGACTAAAAGATACTCGTTCATAAGGAGCATTATTTACATCGTTGGGATTACCGCATAAATCTACTGTAGAACTTCCATCATTACTTATTAAATACGCTTCAGTTAGAGTATTTGGTAAAACTGTTTGTTTAGGATTAGGATTATTAATTGATAAATCTACCCAAGATGAATTCAAGTTCGCGGAGTTATCAGGAATTCCACCAGAATATTGTAAGTATTCTATATTTAAATGTCTATGAAATGGTAATCTATCTATATCAACAAGACTGATGTCACTAGTTCCATTAGGATATGTAGTATATTTACCAAAAGGCAATGCAGCTTGATAATTTACTGGATTAGTCCATTTTAAAACAATAGTTCCAGTTCCTAAATTTTCATTTAAATATCCGGAACCATCAGTTGGTGCAAGTGGAATATTAAACAAATTATAAGATAAATCTGCAATTCCACCACCACCAGATCCACTCCCTCCTTTATTGATTATTATTGCAGTCTTTTCAGTGGGATTTAAACTAACATCAAATCCTCCTGTATCAAAATAAATTGCTGATACGTCTAATGTATTTCCAACTATGTCATTACTAATATCACCAACATTTATTAAGCCCGAACCTCCACTCCCAGAACCAGTTATACCCATCGGTCCAGTATAACAAATACAAGATATTCTTAATCTACCAAATTCATCTGTTGCATTTAAATTTAATTGATATGGTGCATTCTCTAAAATACTGGTTTTTTGATATAACTCTAACACACCAGATTCATAATCTACTAACCAATTTAATCCTGTTGTATCATTTTGTCCTTGTTCAGTCCAACTAGAACTAGAACTATTATAAAATTTTACAATTGGAGTAAAAGCATCTTTGTAGATAGGATTATAGTTAAATGGAATCATATTCTTTAATAAATTAACATCAGTTGTGTCAGCTGTAGTAGTCGGGAAAAACCACGCATTAAGGGTTCCTTGAACTGGTTTTAAATATATATCTTTGTAATAAGTTAAATCTGGATTTCCTGGAATTGGATAACCAGCATATGATTGATCAAAAATATTATTTGTACTAGAATCCCATTCTGCAGACGAAATGTCTGGTGAACCAGGACTGCCTAATGTCAATGCCTTACAATAATATATTGGATTCAAACTTGAATCTACATCATTTCTAAAAATAGTATTATTAAAGACATTTTTCAATGATCTTGCCCCTTCGGCACTAAATTGTGTTTCTCCAAAGCCCTCATCTATTCCAGTCTGAACAACATTTTGAAACCGTTTAAATAACAAAGAAGTCTGATTATCATTGTTTAAAAAATTAGTTGTCATATATATATATTACTGTATTATAATGTATATATTTTTTTAAACTAAATATTAAACATAGGATATTTCTATACCTTTTAATTTAACACCTTGTTTTAATCCAAATGCTAAATATTGATATATAAAATTTGTAGCACCTGATCTGAATCGTTGTATTTCACCCGTACCAGCTCCAGATGTAGATGCAGCATTACATCCGTTATTTGTCCCTCCTGGTTGAGCAGTTAAAAAACTTGTTAATGCCGATGCATTTTTAGAAATATTTTGAACATCTAACCATGGAGTATAACTTTGTTGTCCAGTCTGTCCGGACACATTATAAGATTGTGCTCCTGCGTCATCTTCTTCCATATAGAACACTCTATAATCTGTTTGCCATCTTAATAATGTATTGGTATGCGTTGTTCCATTTACTTCTGTTGTTGCTGTCCATTTTAATTTATTTGTACCTGACTGTTGTCTATAAATTTTAAATATTACCCATTTTAAATTATTTTCTGTTACATTTACAGTTCCACTGCTAAATATATTTACATTGTTATAACTAATAGATTGAGTAACTCCACTTCCATCATAAACACTATAATCTTCATCGAGCCCATAGAAATTACTACTGAAATCAATATATGGATATTCTGTTGATTCAAAAGGGATGTTTGCACTACTATCTCCAAACCATCCATCATTTGCCCACATTGCTGTATCATATGTTAATAAATCAGTTCCATCAAAATCACTGGGAATTGAATTGGCAAAAGATACTGAATATGGATTTAATGATTTAACCAATGTTATTGTAGTATTATTTGGTAATGTTCCAAAAACAGTAGTTGGTGGTTGAGTTTGTGTGGGTGTATTAACATATCCAATAGCCCATGTAAAATCCCACCACCATGCTTTTCCATTTCCAGATAAATCAGTGGAAAATGTAGGTGTTTGAGAATTAGTTGGATTTAAAGTAACATTATTTCTTAAATTTATTGCTATTTGAAATTGTTCTCCAGCGCCATAATTAGTTCCAGATATATCTCTTGAATACTTAAAATTATTATAATCCGAACTGACAGATCCAGTATAATCTACTGTTAAATCTGTTATAGTAGGAGTATATGTGGTATTTGTTCCACTAGGAACCCAACTAGAATTTTGTCTATCTATTGCTCCATTACTATATGATGTTTGACTATTTGGATCATAAACTAACGATACATCGTATAAAGATGCTGTGGAAGTAGCATCGCTAGGAGCCCATGTAGGATCTAAATTATTAATTGTAAATGAAACTGGAAATTTTAAATCATCGCTAGAATTCGTTGGTAATGCTAATCCGTAAAACTTAGCCGTTCCAGTTAAAGTTGGATTAATTA
>Ga0233414_10000361_pt1 | contig 19410 bp, 20 predicted proteins | sample Na_anoxic_10_MG_FD_189020 | JGI IMG/M metagenome (GOLD analysis project Ga0233414, IMG submission 189020) | Seawater microbial communities from Saanich Inlet, British Columbia, Canada - Na_anoxic_10_MG | ecosystem: Environmental > Aquatic > Marine > Inlet | place: Canada: British Columbia... | reverse complement strand
CCACATCCGGATTTTCGCCATCAACGCTCATTTCATCCCTGTCTGCCTCATATTTTTTAGCTGTACACGGCATTATGGACACACTGAAAATTTCATCAGGTGTTTTGCCTATCTTCTCAGCATAATATCCCTTTGCAAGTGCGCCGAACATCTGTTGCGGCGACTTACAGCTTGAAACATGAGCTAAAAGCTCCGGGTAATACTGTTCAATGAAATTTATCCATCCGGGACTGCATGATGTAAGCATTGGCAGCGTGCCGCCGTCCTGGATTCTTTGCAGAAGTTCATGGCCTTCTTCTATAATTGTAAGGTCCGCGGTGAAATTAGTATCGAAAACATTATCAAAACCAAGTGCTCTCAATGCAGATACCAGCTTTCCGGTAACAATTTCACCGGGTTCCATGCCAAATTCTTCACCAAGGGAAACCCTGACAGCCGGAGCCGTCTGCACTACGACAAATTTCTCCGGATCGTTAATTGCTTCCCATACCCTTTCAATGTCTTCCTTCTCAGTGATAGCGGCAACGGGACATACTACAGAACACTGCCCGCAGGCTACACAAGCGACATCACCCAAATACCAGCCAAAAGCAGGTTTAACTTCTACATCATCGCTCCTGCCGATATAATCCAGAATCCCAAGACCCTGTACTTCTGAACACATCTGTATGCATCGACCGCATTTGATGCATTTGTTTTGATTGCGTTCAATTGACGGGCTGCTTGTATCTATTTCCTCGTCGCGAACGACATTGGTGAACCGGCTTTCCCTTACACCAAGGTTCGCAGAAATTTCCTGAAGGCTGCACTGGTTGTTCTTTTTACAGGCGGTGCAGTTCATATCATGATTTGCAAGCATAAGTTCTATAACTGTTTTCCTTGCATTTCTGACCCTATTGGTATTAGTTCGGATTACCATACCCTCTTTTACTTCTGTCGCACAGGAAGCCTGAAGTGTTCTGGCTCCCTCAACCTCTACAACACAGACCCTGCAGTTCGCTTTAACCTCTTGGTCCGGGTGGTAGCAAAGGTTTGGTATTGTGATACCAATCTCTTTCGCGGCATTAATTATGCTTGTTCCCTCCGGAACGGATACTACCCTGTTATTAATTTTTATATTTACCATTTTCATAATGCCCTCCTAAACCGTAACCGGACCCATTGAATGGATCCTGCTGTTGAACTCCTCGGGGAAATATTCCAAGACTTTCTTAACTGCTGTCGGTGCTGCCTGCCCAAGGCCGCATATTGATGCCTGGCTCATTGTTTCGATTAAAACATCAAGAAGAGCGAGATCCTGTCCGGATGCCGTTCCCTCAATAAACCGGTCAAGTATTATTAGCATTTGGGTTAAGCCTTCGCGGCACGGCGTGCATTTCCCGCAGGATTCATGGTGGAAGAACTGGATGATTCTTTTTAATATATCCAGAACGTTTATTCGTTCATCCATGACAATGATTGCCCCTGAGCCGAAATTAAGGTCTTTTTCACGCATTTCAGCGAAGTCAAGTTTTACATCCAGCATTCCCTCCGGTATGACCGGGCCGGATGCCCCTCCGAGCTGAACCATTTTAATAGCTCTGTTATTCGGAACACCTCCACCAAGTTCATCTATGATATATCTTACTGTTGTTCCAAGCGGAACTTCGTAAAGTCCCGGATTAATAACATTTCCACTTAGGCATATAAGTTTTGTGCCCTTTGATGAATCTGTTCCTATTTTAGAAAATTCTGTACCGCCCATGTCGATGATATGTGGGATATTGCAGAATGTTTCAACATTATTAATTTGAGTTGGCTTGTCATATAAGCCGCAGGTTGTTGGGAACGGCGGTTTATATGTAGCTCTGCCGGACTTGCCTTCGATTGAAACAAGAAGGGCAAATTCTTCACCGCACACATATGAGCCTGCACCGGTATGAACGTCAATATCAAAGTCAAAACCGGTATCCAGTATGTTATCGCCGAGGTAACCTTTGACACGGGCTTGTTCCAGGGCTGCTTCCATTATTCTTATTGACTTCAGATATTCGCCGCGGATAAAAATGTAGCCGTGTCGGGTGCCGGTTGCATAAGCACAGATAATCATTCCCTCGATAATCTGATGCGGATCGTTTTCCATAAGCAGCCGGTCTTTGAAATTACCCGGTTCTCCTTCATCAGCATTACAGATTATATATTTTGGGGTTCCTTCGGCTTGTTTAACAGAATCCATTTTAAGACCCGTCGGGAATCCCGCTCCACCCCGGCCTTTCAAACCGGAAGCCTTGACTTCGTTTATTATTTCGTCTTCATTCATTAATAAGGCTTTTTGCAAAACTGAGTAACCTCCGGAGGAGATATAGTCTTTGATAGAACCGGGATCAATTGTCCCAAATCTTGCCGTAAGGAGTTTTTTGGTGTTTATATTACTCATGTTGTTTCCTCCTGTATGCCGACAGAATTTCCGTAATCTTTTCAGACGTAAGGTTCCCGTACAGCTTGTCTCCAATCTGCATGACCGGAGCTTTATCACAACATCCGAGACAACTTGAAAATTCAAGTGTAAACATACCGTCGTCCGTAGTATGACCCATTGTTGTCCTGAGTTTCTTTTCAAGGTCTTTGACTACATTAACCGAGTCGTTTACATAGCAAGGAACATCATAACAGACCTGTATGATATATTTCCCCCTTGGCTTTGTGGACAGAAGGGAGTAAAAAGATGCAACGCTGTGAACCCTGCTTATTGGCAGACCGGTTTCACTCGCGAATTCTCTGATGTCGTCTTCTGTCAGATAATTACATGGTGTGCTTCGTTGATAAGCCAGCATCGCTCCGATTAGCTTGTCAGGCGTGCTGCCATACTTAGAAATAGCCTCTTTGACCCGCATATTACTTACCTCCCATTTTTTGTTTTTGTTGTGCAAAAACAAATCCCTAAAACAATGATGCTTAATAATAGTGTCCAGAATTTTTTGGTTATTTATGTTTGTCAATCAAAATGGATGTCCAAAAGCCCAATACAAGTGAGTAGATCGGTCAAAAGCTTCATTGCCCTTCGTTAATCTTTTGACACACTCATTTTACACCTGCTGGAGTCAGCCTTCAATACTTTATGTGATTTTTTTAACAATTTATCATCTTTAATATGATTAAGCATATAAAATTGACAGTTGCGCTATTGACAACATGGCTTCGTTCTGTTAGAATTCCTATCAATATACAGAATAACGAGTGAGGAGTGCGCCTTGGGGTTCCGCGTCAATTTGACGGTCAGGTCCGAGCGGTGCAGGCGCATAGCGCTACACTACCTAACGGGATAAAAACCCGGGTACGGAGTCCTTGATATTTATTATCAAGAGCCGGTCCGGGTTTATTTATATATTTTTTTAGTTGATTGGGGAATATTAGTTATTTATTGGAGGGGAAAATGGCAGCTATAGTATTGGATAAACTATCTAAGACTTATAAAGTAAAAGTCCGAGAAGAAGGCTTAAAGAGTGCGCTTAAATCTCTTGTGAAACCAACTTACAAAGAAGTTGAAGCAGTTCAGAGTGTTAGTTTTACGGTTGAAGCCGGTGAAATGCTTGCGTTTATTGGCCCAAATGGAGCTGGAAAATCTACCACAATTAAAATGCTTACCGGAATTTTACATCCCACAAGCGGGTCTGCAAATGTACTCGACTATAATCCTGTTAAAGACCGAAGAAAGTTATCTTATCAGATTGGTGCAGTATTTGGTCAAAAGTCGCAGCTTAGCTTCCATTTGCCGCCTGTTGATAGTTTCAGATTGCTTTCTAATGTTTATGAAATTGAAAAAAGTGAGTATGAAGAACGGCTCACCCAGTTAGCAGAATTGCTTGAACTAGGGGAGTTCATGAATACACCGGTTAGAAAGCTGTCTCTTGGGCAAAGGGTACGGTGTGAGTTTGCAGCATCATTACTCCATGCTCCTAAAATACTGTTTTTGGATGAGCCGACAATAGGTCTTGATGTTGTTGTAAAACATAGTATTCGGGAGCTTATTACAAAGCTTAATAGGGAAGAGAATGCAACTGTTTTTCTTACAAGTCACGATGCCGGGGATGTTGAAAATCTATGCCGCAGAGCAATAGTAATTGACCATGGCAAGGTTGCTCTTGATATGTCGGTTAAGAAGATGAAGTATGACTATCTTAATAAAAAAGTGATCTCGCTGAAATTGAAAGATACAGCAGCTATCCCTGAAATGGATGGCGTTACACCTATAAAGGTAACACCATATGCGGCTAAATTTTCAGTGGATACTAAAATAGCCGCAATAGGTAGGGTTTTGGCAGCTCTTGATTCTGAAAATATTGAGGATATAACAATTGAAGAACCCCCGATGGAAGAAATAATTGCATCAATATATAAAGGAAACAGGAAGGGCGGCGAAAAAACATGAGAAAGTACATGTCCATAGCGGGCATAAGTATTAAAAATGCACTTGCTTACAGAGCCAATGTTACAGGCCGGGTAATATTCTATTTCGTGTTTATTTTTATATTTTTTAGCCTCTGGAGCGCTATCTATAAAGGGAATGAAATAGCCGGTTATAACCTTACTCAAATGGTATGGTATATTTGTATGACTGAACTTGTGGTTTTCTGCAGCGGCAGCAGTATTTTCGGCAGTATGAATCACGAGGTGAAATCGGGTTCAATAGCCTATCAGTTGATAAGACCATGGAACTATATATTCAAAAAATTTGCTGAGACGCTGGGGAATATAACTTTCAGCGCATCTATTTTTACATTAATGGCGATTATACTCGGCATGTTATTTGTAGGACCAATTAAAAATTTTGACCCTATTGCTATACCATTTATTATTGTGTCATTTATATTATCAATAAGTATGAACTTCTTTATATTAATGAGTCTTGGACTGCTTGCATTTTATTTTGAAGAGAATTCACCATTTTACTTTATTTATTCTAAATTGCTATTTGTTTTCGGGATGTTGCTGCCGATAGAGTTTCTGCCATTATGGGCACAGGGAATACTGAGGTTTCTTCCGTTCTCTCTAATAACATGGGCACCAGCAAAGATGGTGGTAAATTTCTCATTTGAACATGCTCTTGCAGTGCTGCCCCTGCAGGCTGTTTGGTGTGTGGCCGCGGTGATTTTAGCACTGTTTGTATTCTCCAGGGGAATAAGAAAGGTGAATGTTCATGGAGGTTAAAAAGCATTTAAAATTAATAGCTAAGTATTTTGCGTTCAATCTGTCTGCACTGACTGAATACAGGACTAGTTTTCTGGTACAGGTTTTTGGAATGGCCCTGAATAATGCTAGCTTTGCATTTTTTTGGTGGGTTCTGTTTGATAAAATCGGAACCGGAATCGGTGGATATGGTTTTCAGGATGTCATGTTTTTATGGGCTGTTGCATCGACAGGCTTTGGAATTGCAAGTGTGCTGTTCAGTAATACTCGAAGAATATCCGGAATGATAATGACAGGAGAGCTGGATACATACTTGCTACAGCCAAAAAACCCATTGATAAACTCTATGGCAGCAAGAATGTCAGCTTCAGCATGGGGCGACTTTTTATATGGTTTCATACTCATGGTTCTGATAAAAGCCACTTTGGGTATGTGGCTTATGTTTGGTGTGGGAATATTTACAGCGGCCCTCTTAATGACGGCAATAACTATTGTCGGTCACTCCCTCACTTTCTATTTCGGCAACATGGAAGTGGTGGGCGGTACTTTGTGGGAGTTTACAATAACTTTTTCAATATACCCTGAGAGCATCTTCAAGGGGCCGGTAAAGGCGCTGATTATGACCGCTATACCAATAGGTTTTATAACCCATATACCACTGAGACTCGCCCACAACTTCAACTGGGGCACATTCCTATTACTACTGGGTGTAACCGCTGCATATTGCTTGCTGGCATTTGCACTTTACATGGGCGGATTGAAGCGCTATGAATCTGGTAATCTGATTATCACCCGGATGTAAAAGTGGAATAATACCCCTCCTCTATCATTCCACTTTTGGAATGATAGAGGAGGGGTATTATTCCAGAATCTTATTTTATTCCAGGGGGAAGAGTTATGCTGAAGCGGCAGACGGGATCTCCTTTTAAAGCAGACTGGAGCATTTCCACTTCCAGCTCTTCACCGAATATAACTTCGAAAGGGAATTTGGCAAAACCGCCGCTGCAATAACACCAGTCGGCATCAACATTGTTTTTCCCCTCGTCTAGAATACGCTCACGTGCAAAAGGACAGTGGCAGGCATAATAGGATTTCAAAATGGGATCACTTGTTGCCAGATAATTTATTCCGTCGAAGGGTATCTTTGTAACATAAATTTTATCACCCTTATGCACACCTGACAGAATCTCTTGGTTCTCCTTCACATAATCAACCATTTCCTGGGTGATTTCCTGCTCATACCAAACCTTGCCTTCATTGCAATACTGCTGAATTTCAGCAATATTTCTGTCATGTCGACCTTTCAAATACTCATCCAGCGAAGCTGCTTCATCATACATTTTTTTCTCAGCCTGCATAGCTTCTTCAGGAATACCATGATTATTACCGGCAAGTACCAGGCGATATTTTGCAGGAGAAAGATACTTTTTGAGTTGTTTCATAAATTCAGAAGTAAAAACCGGAAAGCTTTCGGGAGGAGAACCAAGAACAGGCTCATCTAAACCATTGAAAACCAGCTCAAGTGTTTCCTTGTCCGTATGCCATTCAAGACGTTTTTTTATATTATCCATAACTCCATATCCGCCGAAAAGCTTAGTGAAATATATATAAATATTATGTTTATCAATAACAAAATAGTAACGGGCAAGTGCTAGTAATCTTGAGGGAGAATTTTTACCAGATGAAACAATGTCTGCTAAATAATTCTTTATTGCTTCAAGTGATATAGTATCAATATCTAAGCCAGCTTCAGTCAATGTGGATTCCATTTTCTTAACAAAACTCACTGCTTCATCAGCGGCTGCTAAATCATACCCTCGTTTTTCATAAAAGTCCCGCAACAGCTTTTCTCTCATAATATCACCTTAATTCACAACTTCTGTGTGGTCGATTTCACCGTTTGATTTATAGAAAGTCCGGACATTGGAATCTGAATATTGGGTCTACACCTTAATATCCTCTTCAACGCTTATACTCTTAAAAATACAACCCGAAAATAAACCTGCAATCAAGCATACGCTAAGAATAAATGAAATTGTCTTTTTCATTACTGCCCCTCATTATCAAAATTTTCTGTTATCTAATAAGTCCCGTGATCCAGGCTGTTTTCCCATTCGTTCATGAGAGGAAGACATCCGTCCCGGTCAAGACTTATACGTTTTAATTCACCACCGTCAGAGCCGTCGAGCACATGATAAATGTAGTCGTCAATAAAACCGATTTTCCCGGCGTCTTCCTTTGTACATCCGTAATACACAGTTGGTATTCTTGCCCACATTATTGCAGAGAGACACATTGGGCAGGGTTCACAGGTTGAGTAAATTTCGCATTCGGGGATAAGGGGTGAACCAAGGATTTTGCAGGCTTTTCGTATCGCCTGCACCTCTGCATGCGCAGTCGGATCATAATTCTTAAGAACCATGTTATGGGATGCTGCAATGACTTCGCCATTACGTACTATAACGGCTCCAAATGGGCCGCCGTCGCCGGATTCTACGCCCTTTCGGGCTTCTTCCAAAGCAAGTTCCATGAATTTGTTCATTAAATCACTTCTTTCCTTATTCATTTTATCACTTACCTAATATTTTTCAACATTAGTCCATTATAGGAGGGTGATGGACCATTTTGGGGGAATGGCAGAATGATTAATTTCCAAAGGAATAGTTTGAGATATTCTTTTCAAAGGTGGGGGAAGCATATATAATGCTTACTAAAGGAAAGACATTTTAAATACGGGGGACAGCGGTTTGGATTTAAAAACCAAATTCCAAAAACAGAAAATGATGAGGACTGTTATATACAGTCTTATTCCTGTGGTTCTATATTCAGTGTATCTGTTCGGGCTGAGGACTCTGGTACTTTTGGCTGTGGTCATGGCCTGTGGGGTGATAGCTGAATATCTTATAATGAGAAGCATCAATGGACAAAAGGCCAAAGTGAGCGAGGCTGTGCTTGTTAGCTGTATATTGTTTACATTGACTCTGCCGCCATCAGTACCGTTCTGGGTAGCCGGTGTGGGGATTATATTCGGTATTGTCTTCGGAAAGGGTGTTTTTGGCGGTTTTGGAAAGAATATCTTTAATCCTGCGATTGTTGCACGCTGCTTTATTTACATATCATTCCCGGCGTTTATGACTGTGACATGGACAAAACCATTTACAAGTTTTCCGGGAGGATTAATCAGATTTACAAATTCAATTGACGCGGCAACCAAGGCTACCCCGCTGATTAACTTTAATAAAACCGGCGAGATAGCAAGTTATTGGAAACTATCATATGGCGGGGTTGCAGGTTCTCTTGGTGAAACCGCTGCGATTCTAATCATTCTTGCGGGAATATATTTGATTATCAAAAAAATTGCCTCATGGAAAGTCATGGCGTCATGCCTGGTTGGATTCGGCGTACTTAGCACAATCTTGTGGTTAACGGAAGTTACTACGGCCAATCCCTTGTTTTCCATCTTATCCGGCGGATTTGTCTTTGGTATGGTTTTCATGGCCACAGACCCGGTTACAGCGCCCAAAACCGATGTCGCCCGGATTATATACGGACTGGCAATCGGAATGATAACAGCAGTAATAAGAATATTCGGATTGTTTGCAGAAGGCATGATGTTTGCAATCCTTGTGGCAAATATGTTTGTGCCTTTAATTGAAAGAATGCTTAAGGACCTTAAAGCAAGGAAGACTCAAAAGAAGGTGGCAGCATGAAAAAAGGTTATTTGTACACACTAATTTTCATGGCCGTTGTAAGCATTGTATTCACAGGTTTACTAGCCGGGGTGAATGCCGCATACAAAAAGAAAATTTCTGAAAACCAGCAGACAGCGGTTAGAGCGTCAATACTGTATTCAGTCGGTATAATTGCCGGTGATGATGCCAATGATATTTTTGATGACAAGGCAATTGAAAAGAATCTTAATGGAATGACCTACTATTCTATAGATACAAGCGGTGAGAAGGCATACGCAATTCCTTTCGAAGGCCCCGGACTCTGGGGTACTATCCGCGGATATATAGGGGTATCGTCGGATATGTCATCTATTCTGGGGCTGGCATTTACAGAGCAAAATGAAACCCCGGGTCTCGGAGGCAGAATTGACGAAGAATGGTACAAAGCGCAATTCAAAGATACAAAATTGACGGGTGTACTCGAATATGGAAGCGAGTCGGGGATTGATGCCATTACCGGTGCAACATCTACTTCAAATGCAGTATTGAAGATATTGAACGATTTCATTGAGACAACATTGAAAGAACTGGAGGAAGCCGATGAAAAATGATTTGAGAACGGTTTTCTACAGGAACTTATGGAGGGAAAACCCTGTTATCAGGCAGATTCTCGGGATTTGTTCAGCCCTTGCCGTAACCAACAGACTTGAAAATTCATTAGTCATGGGCTTGGGCCTAATGTTCGTAACGGCTTTTTCAAGCTTAACGCTTTCAGCACTTCGGAATGCAATCCCGGACAGGATCAGGATGATTGTCCAGACGCTGGTTATTGCGGCTTATGTCATAATTGTTGATATCTTCATAAAGGCTAACCTTCCGGAAATAAGTGCCGCCCTTGGTCCGTATGTCGGCTTGATTATCACAAACTGTATAATAATGGGAAGGGCAGAGGCGTTTGCTAGAAAAAACCCGCCGGTTATTTCATTCTTTGACGGTCTTTTCGCGGGCCTTGGATATACGATTATTTTGCTGTGTATTGCACTTGTAAGGGAAATACTTGGTTTCGGAACAATATTCGGATTTGATGTTAATTTCCTCAATTTCACCAACTGGACAATAATGGTCGTTCCCCCTGGAGCATTCTTCATGATTGCAATCATAATCTGGATAGCATCGGGGATAATGAATCGCAGGCTTAAAAAAGAAGCTAAGCAGAAAGGAGCATAGGGATGGATAGTCCGCAGATTAGCCCATTGATTATATTTTTTGCATCAATAATAACCAGTAATATGGTTCTGTCGAATTTCCTCGGCATGTGCTCTTTTATATCGGTTTCAAACGAATTCAAAACCGCATCCGGCCTAGGCAAGGCGGTTACGCTGGTCATGATATTCACTACGGTTATTAATTTTGCGGTTTATCGATTTATTGTAGTTCCTCTGGAGCTTGAATACCTAAGATATGTCGTTTTCATTATTGTTATTGCCGCATCTGTGCAAATAATTGAACTGGCTATGGACAGGTTCCTGCCGGAGCTTCACATTAAGCTTGGGATTTTCCTTCCGTTGATTACCGTTAACTGCGCAATCCTCGGTATCAGTTTATTTATGGTAATCAGGGATTATAATTTCATTCAGACATTGCTGTTCGGTGCCGGCAGCGGCCTCGGCTGGTGGCTGGCGATTTCAACCCTGGCTGCAATCAGGGAAAAAACAAACAAGAGTAAAATACCCCAGGGACTTGTGGGACCCGGTCTGACGTTTATAATTATCGGGCTCATGGCACTGGCGTTCATGGGGTTCTCGGGGATATTTACGATACAGTAGACAGCGGGAGAGCATATGGAGATTTTAAAAACAATCCTCAGTGTTACGGGAATAGCAACCGTTTTAACGGTGCTGATTATTATTGCGGAAAAATTCCTGAATAACTACGGGGAATGTAAGATTGACATAAACGAAGGAGAAAAAGAGCTGGCCGTTGACGGCGGAAGTTCACTTTTGACATCACTCGCTGCAAATAAGATTTTTATACCATCCGCCTGCGGAGGAAAAGCAACCTGCGGAATGTGCAAGGTAAAGGTTGTCAACGGGGCAGGCCCTCTGCTTCCAACAGAAGAACCATACCTCTCTCCTGAAGAAAGGGCAGCGGGGGTGCGGCTGTCGTGTCAGGTAAAAATCAAAAATGACATAAAAATTTCTGTTCCTGAAGAGCTGTTCAATATCAGGGAGTATCAGGCTACAATCACAAGTGTTTCTGAAATGACCCATGATATTATAGAGTACAGGTTTGAGTTTGATGATGGCGAAGATATTAGCTTTAAAGCCGGGCAGTATATGCAGATAGAATCCAAGCCATACGGGAAGGTTAAGGAAAAGGCCACAAGGGCTTACTCAATATCATCCGTGCCATCTGACAACAAGGCATTCGAATTGATCATCAGACGGGTTCCCGGCGGCTTGTGTACTACATACATGCATGAGCATGCTAAGGTAGGGGACAAAATGCGGGTAACAGGTCCCTACGGTGATTTCTACACCAGGGATGACAGCGACCAATATATTTTCATGGCAGGCGGCTCAGGACTGGCTCCGATAAAATCGATTGTCATGGATATAGTTGAAAAAGGTCTGGACAAGAAGATGATTTTCTTCTTCGGTGCTGTCACTAAAAAAGACCTTTATCATACCGATTTCTTTAGAGAAATCGAAGAGAAGTATCCGGATTTTAAATATATTCCCGCACTTTCGAATCCGGCTCCTGAAGATAACTGGGAAGGAGAAACGGGACTTGTCACAGATGTCATGAAGAGGTATGTGGAAAGCGGCAACGGAAGGCATGCCTATCTTTGCGGCAGCCCCGGGATGATAAATGCTTGTATTAAAGTGCTTACATCCATAGATTTTAAGGAATCCCTGATATATTACGATAAATTCTAATGGTGATGATATGAAACAGAATCCAAAACTTAAAAAAATACAGGAAAACATGGAACCGGGCGCCTACACTGCCCATGGTTTCATCGGCGATGATTCACGATCCCTCAAGGATATTCTGAGGGCTGATAACGAAGCGGTTGAGAATATGGACTTGACCCATAAGGATATTGCTGCAAGGATGAAGTATTTTACTGATGTCGGGAAAGAAGCCCCTGATTCAGTTGTAATCCTTGACGGCATATATGAAGTTCTTGTCGATGATCACAGAGGTTTTATTCCATGTCCTTTCGCGGATTATGCTAAAGAACTTAAGACAAACACAAAACTGCACAACAGAGATAAGGACAAGGATATCTATTGGTCTGATTTAAACATTCATATGATAGGGGAACATGGGTTTTACGAAGGACAAGGTTCATTTTTCCGCACCGAACCCGTTGAACTTGCCCGTATCCTCGGCCTAATAGAATAATGGCGCAGGATTGACTGGTGTCACCTGTTTGAAGGAGATGGAAATGTACTATTTTTTCAAATATCTGGGTTGGGTAAATATAACTCTCCTTGTATTGGTTATCACTCATTTTATCTTAAGAAGGATAAATAAATATACACTGAAGAATAAAAACAAAGGGATTAGGAAAACTGCGGCCTTCATGGCTAAAATCCATCCGGTTATTGCGGGAGCACTAATAATTTCTGCGTTTTTCCATGGTTATAATCTAGCCGGCGGCATCAGGTTTCACAGCGGGTATATCGCATTTGCCGCTATTCTGCTGCAGATGATTTTTGGCTCTATGGTTAAGTATATAAGAAAAAAACCAATTTTGATTATACATAGAATTATAGGACTGTTGCTGGTTGCTTCCGTCATTGTCCACGTTATTTTAATGAAGCTTTAATTACATCTGCTTCCTTTATCTTTCGTTTTTCCAAAGACACACATTAAAAAATGTATTCTGAACAGTGCGCACTCTTTTTAGGGTATAAAGATATCAAAGGAAGTGATTAGATGAAAAAAGTTAAATCTATACATAGTGCGCTTGCAACATCCGATGGAGCCGGTGTGAAATTAAACAGGGTATTCGGGTACAATGAAACTCCTCGTTTTGATCCATTTTTACTGCTTGATTATTTTGTTACTGATAACCCGGATGATGTTAGCAACGGTTTTCCGTGGCATCCGCACAGAGGAATTGAAACAATAACATATATTCTAAGAGGGGATGTTGAACATCAGGACAGTCTTGGTAATAAGGGAGTTATTGGCGAGAATGATGTCCAGTGGATGACAGCCGGAAGTGGTATTGTTCACCAGGAAATGCCCGAAGTTACAGCAAATGGTATTGAAGGGTTTCAATTGTGGCTAAATTTGCCGGCTAAAGATAAAATGACTGAACCGCGATATGGAGAAATTAAAGCTGATATGATAAAAACAGTGGAAAGAGGCGGAGTTTCTATAAAAGTAATCGGCGGTTCGTTTGGTGGAAACAATGGGCCTATTAATAGGGAAGAACTCGGCGTCAACTTGTATGATATGTCAATTCCTGCCGGTACTAAATATGTCCATAAATCCGGTAAAAATATTAATACATTCATGTTTGTTTTTAAAGGTTTTGGATATTTCGGGAGTAATCATGATAGAGTTTCTGAACTGGATGCTGCGCTTTTTGATGGAGAAGGCGGAATAGAAATAGAAGCTGGAAGCGACCTGCGGGTTCTTCTTGGCGAAGGACACCCCCTGGATGAAACAATAGCCTGGGGAGGTCCCATTGTTATGAATACAAGGGAAGAATTAAGACAAGCATTTAATGAATATGATAATGGGACATTCATTAAATAAATTTTGACGGGGTTTATCTATTCATCGTCAGACATTATCGGATAATACATTAAAGCACCCCGGAGAAATTTTGCTTCGGGTATTTTTCTGCCTTTGGCTATGTCCTCTATAGGTGTATAATTGAAGCGGAGGGGACAATGGACAGACCTAACATATTACTTGTTTTTACTGATCAATGGAGAGGTGATTTTCTAGGAAGCCTTGGGCATAAGGTAAAAACCCCATTTATTGACCAACTTGCGGGAGAGGGAATGACCTATACATCCGCATATTGCGCTACGCCTAGTTGTATTCCGGCAAGAGCTAGTTTACTAACCGGCATGAGCGGTTCATCCTGCAACAGAATAGGTTATATGGACGGAATTCCATGGAAATATCCTCATACAATGCAAGGCTGTTTCCAAGATGCGGGATACCAGACCATTAATGTTGGCAAAACCCACTACTTTCCAAGAAAAGCAAAATTAGGATTTGAAATAAACAGGTTATATGATCCGCAGAACTGGCTGGATGGAGAACGCAGTGATTACCACCAGTGGCTGTTTGACCAAACTGACGGCAAGGTGAAGGATCCGGCAGACTCGGTTGATAACAATGGTTTCTGCTATATACCGTGGACATATCCTAATTACCTTCATCCGACTGAATGGACTGCTGATACAGCTCTTGAAGAAATACAAAACAGGGACCAAAGCAGACCGTTTTTCATGCAGGTTGGGTTCCATAGGCCTCATCCGCCGCTTGATCCGCCGAATGCATATTACGATATGTACAGGGATGTAGATTTTGGGAAAGCCCCGATTGGTGACTGGGAACCTGAAGAATGGCGAAGGCAAAGTACCAGCAATGCACCTATGATCGGTACCAAAACTGAAGATGACAGACAGATTGCAATCAGGGCATATTGCGCTCAGTTAACCCATATAGATTACCAGATTGGCAAGATACTCTACTACTTGGTAAGACATGATCATACAAAAAACACCATAATAATGTTTACCAGCGACCACGGAGACCTGCTGGGAGATCATTGTACCTGGCGTAAAATATTCCCTTATGAAGGTTCTACAAAAATTCCGATGATTATTAGAACACCGGATACAGTAATTCAAACTACGAATTCAACACTTGGTTATAGAATTGATGACACGCCTGTCACACATATGGATATAATGCCCACATTGCTAAAGGCAGCGGGAATACCGGTTCCGGAGAATGTTGAAGGAATTGATTTCATGGGTCCGTTATATGGAAAACCCATAATGGGAAGGGATTTCATTCACGGCGAACATTCTGCGGGTAATTTGATTGGCGTTCAATTTGTTACTGACGGTAAAATTAAATACTGCTATGATACATACCACGGCAGGGAACAGCTTTTTGATTTGAGAGAAGATCCGAAGGAACTCAGAAACCTTGCATACCTTCCGGAATATACCGAAATTCTCTCAGTGTGGAAAAATAGACTGATAGAAATGCTTGAAAAACGTCCCGGGGACGGGCTTGTAGTAAATGGAAAACTAGCTACAGGCATTTCGCCACCGCCGATCAGAAAAGAATTGCTGAAAGGAATCAGGCCGGAGGAACTGCACCCGAACGCGAGAAAAAGCGTAAAGCACTTCTTCGGTGAGGATTTTTTCAATAAATAAGCCACATTATTATTAATCCGAAGCCACCGGAAAATGTTTTCTTTCTGACAAAAAACGAGTATTTGTCACGTTTGCATGAAGAATTTTGTTAAAAGTGTTAAAATTTTAACAAAATGCCTAAGATTCTATTGTAGGAGCGATGTTAATAATGTAGAATACTTTTGAATTTAATTTGAGTTATAAGACAGATAATACTTAATCCATGAAAGGTAGCAGAAAATGTGTACAAATAAACTGGCAGAAGAAAAGTTCGCGGAACTTGACGCTTTCATCGAAAAACTAGGAACTGGCGAAGAGAATCTTATTGAGATTCTTCACAAAGCTCAGAACCTTTTCGGATATCTTCCGAAAGAGGTGCAGCTTCATGTATCGCGGTCACTGAAAATTTCAGCGGCAAAGGTTAACGGGGTAGTTACTTTCTATTCTTACTTCACAGAAGAACCTAAGGGTGATCATGTAATTTCCGTATGTATGGGAACGGCATGTTTTGTAAGAGGTTCAAGTGACTTGCTTACCGCACTTGAGAAAAAACTTAAAATTAAAAGCGGCGAAACCACCAAAGATGGTAAATTTACAATTGATGCACTCAGATGCGTCGGAGCATGCGGACTTGCTCCCGTTGTAACTGCGGACGGAAAAGTTCATGGCCGTGTCGGTGTGAATGATCTTGATAATATTCTCGTAGAACTGGAAAGCGGGGTTAAGTAATATGAAAAAAATTAAATCATATGATGATTTGAAAAATCTCAGGGACAAATACTCAAAAGAAATTAGTTCACCTGAAGCAGATACCCGGATAATTGTAGGTATGGCTACATGTGGAATCGCAGCAGGAGCCGGTGACGTATTTGACTCTATAGCAGGTGAAATCATGAAGCTTGGACTGGAAAATGTAACAGTCGTAAGGGCGGGATGCATGGGGGCATGCCACTCTGAGCCTACCGTGGAGGTAGTTATACCAGGAGAAGAATCAGTTCTTTACGGCAATGTTGATAGTGCCAGAGCTAAGGTAATCATCAATAACCATATCGTAAGGGGCGATGTCGTAAAAGATTTAGTACTTGAAAAAAAATACGACACGATTAGCTGAAGGAGGCATAGATATGAGCGACCACAAACAGTTTAGAATAGCTTTAAAAAACTGCGGGGTCATTGATCCCGAAAACATACTGGAATATATTGCCCGTGACGGATATATGGCATTGGGCAAGGTCCTTACGGAAATGACTCCCGAAGATACTGTTGCAACCCTTAAAAAAAGCGGTCTTCGCGGACGAGGCGGCGGGGGATTTCCCACCGGGCTTAAACTTGAATTCGCAAGGAAAAATGAAAGCGACAGAAAATATATTATATGCAATGCCGATGAAGGAGACCCGGGAGCATTTATGGACAGAAGCATCCTTGAAGGGGATCCGCATTCTGTACTTGAGGCCATGGCAATCTGCGGCTATGCAATAGGAGCTCAGGAGGGTTTCATCTACATAAGGGCAGAATACCCGCTGGCAATTGAAAGATTGGTCATAGCTCTTGAACAAGCATATGAAAGGGGTCTTCTTGGTAAGAATATTCTTGGAAGCGGATTCTCATTTGATATAAAATTAAAATATGGCGCCGGCGCATTTGTTTGCGGCGAAGAAACAGCTCTCATTAATTCAATTGAAGGATTAAGAGGAGAACCCCACTTTAAACCGCCGTATCCTGCTGAAAAAGGGCTTTGGAACAAACCAACAACGGTAAACAATGTTGAAACTCTTGCCAATATTCCCACAATATTCAACATGGGTGCTGAATGGTTTGCAGGCATTGGTACAGAAACCAGTAAAGGAACAAAGGTTTTTGCTCTTGCAGGAAATGTTAATAAAGTTGGTCTGGTTGAAGTTCCAATGGGAACAACCCTAAGAGAGATTGTTTTTGACATAGGCGAAGGAATCACTGAAGGCAAAGGATTTAAGGCAGTTCAAACCGGCGGACCATCCGGAGGCTGTATACCAGAGCAGTTTCTTGATGTTCCAATTGATTACGAAAGTCTTAAAGGAATAGGGTCAATGATGGGTTCAGGTGGAATGATAGTAATGGATGAAGATACCTGTATGGTTGATATCGCAAAATTCTATCTTGAATTCACAACTGACGAATCCTGCGGAAAATGCACTGCATGCCGCATAGGTAATAAAAGACTCTATGAAATACTTCAGAAAATCACAAGTGGAAACGGAGATGCTGAAGATCTAAATAAGTTGAAAGAACTGAGTGGAATTATAAGAGACACTTCTCTTTGCGGGCTTGGACAGACTGCCCCGAATCCGATTCTCAGTACTATGAAATATTTTTACGATGAATATGAAGCCCATGTATTTGAAAAGACATGTCCGGCCGGTATATGCAGCAGCCTGACCAAATACGAAATCGATAAAGATAAATGTATTGGTTGTACATTATGTGCAAAAGCGTGTCCGGTAGTATGTATCAAAGGAAAAGTCAGGGAACCACACGTTATTGACCAGGATAAATGTATCAAGTGCGGCGCGTGCTACAAGGCTTGTAAGTTCGACGCTATTACGAAGAGCTAAGGAGATTAACCTATGAAAAAAGTTAATGTTATAATAAATGACCAGAAAATACCGGTGCCTGCGAATTATACTGTTTTAGAAGCAGCCAAGGAAATCAATGTAGAGATTCCCACACTGTGTCACCTTAACCTACATGATCTTAAAGCAGTAAACAGAAGTGCTTCGTGCAGGGTCTGTGTTGTTGAAGTTGAAGGCAGAGGACCTCTTGCACCGTCATGTTCAACATATGTAACAGAAGGTATGGTTATAAAAACCAATACACCCAGAGCCATTAAAGCACGAAGGACTATGGTTGAACTGCTGCTTTCAGATCATCCCAAGGATTGTCTGACATGCTCAAAAAACCAGCAGTGTGAACTGCAGTCACTGGCTGCTGAGCTGGGTGTCAGGGAAATTAAATATACCGGTGAAGAATCTCATTATGAACTGGATACCTCCAGCTATTCTATAGTCAGAAACTTAGATAAATGTGTGCTTTGCAGACGTTGTGAGACTATGTGTAATGAAGTTCAGACATGTGGAATTCTCTCGGGAATTGACAGAGGATTTGAAACAGTTGTAGGACCGGCATTTGGTCTTCCAATGATTGATACAATGTGTACTTTCTGCGGACAGTGTGTTGCGGTTTGTCCCACAGCTGCTCTCACAGAAGCAAGTAATGTAAGACAAGTATGGGATGAGATTAATGATCCTGATAAATACGTTGTCGTCCAGACAGCACCTGCAGTAAGGGTTGCTCTTGGTGAAGAGTTCGGCATGGATGTTGGAACCATTGTTACAGGTAAAATGACAGCTGCGCTTAGAAGACTTGGTTTCGATCAGGTGTTTGATACAGATTTCGCAGCTGACCTTACAATTGTTGAAGAAGCGTCAGAATTCATCCACAGGATTAAGCACGGAGGCACACTTCCGATTCTTACAAGCTGCTGTCCTGCATGGGTCAAGTTTTTTGAACATCAGTTCCCGGATCTCTTAGATATACCTTCTACATGTAAATCGCCTCATGAAATGTTTGGCGCGGTAACAAAAACATATTATGCAGAGAAATTTAATATTGACCCTGAAAAAATTGTTGTTGTTTCTGTTATGCCGTGTCTTGCTAAGAAATATGAAGCAGCACGACCTGAACTTAGCACAAACGGATTGCAGCATGTAGATTATGTAATTGATACAAGAGAAACTGCAAAAATGATTAGAGAAGCGGGGATTTCATTTAGAGATCTTCCGGATGAAGATTTTGACAAACCGCTTGGTGAGTCAACCGGCGCCGGTGTTATTTTTGGAACAACCGGGGGAGTTATTGAAGCAGCTCTAAGAACGGCCTGCGATTGGCTTACCGGCGAGTCCCTTGAAGCAATTGATTATCATCAGCTGAGAGGTCTTGAAGGAATCAGAGAAGGCTCTGTCATGATTGGCGATATGGAAGTTAAAATCGGTATTGCCCATGGATTGGGAAATGCCAGAAAACTTCTTGAAGATATTAGAGATGGTAAAGTAAATTATCATGCCATAGAAATTATGGCCTGCCCGGGCGGATGTATCGGCGGTGGCGGCCAGCCTTATCATAAGGGCGAT